>Ga0209755_10001410_pt1 | contig 37754 bp, 33 predicted proteins | sample TergutCo191P1_FD_187301 | JGI IMG/M metagenome (GOLD analysis project Ga0209755, IMG submission 187301) | Cornitermes sp. P1 segment gut microbial communities from Petit-Saut dam, French Guiana - Co191P1 (SPAdes) (version 2) | ecosystem: Host-associated > Arthropoda: Insects > Digestive system... | reverse complement strand
ATGCCGAATACCAGACCGAATGCCAGCGCTACTGCCAGCATGATCAACCATAATTTCTTCATAATCCTTTCTCCTCTTGGTATGTTTTTACGCACCTCTACGGGTGCTTAATTTAAAGGGAGGTTTTTTTTAATTAATTTGCGAAAAAGTGTTATGCGATCAATTAAAAAGACGATAAGTAATTACAGTAAATTAATTGGAGGAATTATGGTATACGGTTATATCAGAGTTAGCACAGACAAGCAAACTGTTGATAATCAACGGTTTGAAATTGAGCGGTTTTGTTCAAAAAACAATCTTAAAATTGAACAATGGATCGAAGAAACAATCAGCGGAACTAAGTTACCGGAGAAAAGGCTTTTAGGTTCGCTCCTTGCGGAAGTTAAAAAAGACGATTTGATTATTTGTTCTGAATTGTCAAGACTTGGAAGAAGCCTCTTCATGATTATGTCAATTCTTAATCACTTAATGATGAATGAAGTCAGAATATGGACGATCAAAGATAATTACAGGTTAGGTGACAATATCCAATCAAAAGTTTTGGCATTTGCTTTCGGTTTGTCCGCAGAGATCGAAAGAGAGTTGATTTCTCAAAGAACTAAGGAAGCACTTGCTAGGAAAAGATCAGAAGGGATGGTGCTTGGCAGACCAAACGGAAAAAAATCATCTTATGTAAAACTTTCAGGATGTGAACAGGAAATTAGAGCGCTTCTGGCAAGACGTTTTTCAAAAAGCGCAATCGGGAGAATTTACGGGGTTAATAGAATGACTGTTGACGCTTTCTTAAGAGAACGGTTATTAATAAAATAAATTAATTAACGGCTGATCCTTGATAAGGTTTTACAAAAATTTTTATCAAGGTGACAGTCGCTTTTTAAATATGTTATAATATGAAAGAGAAAAATATAAAATGAAGAAACAAAAGGCATCAATTTATAAATGTTCTTCTTGCGGACGCGAAGAAGCAAAATGGCTTGGGCGTTGTCCCGAATGTGAAGAATGGAACACATTTATCGAAACAACTGTAAAAGATAATACGTTAAACGCAAGAAAATCAAAAAGCGGATTACCTCAAACTTTTCCGCTTCATTCTGTCGATCCGATGAAAGGCAGCCGTATTAACAGCGGTATAAGCGAACTTGACCGCGTGCTTGGCGGTACAAACGGAATTTGTGCATCTAAAGAAGCGTGCGGCATAATGAAAAATTCCGCTGTCCTTGTCGGCGGGGAACCCGGTATCGGTAAATCAACTTTACTTTTACAAATTGCCGCTTCTGCTCTTACAAAAGGGCGCATCCTTTATGTTTCAGGCGAAGAGTCGGCAGGGCAATTAAGATTGAGAGCTGACAGACTCGGTATTAATAAAGATAAAATGGAACGCATAGAAATTCTCTGCTCCGGAAATCTAAATGAAATTGAAACGGTTCTAGATTCGGTTAAACCTGTTCTTGTTCTGGTTGATTCAGCGCAAACGCTTTTTTCTGAAGATGCGGGTTCTGTAGCAGGCACTGTTAATCAAATGAAATTCTGTTCATACGAATTAATTTCATGGGTAAAAGAACATGATGCCGCTTTATTCCTCACCGCGCATGTTACAAAAGAAGGTCTTATCTCAGGTCCAAAAACTTTGGAACACATGGTAGACACCGTTCTCTATTTTGAACAGAACGATAAAACATCAGGTTTTAGCGAAACCGATGATTGCCGTTTTTTACGTGCGGCAAAAAATCGTTTCGGTTCTGTCGATGAAATTGGAATTTTCTCGATGGGGGAAAAAGGGCTCTCGTCAATCGAAGATACAGGGCGTATGTTTCTTGTTCGAAGAGAAGGTGATTTGCCTCCCGGTGTCGCGACAGCGGCGGTTCTTGAAGGAAGCCGGACTATCCTTGTGGAAATTCAAGCGCTCACAATTCCGGCAAAAGGATCGATGAGCCGCGTGTTTTCTGACAAAATCGATTCAGGCAGAGTTTCCCGTGTTTCCGCCGCCTTGGAAAAACATTTGGGGCTTCGGCTTTCCGATCAGGATTTATACGTTAACGCCGCAGGAGGTATTCGCGTAACGGAAGTCGGTGTGGAACTTGCGCTTGCCTGCGCTCTTTACTCGGCACGGACAGGTCTTGCCCTCCCTGCCGATTTAGCGATAGCAGGAGAGCTTTCCCTAACCGGCGAGATCCGCCCTGTACGCCGCCTTTCAAGCCGTGTTAAGACCGCCGCAAATTTGGGTTTTGCGTCATTCCTCGGTCCTTTAACGGAACCGCCTGTGTCAGCTATGATGGCTGTAAAAGACATAAAAACAGCGATAAAATCGGTTTATGGTTCTGACCATTAAAATTTTGATTTTTTACTTAAAAAGGCTGAAAAACAATGAATTTTCAATAATTTTTTTGTTTTATTTTATATTATCTATTGACAAATTTTTAGATTCAGTCTATCTTATTTTTAATTGGGTAATTTTTTAGTTTGAGTAGAGATGATTTTTACGGATTTTTTAAAAATCCGGCGCCGGCAAAAAAAACAGCCGGTAATTTAAAGATAAGTTTTCTTCATCAATCGTGCATTAGCAAAGTATGTACAAACTTTGTTTTTAGGGTCATCGATTCAACATTATTAGTATCTATTTTCCCAGTGACAGACAATTTTACTGTCACAGGAATTTGAGCCGTCCGCTTGTGCGGATGTGAATATTAACGTGCCTGGACGTATGCAAATATTTTTTACTTTTGTAAAACATGTTTGTTCCAGGTGAAGGATTTTTCTCAATGGCGAAGAAATTGTATGTCGGTAACCTCTCTTACAACACTACCGAGGATGGCTTGCGGAACCTTTTTTCAGGTTTTGGCAGTGTAGCTTCAGCAAAGATCATTTTCGATCGTGAAACCGGCAATTCCAAAGGATTCGGATTCATCGAAATGAGCAGCGATGAAGAAGCAAGTACGGCAATCGCTGGCACAAACGGCCGCGAATTTGAAGGACGCCAATTGCGCGTAAACGAAGCGATGGATAAACCGCGCCGTGAACGCTCAGGCGGCAACTGGTAATATTTTTTATACTTTCCAGTTTTTAAAAGCGGTGTATTTTTTAAATGATACGCCGCTTATTATTATCTTTTCAAAGCTAATTTAAAACATTTATCTTTCTTTTTCTGCATGTTGTTATGCGTAAAGAAATTTAATTTATAAGCTTCGCACGCGCAGTTTCAGCATCATTATGCATTTTTTCCAGCACTTTCATTATTTCGTTTGCAACTTCTTGTTTTTTATCATCATTTTCAGATAAAGGTTCGATAACTTTATTGCGGAATTCTTCGCAAGATACAACAGGACTTACTGTGACACGGACGACATCTTTTGTTATTACATCATTCATCATATCGGTTTGCTGTACATGGAGAATTTTTCCGTTTAATGCGACAAAGCACATATAATCAAATGAACGGACATATGAATCGATATCGCGCACGCCTTTTTTTGAATCCGGCTCCCAGGGGCGGTAGCGTGTCCCGGACGGGAAAACAAGAATTAACTTGCCTTTATATTTGTTCCTGATGATTGCTTTCATTGCGGCGCGGTTTATCGCGTTACCGCGTTTAATTTCTTCTTTATCTTTTTCAGGATCAAGATCAAGAAGTGAACGGCTCGGGCAAATTATAATTCTGGAATATGCCCCTGCGAATGCCGCGACAACAGGATTGTCTTCGTTTAATTTCATACCGGCAATCGCTATAATTGCATCGCTGATTTCTTTGCCTTTTCCGCCTTCCCTTCGCGCCAATGTAGAAACAATCGACAGATCAAGGTTACTGTAATGTTCAACAAGAAGCAAACAAGATTTACCTGATTTGGCTTTTTCCAAAAGCGCTTCAAGGTTTTCCATTCCGTCAAGCCCGCTTCCGGGGAGTGTTAGATGATCTACCATTTCATCAAGAATAGAAAGCGCGTTAGGATTTCCTTCCTGATACACGTTGTCTTCAGTTATAAAAGTCGGAGCTGTTGATCCTGCGACAACTCTTTTTATTTGATCGCGAAATCCTGTATTCAATGTCTCTGTCATATAATTCTCCTGACTTATTTATATATTGTTATATGATAAAAATTTTTCTCTCTTTGATCAAGAACAAATTATTTCAATTATTACCTTGCAAGCCGCGCACATTTCATTTACGCTTACCCATTCCAAACGGCTGTGAAAATTCCTCCCGCCGGTAAAAATGTTCGGAGTCGGAATACCTAGTTCCGTTAACCGCGAACCGTCTGTTCCGCCTCTTATCGGTTTAAGTTGATATTCAATTCCCGCGTTATGTGACGCTTTTATCAGCCGTTTAAGAACGTCGGGTTTTTCATCAATTTTCGCTTTCATATTATAATATTGCGCTTGAGTTTTAACAATTACCTTTCCGTTTGGAAATTGCGCTTCTATTGTTTTTGCAAAAGTATTAAGCGTTTCAATCCGCCGTTTCATACCGTCCATATCAAAATCACGGAGAAAAACTTCTAAAGAAGCGTTTTCCAAATCACCTGAAATCGCCATCGGGCAAAAATATCCGTAATAGCCGTCTGTCGCTTCAGGGCTTTCGCTTCGCGGCAATAAAGCCGCAAAAGTTGACGCCATAAGCGCGGCGTTAGCGAGTATGCCTCTTGCATGACCTATGTGAATCACCTTGCCTGTAAATTCTATATCTGCTTTGTATGCGTTAAAACATTCACATTCGATTTCACCTAATGGTCCGCCGTCAACTGTGTAGCAGTAGACGGACTTAATTTCATCTAAGGGAAATTCCGGCAAGCCTTTGCCTGTTTCTTCATCCGGGGTAAAAATTATTTCGACTTGTCCGTGTTCTAACTGCGGGTTAGTAATAAGGTACTCAAGCGCTCCCATAATTTCTGCAATGCCCGCTTTGTTATCCGCGCCTAACAAAGTCGTGCCGTCGCTGTGAACAATCGTTTTCCCTTTTTGATCCGCTAAGCCCGGTTCTTTTGCCGGATCAAGAAAAAGACCGTTGGCAAGTTCTATTTTTTTACCGTCATAATTTTTTACTAGCTGAGGTTTAACGTTCTTCCCTGACACATCGCCAGCCGTATCAAGATGAGAAAGAAACCCGATGCAAGGTTCGCTCTTTTTTCCCGCAGTTGCAGGCAGACGCGCAATCACATAACAATGATCTGTAAGTTTAACATCTTTCAAACCAAGAGAGAGAAGTTCATCGCGTAACGCTTTCGCCAAATCCCACTGCCCTAAACTTGTCGGCGTTTTTTCAACAGAGCTGTCGCTCTCTGTGTCGTAACAAACATATTTTAAAAAACGCGGAAGGATTAGGTTTTCCAATTCTTGATCATTCATTTAAATATTATAACACGGTGTCAGGAGTTGTTAAAGGCAGATGTGATACAGATTAGGTGGAAATATTTAGTTATGATAAAAAATATTCTTGAAATAATTTCAAACAAGTGTTAAAATTGTACTATGATCAATAGAAAATGGAATCAAGCATTAAGGACTATAGGTAAAATTTTTGTAGATTTAGGAAAAATTACGTATGGAAGCTTGATTATAGGCAGTTTAATTAAAGGTGATTTTGATCCATTGTATATTTTTATTTTTGGAGTAGTTGCTGCAACATTATTCTTTGTTGTAGGTATATTATTAATTTCTCAAACAGAGGAGTGAATATGTTTATTTTATTAACCGCTTTAGGTGTTATGATTCCAATGTTGCTTCTTCTTCTTTACTTTAAAATAAGATTCAAAAATACTGAAAAGTAAGAAAACCTGTTAAAGGGGCTAGGTCGCTATTACCTGACAAGAGTAATGTTGTATCAATATTATCTTCTTCATACCTCTGCCGAATAATCAAAGTTTACACTTATTGCACCCTAACACATGCACATGATTTTTACGTCCCGGTCTTTCAAACATACGCGATACGAGAAAATCGTTAACCGATAAAAGAGAGCCGCACACAGGGCATCTGCGGTTACTGTCTTCTTCAAGGCAGCTGAAACACCCTTTAATATATACAAGCCGATCCCTGCCGCCGCTGATAGAAGGAAAGGCAAGGGACTTTACCAATTCGCCTTTATACATTTTAAGAGAACAAACAGGGCAGACTTGCGGATCGCCTGGTTCGCCTCTTTCTTCTTTTGGTTTTCTCCAATTAAAAAACGGAAAAAATCCCGGATAAAACGGCGAAACAGGGCTTAAAAAAATCGTATAACCAAACCAGAGCAATACTATCCCTACGATCACTAAAGCCAGAATTTGTATATACATTCCCATAATCAACTCCTAAAAGGTGGCTGTCACCTTTTCCACATCTTTTCCACCTATTACACACAACGAAAAATGGTGTCTAACACCTTTTAATCTATTATACTTATATTAATGGCAATACTCTATATTATCGGCACGCCGATTGGGAATTTAGGCGATATTAGCTTCCGTGCCGTGGAAATATTAAAAACCGCTGACCTTGTGGCTTGCGAGGACACACGCCGCACCTTGAAACTGCTTACCCATTTGGGGATTCGGGTGAAATTGCTGTCCTGCCGCTCTCAAAATGAGGAATTTGCGGCGGAAAAAGTGATTTCCGCTTTAAATCAAGGGCAAACGGTGGCTTACGCAAGCGATGCAGGCACACCGGCACTCAGCGATCCGGGCGCGGTGCTGGCTAGAGCGGCGGCGGAGGCCGGTCATGAGGTTATCCCTATTCCGGGAGCGTCGGCTTTCGCTGCCTTGCTGAGCGTTGCAGGCGGTAGGGACAAGACCGTCGTTTTTGAGGGCTTTTTATCTCCCAAACCGGGGAGGCGCAAGAGCCGTCTGCGCGAGCTTATGGCGATGGACGCGGCTTGCGTTATTTACGAATCGCCGTTTAGGGTTCTTAAGCTTATGGGCGACATTGCCGAAATTGACAGTGAGCGTTATGTTTGCCTGGGGCGGGAAATGACCAAGATGCATGAAGAGTATTTGCGCGGATCGGCGGCTGAAATACTCGGTATATTGAATGAAAAAAAAGAACAAATTGGTGAATTTTCCTTGTATATCTCTGGAATTAAAATTAAATAGCTGGTAAACTTATAGAAGAGAGTTGCCGATAATAAGGTATAGGTAGGGTAAAGTTATGACAGTAGACAGGATAGGTCACGTAGAACCCATTCCTCCCAGCAAAAGGTCTGGAAGGAGTGAAAGCGCGGGGGGGAGCGACAAGACCGATACTATTAGTCTTTCAACGGAAGCGATGGAACAGGCTGAAAAGTATCAGGTTATAGAACTTATTAAATCCTCTCCAGATTTGGATGAGGCCAGGATTGTTGAACTCAGGCAAAAGCTTGATGATCCTTCGTACATGAATGATGCAATTAACAAAACAGCGGATAACATCCTGAGCAGGTGGTTCGCATAAAACGAACAAAACTTTAATAAGTTAACGGGTGCGTCTGATCGCTTACTTAAGCGGTTAGGCGCTTTTTTTTGGAGTAATAAAAATAATAATTATATTGATCATCAATATCCGTCAGACAAGGTGCGGTTAACATCGCGCTGATAAAGTTCCTGATAAATAAGATTACGTGTTTTTAATTTTTCTTTTACTTCTCTTGTAAACGGCATATAACGCCAGAAAGTCCCGCGTACATCTTTATCAAGTTTTTGGATACCGTCTGCTTCTTTTGTCATCCACAAAATATAATCGCGGATAAAAAATTCTTTAATATCGCCTTTTAATTTTTGCGATTGAAACCATTGGTAATAATGACCTGTAAGCCCTTCTTCCATCCAGTAAAAAGATGCTTTTTCTTTTGCAACCTGCCAGCGTAAATCCGCTACCGCAGTAAGAACAGCGTAATATAAATTACGGGGATACATCGGGACGATAATTCTTCCGCGGCTTGTCGCGCGGTTAAAGCGGTCAAAAGGTTCCCAGCAAAAACCTGTATCACCGTATGTCGGTATTAATAAAACATAGGGGGCAATGCGGTTTAATTTATTTTTATAAATACGGCAGTAAACTTCCGAATCAATGCTTTCGATTTTTGCAAGCAAGGTAATAACATTTTCCCTTGTCGCTATATCGTTTGGTCCGCAGTGATAATATTCGCTTGTTAAAACAGGGAAGTGGTTTCCTTGACGGCCGCAGGTCATCTTTGCCATTTGGCGTATTGTGTCAAACTCTGCATCTATTGCGCCAAGATCGACAGAGGCGGCGCCGCCTTCAGCTTCAACTTTATCCCGTAAAGATTGAACATCCGCTTCCGCATTGATAAAGTCTTTTATGCTTACTTCTAAATCATGATCGTTTTTTAATAATTCTTTTAAAAGGTTTTGAATTTCCGCTATCGCCGCTTTTTGCCTTTCCTGCAAACAATCGGAAACATCAGTTAATTCTCGTAAAGGTGAGCGTTCATAAAGCATTCCAACCCTGTCGCGGAATATTTTTTCTATTTCGTCTCTTTCTCTGTCTTTTTGTTTAACGATTGTTCTTGCTCCGTCAAGTTTTCCCTGCGCTTTTTCAAGTAATTGCGTCAACTTTGATTGATTATTTCCTTTTGCAATTTTTACTTCGTCCGTTGTTGAAGGGCGCATCTTGCTTGTCCCCACTCCGTTAAGCCATTCATCAACATAAAGGATGGGTTGATCAAATACATTCTCCACAACAATCTTGCTGAAGAATTCCCGTGTTTCTGTTTTTAAAAAACTGGGGTGTAAGAGTCCGAAACGTAAAAGGAATTTTTTGCAAGGCGCGATATTTCCTGCCGATTTCCGCGCTACATTTAAAAGAAATTCCCAATAAGGGGTAATAAATTGCTGGCGGAAAACGCTTCGATCTTTCGGGTCTTTTACGGTAAGGTATTTCTGAAGTATAGTATGCACTCTCTGGGCGATATCGCCTTCGTTTGAAAGTGCGTTTTTATAATAAGCCGGATCGTTGAAAAAATCATGCCCTTTTTCTTCGAGACGCTTGGTTATTTGCGGAAACCCTGTCGAACTAAGATTAATATCTTCAGTTAATGGGCTTGCAGCCCCCTTCTCGCCGAAAAGATCGTTAAAATCCGGGAGCGCAGAATTGTCTGAACCTGTTCCAAGCATTGCGGCAAGATCTGCATCCATCTCTTGATTTGAATTACCAGCCATAAGTGTATGATAAATTGTTTGAGAATTGTTGTCAAATGGTTAACATGACCGCTGTTTATACAAGCAGTTCATCTAAATCGATCTCTGCCGCTGTGCAGGGGATTGTTACTCCCCAGTTTTCCAATACTTCAGGATGAAGTTCGCCGAAAACACCGGCTTGTTTTCCATTGTAAATAATTGCAGCCGCTCTTCCCGGGATAAATCTTTCATCTGAAGATTCCTGCACATCGTAATCACGGGATAGATAGTAAAAGAGCGCTTGCAATTCTGCTGAGGCTGTGTTGAAATTAGCATCCGTCCCTGCATGAATGAAGCCTGCAAATTGGTGTGTTTTACTGCGGTAATTTTCCGCATTATCAAGCCATGCAATTTTTCCCACTTCAAAAATTTTATGAGGATATACCGAGCCGGAGATTGATTCGCTTAACATGAGCGAGGCGAGCACAGAGTCGCGTACATATTCATAATTTTCCGTCATCGGGTTAAAGATGCGTATTATTTTTTCACCTTTACCGCGCATATTTTCCACCAAGTTTTTCCGCGAGCCGAGATAATTATAAATCATTTCCTGATAACCAAGACCGATAAGAAGTTCCTTCACTTGCCTGCTGAACAAAGTGATGGGGAGTAAACGCCCGACAGTGGAATCTGCGGGACGCTGCGGTTTAAACGAAGCGAGAGAACGCCCTATCATTACATCTTCCGCAACATCGGCGGCATGAAGGAAATCATTTCTGTATTCCGGCGGATATACGCGCACGCCTTGCTCCGGAGATTTATTTTCCTGTCCGCGTTCATTGCTTTCAATTTTTTCCGCGCTTACACCCATTCGCGCGAGAGCTTCTACACATTCATCGGCATTTAGTTTTTCGCCGAGAAATTTTTCTATCCTTGAGAGGGAACAAAAAACAGGTTCTTGAAAATAAAAAGGCGTTACTATATTTCTGCCGAAAGGAGTGTCATATTCGTACTCGATTTCTACAGGTTCAATTGTAAAACCGTTATCTGCAAGATCGCAGGCGACAATCGATGTTGCAAGTGTTAGTGTCGGCATATCTGTGCCTGTCATTTCTACAAAAACTTCGCTGTCCCCGACCTGCACCGCTCCTAAATCATTTGAGTTAATGATAGGCGGATAAGAGAGGATAACGCCGTCTGCATCTGTCAACAAAGGATGGACAGGTTCATGTTCTTGAATAAAAGCGAACTCTTTTCCTTTCGGGTGTTGTTTTAATATTTCGCGTAACGTAAGAGGTCCGTCCCATGCAAGAGGTACGAATGAAACCGAATCGGGATCGACCCCCTTGTAAATGATCGGCCACTTAATCAGCGAGATGCGGTAAATGCCCATCGACATGCTCCGTCTTTTTCTTCCGAAATTCCAAGCGAGTTTTTCCTGAGTTTGAATCATATCGCGCAGCATAGGGTCTGTTATTGTTTGTCCGTTTAAACGCGCAACGAAGCCTGTCATGTAGGGGCGCACTTGTTTTACGCTTGTTTGCACTTTTACTTTGCGTGTTGTTTTTTTTATATCACCGGGTTTTGAAAAGAAGGTGTATTTATCTTTATCGCCGCTTTTTTCTTTACTGCCAGCCATATAAATTCGTAATTGGCGAGCGCAGCCCGCCGTCCCCCATAAATCAGGTCTGTTTGTGTCATTTAACTCGATTTTTAGAGTTCTTTCGCTTTCAGGCAGGCTTTTATCGCTGTCTTCGTCCAATTCCGCTTTTGCGCAGACAAGAATTTCTTCCAGTTCATTCTTGTTTTTCCAGCCTCCCTGCGTTTCTAACGAACCGGGGCGGTTTGCGAGTGTATAGAATACTTGTTCATTTACTTCGATTTTTGGCATACAAGGGATTATATTGATTTTTTACAATTGTTGCAAATGGGCGAAAATGCGGAAAAGGTGACAGGAACCCCTGCTATATATGGGGGTGGTAAGGCAATACCTACGCTATATATAGAGTAGGTGACAGGCATTATAAAGTACTTGCATAAAACGCTTAGTATCTGTCATAATAAAAGAAAATTTCATTTATGGAGGAAAATAATGAAAAAATTTATTGGTGTTCTTTTAGTGGTATTATTGGCCGCTTCAATGGTAATCGGCTGCCCTGGTAAAGCCGGAACTCTAATAGGCGTCGCTATGCCGGAAACCCACGTTCAACGTTGGTTAAAAGACGGACAATCACTTGTTGCTGAAGCTGAAAAACTCGGCTATCGTGCAGAAGCGCAATTCGGCGATGCAAACCAAGGTACACAAAATCAACAGATTCAGAGCTTCCTGACTCAGAAAGCAAAAGCATTAATTGTAGGATGTATCAATGACGGTGTTGCTCCTGTAATTGCAGAAGCCGCCCGTGATAAAGTAGTTGTAATCGCTTACGACCGCATTATCCCCAATTCAGCGGATTATGATTATTACATCACATTTAATAACTTTGATGTCGGCGTTCTTCAAGCACAGAGTATCGTACAAGGCTTAAACCTTAACTCAGCTACCGCTGCCGCGCCTAAATACATTACCTTGTTTGCCGGCTCACCGACAGATGGAAATGCATTCTTCTTCTTTGACGGCGCAATGAGCGTACTTAACACCTTTATTGACAGCGGCGCCCTCGTTGTAGTAGGACCTTATCCCAGGACATCAAAAGACACAGACAATTTCCAGAGAATTGCAACTGAAAACTGGCAAGCCCCTATCGCAAAGACACGTATGGAAAACCTCTTGAGCAACGATGCACGTAACGTCACACTGGATGCTATTTTAGCTCCTAACGACACACTTGCTCGCGCTATTCTTGAAGCTTGCAAAGCCGATGCTAAATACCGCAGCAAACTCCCTGTAATCTCAGGTCAGGATGCGGAATACGATTCAGCTCTGTCAATTAAAAACGGCGAACAGTACAGCACAGTTTTCAAAGATACAGCTAAACTTGCAGAAGCTGCAATTCTTTTAGCAGACCAAGTCCTTAAAGGACAGCCCATTAATATCCCGGGTGCGGTTCTTGCAACAGGCGACCTTGCATCTATCGGCGATACCGGCAGAAAAGTTGTAAACGCATATCTTTTAACTCCAATTCTTGTTACAAAAGACAATCTTACAGTAATGCTTGATGCAGATTTCTACAGCGACAGACTTGATCGCGGAATTCCATTAAGATAAGTTAACTGATTGATACTCGTATGACCGTTAAAATTTTAGCGGTCATACCGGGTATTTTTTTTGTTTTGTAATTTTATAACTTATCCAGGGGGATCGATGAGCGAGTATATTCTTGAAATTGAAAATCTAACCAAAGAATTCCCCGGTGTTAAAGCTCTTGAAAATGTTAATTTAAAAATTAAAAAAGGCGAAATCCATTCCTTATGCGGGGAAAACGGTGCAGGTAAATCAACTTTAATGAGTTGTATTTCCGGTGTTTACCCCAGAAACAGTTACGAAGGTAAAGTTTTATATAAAGGAAAAGAAACAAATTACAACAGTGTAAGGGAAAGTGAAAAAGAAGGTCTTGCAATAATCCATCAGGAGTTAGCGCTTAGCCCTTATCTGTCAATTTATGAAAATATTTTTCTCGGTCACATGGAAACCTCTTTCGGCATAATTAATTGGAACAGGTATATAAAAGAGTCAAAAAAATTTTTAGATATAGTCGGTCTTAACGAACCGCCTGAAACAATCGTCAGCAAGCTCGGTGTGGGCAAACAACAGTTAGTTGAAATCGCCCGCGCGCTTTCTAAAAAAACGGAGCTGCTCATTTTAGATGAGCCAACATCGTCGCTTAATGATGATGAAAGCGAAAAGCTCCTTAATCTGATAATAGAATTTAAAAACCAGGGGATTACCTCGGTTATAATCTCTCATAAATTAAATGAAGTATTAAAAGTTGCAGACACTGTAACAATTTTACGCGATGGAAAATCCATCAGCACTTATGATGTAAAAAAAGATAACTTAACAGAAGAAATGATCATCAAGGATATGGTAGGGCGCGATTTAACGCACCGCTTCCCGGAGCGGGTATCATCACCGGGTGATGTTGTAATGGAAGTGAATAACTGGACGGTTTATCATCCTGAGTATCATTCAATAAAAGTTGTAGATAATGTTTCTTTTCATTTACGCAAAGGCGAGATACTCGCTTTCTGCGGACCGATGGGCGCAGGGCGCACAGAATTGATGATGAGCATCTTCGGTAATTCTTACGGTTTCCGCAGCGAAGGCGAGTTGAAGATTAATGGGAAGGAATATAAATTTAAAAGCCCGCATGAGGCGCTTGCCTCAGGTTTAGGTTATATTTCCGAAGACCGTAAAAGCTTAGGTTTAGTCCTTATTCAAGATATTAAAACTAATATTACACATTCCAGTTTAGAAAAAATTTCTACATTCGGAGTTATTAACAGTCAAAAAGAAATAAAAGAAGCGGAACGTTATTGCAAAGACTTAAAAATTAGAACGCCTTCCATAAATCAATATGTACGCAATCTTTCAGGCGGCAACCAGCAAAAAGTTGTTGTCAGTAAAACATTGATGGCAAACCCCGATATTTTTATTGTAGATGAACCTACGCGCGGTATTGATGTCGGTGCGAAAACTGAAATCTACGGGATAATGAATGATATTATCGCATCAGGCAAAAGCGTTATAATGATCAGCTCCGAGCTTCCTGAAGCTATCGGTATGGCTGATAGAATTTATGTTATGAATGAAGGAAAAATTAAGGGTGTGCTTTCCAAAGAAGAAGCGACTCAAGAAAAAATAATGCATTTAGCTCTTGTAGGTTAATTGCAAAAACAGTTTGTACTGATATAAGGAGATATAAATGGACAGTAAAGCCATTACTAAGTTTGATATTAAATCCCTGATAAAAAATAATATCAGAAATTACTCAATGTTTATTATGCTTATTCTGATTTTAATAATTTTTGCTCCTTTAACAGGCGGTAATAACTGGAGTCCGCGTAATTTTACAAATATCTTTTTTCAATATAGTTATGTATTGATACTTGCTGTCGGCATGGTTATGGTCATCATTGTGCAAGGTATAGATTTATCTGTCGGTTCTGTCTGCGCTCTAATCGGAGCGTTAACCGCTATGATTTACAATACAGGCGTAGGGATGCCCGTTACATTGATAGCAGCTCTTTTAATGGGTGGTTTTGTCGGCGCATATCAAGGTGTATGGGTTGCTTACGGCAGAGTACCTGCTTTTATTGTAACGCTTTCCGGTATGATGCTTTTCCGCGGTCTTACTTACATTATTACCAAGGTCAGCCCTGTAAGTCTTAAAGATACAGGATATTCGCTTCTTGCCACAGGAACGCTTGATGAAGTATTACATACCCGGCAAATCGGTCCTTATTATCCTATGTCTTTTATTATTGCTATATTATTACTCGCGCTTTTCTTTATATCTGAATTATCTGCGCGAAAGAAAAAAATAGCAAACGGTTTTGAAATTTCTCCAAAGGTGTTTTTTATTTTAAAACTTGTTTTAGTCAGTTTGTTAATTCTCGGTTTAGCCGATCGTTTTGCTCGTTACCGCGGGCTTCCTATAGTAGCGCTTGTCCTTGGCATAACAGTTTTTATTTTTCACTTTATAATGAATAATACCGTACTTGGAAGATATATTTACGCCGTCGGCGGCAATCCGCGTTCTGCAAAATTATCAGGAATAAATTCCGAATTTATTATTTTTATAGTTTTTTGTTTTATGGGTGTTTTAACAGGTCTTGCCGCTGTAGTAAGTACAGGTTATATGAACAGCGCTCTTCCTCAAGCCGGAAATCTTTTTGAGTTAGATGCAATCGGCGCATGTTACATCGGCGGTGTTTCCGCAGGCGGCGGTATCGGCTCAATAGTCGGTGTTATTGTCGGCGGTCTTGTTATGAGCTCCATAAATAACGGAATGTTCCTGATGAATCTCGGCACTCATTACCAATATGTTGTGAAAGCGTTAATTCTTCTTTTGGCGGTATTCTACGATGTTTACACACGCCGTAAAGCGGGGTTAGGCTGATATAAAACTATGTTTGGGCAAACTATGTTTTTGAAAACATAGTTTTTGCAAACATAGTTTGTGTAGAAGTTTAAGGAGACAGTTTAATGAAAAAGCTTGGCGGAGTTTCAGCGCCGCATTTGAAGAACACAGCTATGTGCTTCCCTGAAGTACTTCCTGTTCCTGCTGAAGTAAAACTGCCGATGTTGATGCATTCAGGAACACCTGCAAACCCTGTTGTTGCTGTCGGAGATTATGTAAAAGTCGGGCAAGTAATCGGTGAAGCTGTCGGTTTTGTTTCCTCTCCTGTTCATGCAAGCGTGTCAGGAACAGTAAAAAGCATTGAAACATTAGACAGCTTAACCGGAAAAAAAGAGGTGTCGATCACTATCGCTTCGGACGGGAAGCAAACACCCTGGGAAGGAATCGCGCCGCAGAAGGTGACAAACCTTGCGGAATTTTTAGAGGCGGTAAGAAACAGCGGGGTAGTGGGGCTTGGCGGAGCGGGGTATCCTACAGCGCCCAAGTTTACTCTAAAAGAATCTGTTGTGCTTGATTATATTTTGATTAACGGCGCGGAGTGCGAGCCTTACATCACTTCCGATACAAGAACGATGGTAGACGAGACCGCTTTTATTTGGGACGGCGTTCTTCTTATGAAGGAATACCTGAAACCAAAAAATATTATTATCTGTATCGAAGAGAATAAACCTGAAGCGATAAAAAAATTTAAAATTTTATGCGATCAATCAAAACTTGAAGGTGTGTCAGTGCGTTCTCTTTCATCGCTTTATCCGCAGGGAGAAAGAAAAGTACTTGTGTATAACGTTACGGGGCGAATCGTTCCCGAAGGCGGGCGTTTGCCTGATATCGGCTGTATCGTTGTAAACTGTACGACAGTCGCGACTTTCGCTAAATTTATAAAAACAGGCCAGCCTCTTGTTTCAAAGTGCGTCACTGTTGACGGATCGGCTGTTATTAACCGTAAAAATGTGATCGCGCCTATCGGAACCCCTGTACGCAATATTTTTGATTATTGCGGCGGCTTAAAAGATGATGTAAAAAAAGTCACCCTCGGCGGGACTATGATGGGCGTTGCAATTCCTAATTTGGATATTCCTATCGTAAAAATTACTAACGCTGTTCTTGCTTTTTCAGCCAAAGACGGAGATATACCTGAGCCGACAGCTTGTATTAAATGCGGGCGTTGTTTATACAAATGCCCGATGAATTTAATGCCGCCCTATATTGAAAATGCTTACGAACTTAAAAAACCGGAATTATTAAAAAAGTTTAAATTGAATATGTGCGCCGAATGCGCCTGCTGCGCCTTTACTTGCCCTGCAAAAAGACCTCTTGTTCAGGTTATGATTTTAGCAAAAAATATGCTTTGGGAATACGAGCAAGAACAGAAAGCGGCAAAAGCGGCAGCTAAAGTTGCGGCAAATAAGGAGGCGGCAAAATGAACGTATCGTTTGCACCTCACATACACGACAGATTAACAACCAACCGCATCATGCTTGATGTGTGTATCGCGCTTGTTCCTTCTCTTGTAATTGCAATCTGGGTATTCGGTTTACGCGCCGCTGTTATCACTGCCGTCTGCGTTGCCTCCTGCGTTTTATTTGAGTGGGGTTATGAAAAATTATTAAAAAGAAAAAATACTATAAATGATTTTTCTGCCGTCTTAACAGGTATTATACTCGCTTACAATCTGCCTGTAACAATCCCTGTTTGGCAAGCTGTCTTCGGCAGTTTTATCGCAATTATTTTTGTCAAACAGCTTTTCGGCGGCTTGGGAAAAAATTTCGCAAACCCTGCTGTAACAGCGCGTATCGTTATGTTTCTTGCCTTTCCCATAACAATGACGACTTGGGTTTTACCTTTCGGTTCGTTAGAAACGAATGATGCTATAACAGGCGCAACTCCTCTTGCTTATCTTTTTAAAGGCGATCTTAGTTCCCTGCCGGATTACTGGAATTTATTTTTAGGAACGCACGGCGGCTGTCTGGGTGAAACAAGTGAGCTTGCTTTATTAATCGGTTTTGTATATCTTCTGTTACGGCGTGTGATCACACCGATTATTCCTTTTACATTTATCGCAACTGTTTTTTTATTAACCTCTCTTTACGGCGGCTTTGATTACGGTCTTTATCAAATTTTATCAGGCGGTTTATTTTTAGGCGCGATTTTCTGCGCGACAGATTATGTCACATCCCCAATTACAAATTTAGGACGCGCAATTTTCGGTGTCGGATGCGGATTAGTGACAGTTGTTATACGTCTTTACGGAAGTTATCCCGAAGGCGTATCCTTCGCAATTCTTTTTATGAATATGTTAGTCCCTTATATTAATAAAATTTCATATAAGAAAGCGTTAGGAGGTTTAAAATGAACAAAGATTTTATTATGCCCATAATTGTCCTTTCGCTTATTTGCCTTTTTGTTTCAGGCGCGTTGGCTGTAGTAAATAATTTTACCCTTCCTAAAATAGAAGCGGATGCCGTAGCACGCGCTAAAAATGAAATGGGAAAAATAATGCCGTCTGCAGATAATTTTATAGAAATTGTAAATATAAATAATCTGCCGAGAACTATCACCGGAATTTTTAAGGCAGCAGACAATGCAGGCGATACTTTGGGTTATTTGTTCTTGATATCTTCCCCCGGTTACGGCGGAGATATTAATATTATTTGCGGGGTTGATAATAACGGAAGGATAATAAAAACACAGGTTCTTTCGCATACAGAAACAAAAGGAATGACGGATCCCGTTTTTGAAGACTCGCATCAAAGTAAGTATATCGGCAAAGATAAAATGCTCGATGGTATAGACGCGATTACAGGCGCGACAGTTTCGTCTAACGCATATAAAAACGGTATCCGCGATTCGTTTACAGCGTTTGAAATTATTACATCAAAATAAGAGGGAAAGCATGAAAAAAAGATTATCAATTCTTTTAAACGGGATAATAAAAGAAAACCCCGTTTTAGTTTTAATATTGGGCATTTGCCCCGCGCTTGCCGTTTCTACGCAATCGATTAATGCGATAGGGATGGGGTTGGCGACAACCTTCGTTCTTATAGGTTCCAATATCGCCATTTCTCTTTTGCGTAAAAGTATTCCCGATAAAATCCGTATACCTTGTTACATCGTTCTTATCGCGGGATTTACCACCATTGTGCAAATGGTTGTTGAAGCTTACGCTTACAGCCTTTATCTCGCGCTAGGGATTTTTCTTCCGCTTATCGCTGTAAATTGTATCGTTTTTGCGCGTGCGGAAATGTTTGCGAATAAAAACGGTGTATTGGATTCTGCGATTGATGCAATCGGAATGGGAGCGGGTTTTACTGTCGCTCTTTTTTTAATTTCTTCGATACGTGAAATCTTAGGCTCGGGAACCTGGTTCGGATTAAAATTACCGGTACTAAATAACAATACGATTGAAGCGTTCACATTAGCGCCGGGCGGTTTTATCGCCTTCGGTATTTTAATTGCGATTATCAATAAAGTTTCAAAAGGGAAGGCGATAAAAAAAGATGATTTCGGCTGTGATGCGTGCCCATCAAAAGCGGTTTGCGGTAAAATTAAAGCGCAAACAGAGCTTGCAAAGGAGGGAACCAACTAATGGACTTTAAAATTCTTGTTGCAATACTAATCGGTACTGTTTTAATTAACAATTATATTTTGCGTCAATTTCTCGGTGTTTGCCCCTTCCTTGGAGTTTCAAAAGATTTAAAAGGCGCGATTGGAATGAGCGTTGCGATTATCTTTGTTATGATACTTGCAACCGCTGTCACCTGGCCCATACAAAAATATCTTTTAACTCCAAACGGATTGAGTTTCTTGCAAACCATCGTTTTTATTTTGGTTATTTCAACACTTGTCCAGCTTGTTGAAATCGCGCTGAAAAAATATATACCTTCCTTGTACAGAACTTTGGGGATTTATCTTCCGCTTATGACTACAAACTGCGCTATTTTTGCAGTTACAATCGTAAATATTAAAAACGAATATTCCTATATCGAAGCTCTTGTGAACGCCTTCGGTTCGGGTTTCGGGTTTTTTCTCGGTATGGTGATTTTTTCCGGTATCCGCGAATACACTGAAAACACGGATCCGCCGCAGGCTTTTAAAGGTTTACCGCTGACGCTTTTTTCTGCGGCAATACTTTCATTTTCGTTTTTCGGTTTTAACGGCGTAATAGAAAACTTGTTCCGTTAATAAGGGGTTGTTATGAATGTGATTATTATTGCTGTTGTTTCTGTAACCGCTATCGGTACTATCTGCGCTGTTATACTCAGTGTCGCTTCAAAGATCATGTATGTTAAAATTGATGAGCGTATCGCTTTTTTAACATACGCTATGCCGGGAGCAAATTGCGGCGCTTGCGGTTTCCCGGGATGTTCGGCTTATGCAACAGCTCTTGTTTCAGGAGATGCAAAACCAAATCTCTGCACACCCGGCGGCGCGCAATTGCTGGCAAAGATAAGCGAGATTTTAGGAATAGAAGCGGGAAGCATTGATGCAAAAAAAGCTTTTGTACATTGCAGCAGTGACAATAAAACGCAGCAGCAAAAAATGGATTATAAAGGAGTACAATCCTGTATTGCCGCAAAACAGCTTTTCGGCGGGCAGAGCGCGTGCGCCTTCGGCTGTCTCGGTTTCGGTGATTGCAACGCTGTTTGCCCAAGCAACGCCATCTGCATGGAAGACTACGGGCTTGCGCGGGTTATTACAAGTCTTTGTACAGGCTGCGGTTTGTGCGTTAAAGCTTGCCCTAATAAATTAATTACGATAGAAAGCGCCGGTTTACCTGTTCTTGTCGCTTGTAATAATATTGAAAAAGGCGCGGTTTCAAGAAAAAAATGCACTGCAAGCTGTATCGCCTGCGGAAAATGCGTCCGCGAATGCCCCGACAAAGCAATTGTAATAGAAGAAAACCTTGCAAAGATTGATTACGGCAAGTGTACAGGCTGCGGGCATTGCGTTGAAGTATGCGTTACAAAGTGTATAAAAAAAGTGACCACCCCACATATAGCGTAACTTAGAAAATCCCACGCTATATATAGTAGAGGTGTCAGGCGCCAAATTTGATTTCCACTACTTATCCACAAGAGTAAAATTCCTACTTTTTATAAAGTTAAGTAATATCTTATATATCTCTATTATTTAAAAGACCTAAGTCCTTATAGGATAAGGAATTAGCTTGACATGTTATGCGAAATTATTTAGAAAAAATTAATAATGTATAGAAATTGATACACCTGTTAAATTGTTCATGGCTTGTACACAAGTTTTCCACAACAAAGCTTTTATTGCCCAGATTTATCCGGTAAAGCCTTCATCTTTTCTTTGAGTTCAAGAAGCAATGCATCTGCTGTTGTGTCGGATTTTTCCAGTTCTTTGAACTTTCTTTCCAGATTAGAGTCATTGCTGAGATCTGCAAGTTCTTTTGAAGCATCCGCCATCGCTTCCATTTCGTCAACTTTTGCCGCCATACGGTCGAAGGCATCAAAAGCGCTGCGGTTGCCTGAAACCGAAGAGATAGTATCCTGGATTTTCTGCTGTGCTTCGGCGCGTTTTGCTCTTGCAATCAGCAAGTTTTTCTTGCGTTGCGCTTCTTCTATTTTATTTTGAAGTTCCCTGAGACTCTCTTTTAATTGTTCTACAGAAATTTTTTGGGCTTCCCACTGTTTTTGATATTCTGCTGCGGCATTGTCGTATTCTTGCTTTCGAAGAAGAGCTTCTTTTGCAAGATCATCTTTCCCGCTTGTGACAGCGAGCATCGCCTTTCGCTCCCATTCCTTTGCTTGGGCAAATTGATTATCTTTTTCACGTTCAAGTTTTTTCTCGTCCGCGATAGCCATTGCGACAGCTTTTTTGGATTCGATCAACTGTTCATTCATTTCGATGATGAGTTGATTCAACATTTTTTCAGGTTTTTCAGCCTTGCCGATCAGCGCGTTTACATTCGCTGCAACTAGTGTTCTCAGTCTTGAAAAGATACCCATATCAGGCTCCTATAATTTGGTTCTATATTTTGATAGAATTGGATAATGTTCCGCTAATGCTAAACTAAATGATTCTAATGCTGTTCTAAAATCTTCATAATCCATTGAATGATAATTTAATGTATTTATCATTACGATTTTTTTATTATCGTTGTCGAGCGCATAAGCACCGTGGATTATATCGGTCGCGTTAAGCTCAAGTAACTTTGTATACAATTCTAAAAGATTGTTTTGCGGGATGTCAAAAATTTCCGCTCTAATGATTACTAAAGGATCGGTATGCATAACCGCGACTCCTTGTAAACCGTGTTCTTCATCATCCAACAACCATAAGTTCTCGCCTACTTGTTGATAAGATAGCATCAAATCAATTAAGTATTGTACAATTTTGTTATCTGTCATTGTTCCTTCCTTACTATTTAAATTTAGCCGAGTAAAACCTGACCGGCTTCGTCAATCGCTAGAATACTTTTACATTCTGAACAGCGGAAACGTCCCGCTTTTAACGCTTTCAATTTTTTATAACATATCGGACAAGCGACAACTTTTGGAAATAATGAAGGTTTCTCTTCTTCTTCTTTATCCGAATTAAAAAATTGGATTGAATCAGGAAGATTATCCTTAATATTAAAAAATTGAGAGAAACCAAGTAATTGAAAAACTTCATAAACCTTTGGTTGTATATCCAGCAAAACAAGATCGCCGCCTTGCGGTTTTACCGTTTTTAAAAAAGTAGTAAATGAACCGATACCTGTAGATGAAACATAATTTAAACTGCCGCATTGAAAGATTAATCTGACAAACCCGGATTCAATTGCTTTCTGTATACGTTTTTGGAAAAAATTGGAATTATATGTATCTATATATCCTGTCAAGGTTAACATTAAACATCTCGGAGCTTCGGGTATCTTTTCTAGCCTTATCTTGAGACTATCATCTTTTTCATCATCGAAACCCGCAACTATATCGTTATTTAACATTTCACGTCCTTAACACCTGAATATTCTCACCGCAACAGGCTACAAACATAGAGAATACTTCAAAATTTATCATAGTATTATTCAACCTTGTTGTCAACTAAATTATATAGTAATGGAGACTTACACCATGTTATAATTTTTCATGTTTTTACAGAATGTGATGATAGTTTTAAACAGGGTGTCAGAAGCAGGCAATGTTGGTGCAGTTTGCCGTGCAATGAAAAATATGGGGCTTACCAATCTACGGCTGGCTTCCCCCGAACCCCTTGTTTTGGAAAAAATATTTACAAGAGCGGTTAATGCATGGGATATTTGGGAAAATGCAAGAATATTTGAAAATCTTACCTCAGCAACAGCAGATTGCGCTCTTGTAGTAGGTACTACCCGCCGAAGAGGTCAAAACCGTAAAAGCATTTCAATGAATCCTCGCGCTCTTGCCGAATTTCTCGCTAACCATCCGGGACCAGCCGCTATTGTTTTCGGCAATGAACGAACAGGTCTTGAAGAGACCGAGCTGGATCTTTGTAATTTTGCGTCACATATTCCTGTTTCTGATGATTGCCCTTCTCTTAATTTGTCTCATGCGGTTCAGCTTTACGCTTATGAATTTTTTCTTGCAATGGAACATCGACCAAGCGGTAAAAGCGGCGAAGATTCCGCTCTTGATCAAGGGTGTAAAAAAGATTCGCGGTCTAAGCCTCCGCGTTCTGTTAAAGGCGAATGGACGGCGATGAATCAAGAAGAAATTAACGCTCTTGTTTGTCAAATTACAGATGATCTTGCAAGCATAGGTTTTTATAAAAAACCGAACAGGGAGTATCAATCCCGCTTTTTACGCGATCTTATTGCGCGTGCAGGTCTTGCACAGGGAGAAGGGCGGTATTTTGCAAATATTATTACAAAAGCATGCAGGTTAGGTGAAATGAATAGTGAAGGGATGTAAAATAACCGAAGATGGTAATCGTTTCTTTATGAATTATTGATTTGTAAATATGCCGCCCAAGCTTGTACCGTGATTCCAAACGCGACCGACACATTAAGCGAAGCTTTTGTCCCGTAACACGGAATTGAAACCCTGCCGAGGGAAGCGTCTGCCGCCGCCAGCGCCTGAGGGCTTACTCCTAATTCTTCCGAGCCTGCTATCAAGATGCCGTGCTTCGGGAATTTAAATTCCGATATAGGGATGCCTCCTGTTTCAAGAGCGAAAATTTGCGGCGATGGTACTTCTTCTGATTTGTTAGGTGCAAATAATTCCTTCCTTTCCCATGTAACGATATTGGTGCAGCCCATCGCTGTCCGTTCTGCGCGTCTGTGATGAGGATCGGCGCAGAAAGGGGACAGGATTATTTTTTCCACGCCGAAACTTTCCGCAGTACGGAACATCGCGCCAACATTAAAAGGAGAGCGGATATCTTCCATGTATACGTGCATTCCTTTAAAAATTTTGCGCTTCTGCGGATCGAGCATACCTTCGCTGTCCGTGAAATCCCAATCGGCTTGATCCTTTCCGGTTTCTGTTAACAGTATGTGTTTTATACTGTTTAATGCGCGTTTAAGCGTTGTTGAATCGCTTATTGGATTTACAATATATGATTGAAATGTATCCTTTGCTTCTGTAAATTTTTTCTTTACTTCAGATGAAAAGAACGGATCTTCTGCCAGTAATTTCGCCGCATCGGAAAAGAAAACAAATTCCGTGCTTGAGAATATATCTGTCGTCATTTTTTGAGAGGCTAACCGTTTTTCTGCCATCATTAATATTTTTGCTATCTTTCTTAATTTTTGAGTACGGGGAAGTTTTTCCAATTTATATAAAGGGATCATTGTTCTTTATTTGTAATATTAAGTAATTGTTCAATTTGCAGGATAATATAATCCTGAAATTCCGGCGGAAGCTCGTTAAATAAATTCACCATACGCTGGAGTTTTTCTCCGGGAGTTTTAAAAAACATGTCACCTTCCCCGTTTTTCAACCATTTTTTACTTACTCCGAAATTCAATGATATTAAATGTATGATACGGTCATTGATCTTTCGGTGTTCACATTCAAGTTCAGCAATATATGCATTGCTTAAATAAACCGCTTTTCCAAATTCTACTTGCGACATATTAAGCGTTTCCCGTAATATTTTTATACGTTTGCCGATTGTCATAAATCAATAATACGTTAAAAATACTCACTATGCAAGGTTTTTACCGGGGTCTTCTTTTTTTTAAAAAAATATTTTATAATAAATTTTATGGATAATCAAAACGATAAAGATGATAAAAAATCTCCTGCCAAGAAACGTTCAGGTTTCTTAAAATTTCTATTGGTATTCGTATGCATCCTTGTTTTTATCTGCCTTGTTTGGCTTGCTTTTTCTTTAATCGGCAGGGTTAATGCGGTTTCCGTGATCCCGGATACAGCTTATCAAAAAGCAGCATCTTTACGTATAAGTGTTGCTAATCCTATGCGTCTGCTTGATAATATTTTAACCCATGAATCTTTCGATGATATTGCTGATATACCGGCTCTTGCCCAGGCGGCACCGATTTTAAAAAGTTTAAAAGGAAACAGCCTCCTTAAAAACTTTTTTGTCCGTTTTGCAACTCAAGGTAATTTTGAATTTGCTTTATATTCATCAGAAGCACGAGCTATTATTGCTGCATGGGATATGAAGCTTTGTTCACCTTTATTACGCATACTTCCCTTGGTTTCCAATTTTGTAAATGTTCCAAATTTATTTTATTTTCAAGCAGGTAAAAATTCACGCTTTGAATACCGTCTTGGCGATATGACGCTTTATATCGGTCCTTACCGTAATCTGTTGTTTATTACAGATGACGCGCAATTATTTGAATCGCGTTCAAAGCAGTTAAAGCAAGATGCTGAAAATTCCGGCACTATTTTTAAAACCATAAAACCTTCCGCACACGATGCTGCTCTTGTACTTTCTAATAGTTTTATAAGCGGTATGTTAGCCGATCAGGATCAAGGAATTGCTTCTCTTTTAGATGCTGTCGAATTTGATTCCATTGTTGAAGCGGGGATTTCTGTATACCCTAAAAAAATCGAATTTCGTTTATCTACACCTTTAACATCTAACCAACAAAGTTTAAGCCGTATTCTTACACAGCGTTCTCGTGTACCTGTTATTGCAGAACTTATCCCTGCAGATTCGCAATACGCTACAGTTCTTTCTGCAGGAACATTGAATGAACTTTATCAAGCCGCACTTATTTTTTCTCCGGAACTGGGAGATGCATTAAAAACCGCGGAAGGCGCATCACGTTTTTTATTGGGTTTAACGTTAAATGATCTTCTTTTTTCATGGACAGGAAATGAGTTTGCGGTTTTCGGATTGGAAGGGAGACCTCATCCTGTTTATGCAATTAATATTGCTGATGAACGTAAACGGCAGGAAGTCTTTAATAAAGCGTTTAGATCGATTGTTCTTAACGAGAATGTCAGATTGAATCTGGACGGTGTCCGTATTCCGCAAATTGAACTTCCTGCGTTTTTACAAATGCTTCTTCGTAATTGGAATATTTTTATCCCTTCACCTTATTATATTATTCATAAAGATTTTTTACTTGCAAGTGAATCTGCGGAAGCTCTTCTTGCAACCTTACGCGCTATGCAAAAGAACGATGTACTGCCGCGTACCGCCGCTTGGCGTGAAATTGCCGGAGGAAAAACAGTTGCAAGTACTGTCAGTCTTTTTTATTCGCTTGATGTTTCAATACCGTTTTTTTTGCGTAAGAGTACCGTTCTTAGCAGCTTTTTATCTCTTTACAAGCAAGGGCTTATCCGCATAAGTTTTGACAGGGGAGTAGTTGATTTTTCTCTTTCGCTTGTTCCGGGTTCAGGCAACGGTGTAACACTTATGAATGGTTTTCCTATAAGCGCCGGAGACAGACCGTCTAACCGTGTTTATGGAGCGGGATTTTCTGAAGGTAACGGAGAGAACGCCAGGATTTTTTACTCTTCCGGCGGAACTGCTTACTCTTTAAAAGTTGCAGATAACAGTAAAAATGAACTGCCCAATCAAGGAACACATTGGATTCTTCCCGCTGATAATACACAAGCATGGGTTGTTACAGATCGCGGTCGCGTAACGCTTGTTGATATTAACATGGAAACTGTTACAGGTTTCCCGATTCTTTTAGGTTTACGCCTTTCCGCAGCGCCTGTTGTTTTCGATAATAAATTATATCTTTGCGATGAAGACAGAAAAGTTTATATGGTGGATACACAAGGCAAACACAGTGTTTGGGAAACATCTTTTGATGCGGCGCTCCGTTCGTCGCCGAATTTCCTGACGGTAACATCAAGAAGAACCAGTACCGTTTATACAGCGGTTTATCCAAAGAGCTTCTTCGGCGAAATTTATTTGTTAGACGTAAACGGGAAAACCTTGCCTAATTGGCCTGCGCCTATAGCAGTTGATGATAATGACGGGAAGGGATCGGATTTCGGTATAGGTTTCGGTTCGCCTTTATTGTTTGCACATAACAATAGAGTGCTTGTTGCTTTTATAAATCAATCCGGGCAACTTTTAGTTTATGATGAGAATGCCGCATTTGTTTCTCCTTTCCCGATTAATCTTGACGGTGTTTTTTATCAACAACCTGTTTTTGACGGTTTATATCTTTGGCTTGTTTCTTCAGAAGGGAATTTTTTCCGCGTAGCTCTTGACGGCGATGTTTTGTATCAGCAAATTCCGGGCTTTCGCGTAATGGAAGAAGGTTATATTACAATATTTGACAGTGATAATAATAAAGAAGGGGAAGTTTATATCACAGGGGATGGAAACGCCCTTCATGCTTATACGCGCCATTTTAGATCGTTGGAAGGTTTCCCATTGCCAGTATGGGGGAAGCCTTTATTTGTTTCTGCACAAGGCAACAGGAAAGCGGAAATTTTCGGTATCGGTATGGATAGAAAAATTTACCGCTGGCAATTTAGATAATAAAAAGGAGAAAGAAAATGAAATATTTATTTTTATTGTTAGCCGTCATTTTTACCGGATGTATTTCTACCAGAGATATTTTTCTTGATACACAGCAAAGCCAATCGGATAAAAATCTTGCAGAGATTGAAGCTGTAATTGTTCCTCTGGAAGCAATCGGTCCTGCGCAAGCGCGTAACCGTACAGAAGATTTATCAAAAGCGCGGCAATTAATTACTCAAAAAGAAAGGGAAGCGTCTGCCGATGCGGATTATACAGGGAAACTTACTGCGTGGTCGGGAAGGCTCGCTATTTTAGAAGGCAAATACAGTGACGCTGTTCGTATACAGCGTCAATCAAACGCCGCTTCGCCGGGGAATGTTCCTTCTATTGTTTTAGCGATCCGTCTTGAAGGTGATCCTTTAAAACGCATGGAAATAATTGAAAAGGAACTTTCTATACTTGGTCCGCGTTCTTCCGGCATTGGAGAAGTAACTATTGAAAAAGGCCGCACTCTTTTTGAATTGAATCGTTTTTCTGAATCGGCAGGCGCTTTTGATGTTGCTTTTTCTTCAGGTCTTGATAAAGTTTACAACGATAGTTACGGAACGATGAGAGCCCGCGCGTGGGAATTAAGGAATACAAGCAATGTCGCTTCAGGTTCTCTTGGTTTGCTCGGACGCGATTCAATATCATGGAATGATTGTATTACACTTGCAAAAAATGAAACACAGCTTTTCCGTTTTATTACAGGAGGCAGAAATATTTCCGACAGCGAATTATTTTCCCGCCTTATTGAACGTTCTTTTATTCCATATCTTCAAGATATTACTGTAACTCAATGGCCCTCTGCAAGACCAAGAGCTGATGAAACCCTTACGAGAGCGGGCGCGGCTTGGTTTATCTGGCATCTGTACGCGGAAGCGCGCGCGGATCGCGGAATGCTTACCCGTTATTCGGCGCGTTATGCAACAGGATCAAATCCTCGCAGCCCGATAACGGATGTTCCACCTCTTTCTCCTTTCTTTGATTCGATACTTGGTTGTGTAGAGACAGAGTTTTTATCTCTTATTGACGGACGTAATTTCCAACCTGCACAGCCGATGCGCGGTGCGGAATTGTTATCAATATTAAAGAGGATTGATAATTAAAAGTAATTGATTATTTATCAACTTATTTTTTCTTTTTAAAAACAATTTTGTCTTTATCAGCGTCAGCGGTTATGGTATCACCTTCGCGGATAAGACCGCCTATCACCTGTTTTGCTAAAGGGTTTTCTAAATCGCTTTGTATTGTACGTTTTAAGGGACGCGCTCCGAACATCGGATCGTAACCGCGTTCTGCAAGCAGGGATTTAGCTGCGTCTGTCAGAATCAATATAATTTTTCGTTCCGCTAATCTTTCCGTTAGGCGCAATAACTGTATATCTACTATTTTACCGATTTCGCTCTTGCCTAATCTGTTGAATATTACCGTCTCGTCTATACGGTTCAAAAATTCAGGTCTGAAACTTTGTTTTAAAAGTTCCATTAACGAGTTACGCAATGTTTCAGCATTTTTCGCTTCCAAGATTAAATCAGAGCCGAGGTTACTCGTCATTATGATGATTACATTTTTAAAATCGACAACACGCCCTTGCCCATCTGTCAGCCGCCCGTCATCGAGTATTTGCAAGAATACGTTGAAAACTTCCTGATGCGCTTTTTCAATCTCGTCAAAAAGAATCACGCTGTAAGGGCGGCGTCTTACCGCTTCTGTAAGCTGCCCTCCCTGTTCGTAACCGACATAGCCCGGCGGCGCGCCGATCAATCTGCTCACCGAATGTTTTTCCCCGTACTCGCTCATATCAATCCTGGTGAGGGCTTTTTCATCGTTAAAAAGAAATTCCGCCAATGTTTTTGCAAGCTCTGTTTTTCCAACCCCTGTCGGTCCTAAAAAAAGGAAAGACCCAAGCGGGCGAGCCGCATCGGAAAGACCTGCTTTGTTGCGCCTGATTGCATCGGCGACTGCGGCAAGAGCTTCGTCCTGCCCGACGACACGCTTTTCTAAAACTTTTTCCAGATCGAGATATTTTTGCAATTCGCCGGAGAGCATTTTTGAAACAGGAATTCCCGTCCAAGCTGATACAACGCCTGCAATGTCTTCTTCGCAAACCTCTTCGCGTAACAGCGCCGAAGCGCCTTCTCCTGCCGTTTGCGTTTCTGACGAACCGCGTTCTCTCTTTTTTTCAATTTGATCGGTGAGTAAAGAAAGTTGTTTCTGCGCTTCGGGAATTTTTCCGTGTTTTACTTCCGCTGCTTTTGACAAATCGCCTTCGCGTTCATAACGAGTTTCTTCTATTTTTAATTCTTCTATCCGCTGTTTTATTTCTCTGATTTTTTGTATATCCAGTTTCTCTCTTTCCCATCGTGCCTTCATCGCGTCACGCTCTGCGCTAAGGTCTGCGATTTCTTTTTCAAGTTTCGTTAAACGTTCCTTTGAAGCTGTATCTTCTTCGCGTGAAAGAGCCTGTCTTTCTATTGAAAGCTGTAAAAGTTTTCTTTCTAATTTATCCAATTCAGTGGGGCGGCTGTCAAGTTCCATTTTCAAACGGCTTGCCGCTTCGTCAACTAGGTCTATCGCTTTGTCGGGCAAAAAGCGGCTTGTGATGTAACGGCTGGAAAGAGTAGCGGCGGCGACAAGAGCTTCATCTTTAATCCTTACGCCGTGATGAACTTCGTATCTTTCTTTAAGACCGCGCAGAATAGCAATCGTATCTTCCACCGAAGGCTCCGCTGTGTAAACCTGTTGAAAGCGCCTTTCAAGCGCTGCGTCTTTTTCAATGTGTTTACGGTATTCATCTAAGGTTGTAGCTCCTATACAGCGCAGTTCGCCGCGTGCAAGAGCGGGTTTTAATAAATTGGAAGCGTCAGTCGCTCCTTCTGCGGCGCCCGCTCCGACAAGCGTGTGCATCTCATCAATAAAAAGAATGATCTTTCCGTCTTCCGCTTGTACTTCTTGAATTACAGCTTTTAGACGTTCTTCAAATTCGCCGCGGTATTTTGCGCCTGCGACAAGAGCGCCTAAATCAAGAGCGAGAAGTTTCTTGCCTTTTAATCCCTCCGGAACATCGCCTGCGACTATCCGCCGTGCAAGACCTTCGACGATTGCCGTCTTTCCTACACCCGGCTCTCCTATTAGAACGGGATTGTTTTTTGTACGGCGTGAAAGAACCTGCATACACCTGCGGATTTCTTCATCACGCCCAATCACAGGATCGAGTTTTTCCTGACGCGCTAAAGCTGTTAAATCGCGGCAGAAACGTTCCAGCACTTGGTATTTTTCTTCGGGGTTTTGATCTGTAACACGCGCTTTTCCCCTTACTTGTTTTAAAGCGCCCAGAATCGCGTTCTTGTTGACACCCGCTTTTTTTAAAAGGTCAGCGGTTTTACCTTCGTTAGACGACATGGAAATTAAAATATGTTCTGTTGAAACAAAATCGTCTTTTAAAGCCGCCGCCTCAATTTCCGCTTTTGCTAAAATTTTTGTCAAAGATGACGAATAATAAACCTGCGCCGCTTCCCCATAAATTTTCGGCGTATTTTTAACCGCCGCTTCAACATCTTTTAGAAGCCTGCCTGTATCGCCGCCTATTCTTTCAATGATAGGAAGAACAATCCCGTTTTCTTGTTGCAGTAAAGCAAGTAAAAGATGTTCGTTTTCAATTTGCGAATGATCGTTTTTCTGCGCGATAGATGTTGCTTCGCTCAAAGCTTCTTGCGCTTTTATTGTAAATTTTTCATAGTTCATGGACTCTTCTTCTTTCTAATCAAATCCACAGCATCTTGAGGTGTCGGGGCATTTATTACCGCTTCACGTAACGCTTCGTTTCCAAGTATTGAACCGACTGCTGCAAGAAACTGGACATGAAGACCATAAGATTTTTTCGGTGAAACAATCATAATAAAAAGGTGAGACGGTTCTCCGTCTATCGAATCAAAATCAATACCTGCTTTGCTTATACCTACTGCAACTGTGGTTTCTAAAATACCGTCAGTTTTTCCGTGAGGAAGCGCGATGCCAAACTCCATGCCGGTACTTATACTTTTTTCTCTTTCAAGTACATCTGCAAGAACCGTATCACGGTCGGCGAGTTTATCTGCTTTATATAGTATATCTATAAGTTCTGTTATAACTTCTTCCTTTGTTGTACCTTTTAAATTCATTGTGAATAGCTCTGCGTCTATAAGTGCAAGAAGATCTTTTGATGTACGTGCATCGGTATTTAAAAGGTCTTTTTTCATTCCCACAGTATCTGCGGATTTTTTTAATTTTTCAATGTTATGCGACAACTCTATTATTACTTCATAAACTTGATTTTTTACAAAAGGCATATCTTTCTTTGATGTTGTTATAGTTATTGACTTTTCTTCTTCTGTAATAAATAAAGTAATATTATCTTTGCGTGCCTGAGAAAGCCCTTCATCTATATTCATTGTTTGGACAAAAAAGGCTTCTTTGCGGAGTTCGTTTAAAATATTTGCCATAACAAGGTCTGCAATTTCACCGTTCTCAAATTCCCATACTTCATGAATACTGTCATCATCTTTTACAAGTTTTTTAGTTCCGCGTTTTGGTCTTTTTAATGCTAATCCTAATAAAGGAGGAGAAGCTACTATCGTAAGAAAGATCATAAGTATCACCGCAGAAAAGAGATTGACATCTAGAACACCTGTTGCAAGCCCTATACCGCATGTGATAAGCGCGCCTTCCCCGCGGGGAATCATTCCTGTTCCGATACGGAGAGCTCCTGTTTTGTTAAAGCCCAAAAGGAGAGCAGGACCGCCGCAGCCGATTATCTTTGCAAGAATTACGGCTAAGGTATATATTGCGCTGAAGATCAATATGGGCGGGGATATTACCGCTTTGATATTTACCATCATGCCCATTACAGCAAAAAACATCGGTACAAAAAATTCGTATAACCCGTAAATACGTTCTTGAATTATTGGGGCGATATCGGTTTTTGAAAGCGCGAGACCTGCAATATATGCGCCGATGATTAATGCCAAGCCCTGTGTTTCAAGAATACCTGCGAGAATCAACGCAAGCCCGAGAGAGAGTACGGAAAAATCAAAAGTATTTTTAAATATTTTTAAGAAGGAAGCGAGTAATTTTGCACAGATTAAAAGAAGCGCTGTTACACCTAACCAGATACCGAAAACTTTTAACGCTAAAAATAAAACAGATTGAGCGGAAAATCCGTTTCCGGTGTGCCCGTCCATAATTGATACTATCCCTAAAACAACTGCAAGCAGGATGATCCAAATAACATCATCTAAAACAGCCGCCGTTAACATTGTCACACCTTCCGGGGAATCCATTTTTTTACGATCAGAAAGTGTCCGTGCGGTAATACCGACAGATGTGGTGCAGGCGATTGCACCTAAAAACAAACAGTGCGGATCAAAAAAAGAAGCTTTAAAAATAATTACGCCGCAGAATGTCCCTGCTGCAAAAGAAAGTAAGGCTCCGCTTATACCGATTATGCTTCCTGCAACAGAGTAACGCAAAAATAAACTAAGATTGGTTTCAAGCCCGGTATTAAAAAGTAATACTATCGAAGCTACAGTTGCAAATGCATATAATTCAAGACTGACTGCAAGAGTATGTGTTTCTGTCATGGCAAGAGGGAAAATCCCTTGAGGAAATGCAGGAAGGACGATGCCTCCGAGCGCATACGGTCCGATTATTACACCTGCTAACAATTCTCCCAGCACAGAAGGTATCCCTATCTTCTTTGCCAATTGCCCGAACAAGCGCGCCGCAAATAAAATTATGCCTATCTGGAGAACCAGTTCAGCTACAAGGTCTGTAATTTGCATTATTCATCCCAATACAATCATTTTATGTTTTGTGCATAGTAGTGTCTAGTGTGTCAACATGGTATAATTTGAATATGGAGAAATTATGGCAAAAATACTTCAACCAAAAGAAATGAGAAAATGTCTTGGTTGTTTTTCTTGTATGAATGTTTGTGCAGTCTTTAACCACAACAATCACTCCCTGATCAAGAGCGCGATAAAAGTGCGGACTACAGGCGGAATGAACAGTGATTTTATAGCGATAGTATGTCTCGGCTGCAGGGAACCTGCTTGCATGGAAGTATGCCCGAGTCATGCTCTTGAAAAAAGAGCAGGGGGAGGTGTTTTATTAAATGAAGAAAAATGTATAGGCTGCCGGAAATGCAAGAATGCCTGCATCGTACATGCAGTTAATTTTGATGAAGAAACAAAAAAGCCGATTATATGCCGCCATTGCGGAGTGTGTACTCAGTATTGCCCGCATGATTGTCTTGTAATGGTTGAATACAAAGAGGCGGTTGTGCATGCTTAACGAAAAATATATCAAAGTTTTATATATCGATCTTGAAACGGAAAAAATCCGCGTTGAACAACGCGAAGACCTTATGCAATACCTCGGCGGTGTAGGCATCGCAAGCAAATTATTACAGGAGAATATTAAACCTGATCATGATCCTTTGGATCCTGAGCAACCGATAATTTTTGCAATAGGAGCCGGCGCGTATATTTTTCCTGTTCTTACAAAAACTGTAGCAATGTTTGTATCCCCCCTGACAGGCGAGTTAGGTGAAAGTTATGCGGGCGGCAGAATGGCGATGTCCATGCTGATGGCAGGCTACGACGCGCTTGTTATTACGGGGAGGGCGAAGAAACACAGTTATCTTGCAATTTCAACTAACAATGTAAAAGTCTGCGATGCGCGGGCGATGTGGGGTTTGCCTGTCAGCGATGCCGGCAGAGCGATACGCGATCAGGAACATGACGGCGGTATTTCTGTCGGAAAAAGATCGATTATCCGCATAGGACCTTCAGGGGAAAACGGAGTTGCTTTTGCAGGGGTGAATGTTGACACTTACCGTCATTTCGGGCGGATGGGGCTCGGCGCTTGCATGGGCAGTAAAAATTTAAAAGCAATTTCAATTCACGGTAACCGCTCGATTCCTATTCTCGATCAGAAAACTTATTTTAAAGTTTACAGAGAGATTTATAAAAAATGCACAAGCACAGACAACATGGCGAAATATCATGATGCCGGCACTCCTATCAATATTATTCCTTTGAATAAATCAGGCGGATTGCCAACATTGAATATGCAGGCAAACTCATTTGAACACGCGGAAGATATCAGCGGAGAAGCTTTCGCGCATAAAAACCTTGTGCGTAAAATGGCGTGTACTGGCTGCCCTGTCGGCTGCATCCACATCGGAATGTACCGCCGCGAATTTGACAAGGGGCATGAATACGAAGCGATCAGCGTCTCTTATGATTACGAATTGATTTACGCTCTTGGCACTTTTCTTGGAATTAAAACAACAGATGAGATTCTTGCAATCATTGATGAAGTGGAAGAGTACGGCTTAGACGCAATGAGTGCCGGTGTCTGTTTAGGTTGGGCGACAGAAGCGTTGGAAAACGGGTATATTACAATAGAAGATACAATTGCAGATTTAAAATTCGGCGATTCTTCAGGATACATAAAAGCGATAGAGTATCTTTCCATGGGAGTAAATAAATTTTACAAAACCTTAGGCAAGGGTGTACGTTATGCGTCAACAAAGTATGGCGGTGAAAAATTCGCCATGCATATATCAGGCAATGAGATGGCAGGTTATCATACAGGTTACGGCTCTCTTGTAGGAGCGGCAGTGGGAGCAAGACATTCTCATCTTTGCAACGGCGGATACAGTGTCGATCAAGGTCTTAAAGAATTTAATGAAGATGTTATTGTAGATAAAATTTTTACCGAAGAATGTGAGCGCTGCATGACCAACTCTCTTATCATGTGCCTCTTCGCACGAAAAATTTATGACAGGCAGACTATCCTTGATGCGCTTAATTCTGTCGGATGGAATTTAACAAACGATGATCTTACCGCGATAGGCAAACGTATTTATAAAATTAAATTGCAAATTAAAAACGCGCTTGGCTATCAGCAAAAGAGCGTTAAACTTCCTAAAAGATTTTTTGAAACTCCGAGTATGAACGGCAAACTCGATGAAGAGGTTGCATACAGAATGATTAAAAAATATACAGTGAAGACTGACGAACTGTTACAGGAAGCTTTTTAAAAACGGAGAGCGATGAATAAAGAACAGAGGGCAGAGAAACAAAATAACGATGGACGTTATTCGCGGCAGATTTTAATTGAACAGATTGGAGAGGAAGGTCAGGAAAAACTTGCCGCCTCTTCTGTAATTGTCATCGGTGCCGGCGGTTTAGGCTCTCCCGCATTGATTTATCTTGCCACCGCCGGTGTCGGATGCATCGGTCTTGTCGATTCTGATAAAATCGCTCTTAGCAACCTTAACCGTCAATTTTTGCATAACACCTGCGATATTGGAAGGTTTAAAGCAGATTCCGCGAAAGAAAAACTTTCTAATTTAAATAACAAAATTAAAATAAAAACTTTTAACACTCATTTGACCGATGACAACGCAGAGGAAATTCTTTCCGGTTTTGATATTGTAATCGGCGCTGTAGATTCTTTTGAAACACGGTTTGTAATAAACAAAGCGTGTGTATTATTGCACAAACAAGGTTTGCATATTCCTTATATAGACGGCGGCATTAACGGCTTTTCCGGCAGCGTTTTATTTTCCAATCCGCCGCATACGCCCTGCCTTAATTGTATTTTTCCGCAGGACATAGAAAAAAAAGAAACGCAAAAAAAACATAATACCGGTGTTCTTGGAACAACAGCGGGTGTTATCGGAACAATCGAAGCGAACTCCGCTCTTCTGTATTTACTTGGTTTGCCTAACCCGATAGAAAACAAACTTTTATTTTACAACGGTCTTCACATGAGTTTTGATCATATTGATATAAAACGCAATGAAAATTGTTCTGTCTGTAATAAGGAGAAATAAAATGCAAGTATTTTTTTACGGCAGCGTAACCGGATATACAAACGGAGAAAAATCGTATAACGCTAAAGATTGCGCCTAATGATATAATCCCCTAAAAGTAGCCCGATTGCGGTTTTTTGGAGCCCGAACCGCCCATAGGCGGTGAGCAGTTACCGTTTGTTACACACCATTCGCCAATTTGTATGAGTTTGTATATCCTTGTATCTATTTGTTATTAAGTGTATATTACATATAGATTTATGTCAACTACTAATTACAGATTTGTTTGAAATTGTATGAGATTGTATGAGTTAGTTATCAAGAAAAAAAATATATTGCTAACATAAATGCTAACACATTTATTGAATTGCACATAACGAACTATCAAAACAGTATAAAAACCATGCCTCAGACCGCAGAAAAAATACCTCTTAAAACGCTCATAGAAGCCCGTAGAGCGTTCCGAATACCCATAGCCGTATCTTTTTTCACGTTTATGGCTTCCAAAGCCGTCTACAGGGCGTTTTTAGCGTTTCAATTTATAATGACGCATAACGTTCCGTAAAACCCACCAAAAAGCAACCGCCTAAAGGCGGTTCGGGCTTCGCCCGAATAATAAATTGCAAATTTAAACGTCAGTTAAAGTTTTGAAACGACATAGCTCATGAGGCAAATATTTTTAATTCGATATCTAAGCGTACGGTTGGGCGGCGACATTTCCCGCACATTTATTTTCGTGTTTAAGTTTTCTGCTATCCTTTAGTTTATTTATCAATGGCAAGGTCAATTCCTTTTCGCCCTTTTTTGCTATTTTGCTTTTTGTCAGGTTAAATAAAAAATGATAATTAAATTCAGTCTCAAAAAATTAATTGCCTTGAAGCATACGCAAAAAACCCCGTACCCAATGCCGCCGCCCAACCTACAACAAATCTAAGCGTAATTCGTTATGTAGTCAAAATTGCTTCGCAATTTTTTCAAATCATTAAAGCAGCCCTTTTTGTACCGCAGTTCATACGCAAGGCGTTCATTAAAATTTCTGTCCGGCTTCCATGCCGGACAGAACAGGAAAATTAGTGCTAATCATCACGCACTAATTTTCCTGCAGCCTTACAAAAACATAAAAACAAAAGCGGTACAAAAACCCCTGCACCCCACCCCTTGCAAGTGTTACGTTCATCGGCATTATGAAGCCCGTTGAAATTTTCGTCTTATATCAAGCAAAGAGTAATACGATACGGCGCAACATAGGATTTTCAGTTCAATGTCGTGTAAGAGTTTATTCCCAAAAACCCAACATCGCTTAATTACCAGTATACGCTTCGCCGCCTGACGGCGGCTCGGGGTTCGGGTAGCCGTCAATCAAAATGAAAACGAAACCAGAATTATAAAAACATTATCACAACTTGTACCCTCACCCACATTTTTGCCCTTACGGGCAAAAACGTCGTATACTTTCGGCATTAAGCGAAGTTGGGCGATATGTGTAAGTGATAAATAATTCGGCTAAAGAAAATCCCCTGTTGCGCCTAGTCGTGTTGATGTCCGTCAACGGCTAACGAAAAATAAAACAATCTCCCAAATTCTGTAGTGTTAAGTTTTTCTGCATGATGAAAACAAAATCACCGATGAAGCAGATACCTTCGTAGTGAACAGTTAATCGGCTCTATCGCAAGGCTTCAGTATTGCTGCGCTTCACTTCGTTTCGCTCCTCAAAACTTCAGCCTTACAGCGTAAATAAAAAATGAAAATGTTTTCGGCTCTTTTCTTCGCCACTGATACGCTGATAAAAGTTTTGAA
>Ga0209755_10001409_pt1 | contig 37759 bp, 33 predicted proteins | sample TergutCo191P1_FD_187301 | JGI IMG/M metagenome (GOLD analysis project Ga0209755, IMG submission 187301) | Cornitermes sp. P1 segment gut microbial communities from Petit-Saut dam, French Guiana - Co191P1 (SPAdes) (version 2) | ecosystem: Host-associated > Arthropoda: Insects > Digestive system... | reverse complement strand
CCGATGACGGCACCTTTGTTCCGGCGGATATTGGCACACTGCGCACCCGCATTCCGGCAAATCCGGCAGCGGCTTTTCCGGTAGATTTCCCAGCGTTTGACTTTAACGGCAACGCAAGGAAGAGACCGGGCGCGCCGGGAGCGGTGGAAGGAGAGTAGAGAAAGAAATTAGAAATAAGGAATAAGAAATGAGCGTGATTTGAAAGATTGGGGGCTGTCCTGAGAGGGTGGCTCCCTTTTTTTTTGCGCCTTAGTGTGAGAATCTTTTTTAACCAAAGCCGTTCTTCGCAAGAGGGGCGGGTTTTTTCACAATTTTTGCCAAAATTTGATTGACAGTTTGGTACATATACTGTATACTTAAAATGTCCTCGTAAGGGGATAGCCACTGGACGAGGCGGCTTTGTGGCCTCGTTCGCCGAACCCGATTTTGCTATTGCAAGGTCGGGTGATTTTTTTGTTATGTTCCAATTATTGACCGTAATTCCTCATAAGTCCACGAATATAATTCTCCAGTTGTTTCAAAGAAGCAAATAAATGTTCCTTCGTCAAAGCGATACTTTAGTTCTCCTGCTATTTTAGATTTTACACTGCCTATAGATAATTCCGATAAAAGACGGATAAAAACAGAATGTTTCTTTGTAATTGAACAATTTTTTACTAATATAGCTCCTTGATTATAGCCATGCTTAAATTTTCCACCTAGCGTTTCCCTGCCTCCAGTTATCGTTTTCATTTCTACGACCTCGCCATCTAATACTAAATCTGCCGATCGTCTTCCATTCTCGCCTTTAATTTCAATTTCCGGCAGAAAACATGCAATACTTCCCCTGCTTGTTAAAATTCTTACTTGAGCCATTTCTTTTTCCCATTTTTTGGGTTCTTTCTTTTCTTGAGATAAACGGCTTTTAGCTACCCAAATGTTAGGTTCTGTAGGTATCCATTCTTCGTCGGGGAATAACGTCTTTGCTAACTCGAAACTACTTTCCAAGAGTTCTTTTTTCAATCATAGGCTCATGTATTTACAAGTAACAAATCTTGTGTTTAAGCTCAGGATTAATCCAAAGCAGCCAAAATTTTGTTTTGGGGTCTTTTTGTAAGTATAATTTCCGGTATGGAAAAATGCAAGGTTCCACTCTTTGTACCGGGCGCATCTGGCACACTGCGCACGTTTATTCCGGCAGACGCAGCGGGTTATTTACCAACCCTTTGTGTTCTTTGCGCCTTAGTGTGAGTTCTTTTGTAACCAAAGCCGTCCTTCGCAAGAGGGGCGGGTTTTTGTAGCGAAATAAATAATATTACACGCGCCTTAAATATAATATTTTCCTTATTCAAATTGATTCAAACAAATTATCGATAATTTTATCAAAATTTTCTACATTGCTTAAAACCCATTCTTCGTCCAATTTTCTGACAGGGCTTATGATAATAACATCCAGCGTTTCCGGTTTCCAGTAAAATCTGTATGCTCTGCTCATCACTAATGATCTGTCGATTCCGTTTCTTCTGGAAAAAGCGGCGATTAAATCAACATGATCCAATGAAGGACCGTTGCTTATTATTCCCCGATTGTCATAAATTATAATTCTGCCTGTATAATAATCAAGTTTGCCGTCCTGCAAAGACCAGTTCAATTTATAGTCCATAATGATCATTATAATTGATTTTGGGAAATTTTTCTACCTTTCATATAAAATAAACTCACAATAGCAAAAACTTATTTTTTTTGTAATCAATCAAACCGTCTTTTTTCATTTTTATCAGTTCGTGCGAGAGCGCGCTTCGTTCAACGCACAGAAATTCCGCCATTTCTCCGCGGTTATAAGGCAGAGTAATATCCGCTTCGCTGAATGTTTCAAGGTAGCGCATAACTTTATCTCTGATGGTTTTTAATTCCAGAATTTCCATTTTGTTCTGCATCATCAGATTTTTTCTCGCGATAATGCTGGCCATGTTTTCTATCAATCTTACGTGGAAAGAGCATAAACTGGTACAGGTTTTTAAAAAATGCGGAAAATCAAGTTTCATGTAACATGAGTCTTCTGCCGCGATTACTGTAACAGGGCTTTTGGCTACTCCCGCGCAGCATAAAGCTTCCGCAAAAATGATTCCGGGCGTTATTGCGGCAATCAGCGAACGGTTGCCGTTATAATTTTCCCGTATTATGTGAAATAATCCCGCAAGAACAAGACCGAAAAAATCAAGTTTTTTTCCTGTAAGCAGAATAATTTGTCCTTTTTTAACATTGAGTATTCTGGCGTTCATACATTCAAGCAATGCGCCGCGCTCCTCTGCGCTAATGTCTTTGAACAAACCTGCCAATTCCAGAATATCCAGATAATTTTCAATATCCTTCAAACTTTTTCTCTTTTGTGGTTATAACCACTGAAAATATTTTTTAATTTATTATATTTAAAATTGTAAAGCAATGAAGCATTTTACAATTTTGCAAATTATCTTAAGAGGAGTAGAGTTATGAGAAAAAATGTATGTATTATTTGCGGTTATGTTTATGACGGAGCTTTACCGTTTAATGAACTGCCGGATGATTATGTGTGTCCGATCTGCGGAGTGAGTAAAACCAAATTCGAATTTATTACGCACGATTTTAAAGAAGCGTTTTTAAAGATTGATTACGGGCTTTATGTAATTACTTCAAAAGAAGGAAATATAGATAACGGCTGCGTCGTTGACGCATTAATGAAGTTAACGGATGAACCGCCTGTAATCGCGTTCTCCATCAATAAAGTAAACATGACACATGACATAGTGTTAAACACAAGAGAATTCAACATATCGGTTCTTACGGAAGACGCTCCGAAAGAGCTTTTTAGATTATTCAGCGCTAAATCGGGAAGATATATCGCAAAGTTCGAAGAGTTTCCCGACGCGAAACGAAGCGGTAACGGCATTTATCATTTAACAAAATACGCGAATGCGGTTTTGTCCGGCAGGGTTATCGACGCAATTGACGCGGGAACACATACTTTATTCCGCGGAGAAATTCAAAGCGCCGAAGTTCTCAGCGGCAATAAAACTTTGTCGTACAGCGATTACCGCAGCGATGCAAGATACAGGCAGATGTTTTGCTTTCAGTGTCAGCAAACGGCGAAGGGAAGCGGATGCACAATGGCTGGCGTATGCGGAAAAAAATCCGATACCGCCGCCGCTCAGGATATACTCACCTGCGAACTAATTTCGCTGGCAGCCGCCGTTCAGGAAAAATATCTGGATTATTCGGCAGTATCGGAATTAATTGATTTAATCGTTGACGGTTTATTCACATGCGTTACAAACGTAAACTTCGACGCGGAAAAGATTGCGGCATTATCAGCGAAAGCCAACGCAAACAGAGAAAGGCTCGGCGGTATCGAAGTTATAAAACAGGAAGAACTTTTCGGCGGAGATGAAAATATACGTTCGCTGCGTTCTACATTCCTGTTCGGATTACGCGGAATGGCTGCGTATGCGCATCACGCGCACGTTCTGGGAAAGCGGGACAGGAATGTGGACAACTGGTTCATCAAGGGAATGGCTGCATTGGGTTTAGAACATAACGCGAATGAATGGCTTGGGCTTTTAATGGAATTCGGAAACGTAAATTTAAAGTGCATGGAGATACTTGATGCCGCTAACACCGGCGCTTACGGAAATCCTGAACCTGCGCATGTTTCACTGCAAGTGGAAAGAGGTCCATTTATTGTAATTACAGGGCACGACTTGCATGACATGCAAATGCTTCTTGAGCAAACGAAAGGCAAGGGAGTTAATGTTTACACTCACGGTGAAATGCTGCCCGCGCACGGTTATCCCGAATTAAAAAAGTATCCGCATTTAAAAGGGCATTACGGCTCCGCGTGGCAGAATCAGCAGAATGAATTTAAAAACCTGCCGGCTCCGGTTCTGTTTACCGCAAACTGCATTATGCCGCCAAGAGAAAGTTACGCCGACAGGGTTTACACAACGTCTATTGTGCGTTACCCGCAGATGACTCATATCGAGGAAGATAGAAACGGTCATAAAGATTTTTCCGAAATGATCGAGCACGCGATTAAACTCGGCGGCTTCAGCGAAGATATGCAGTTTACGGGAATGAACGGCGGCTTTTCAATGACAACAGGTTTCGGAAGGAAAACTGTTTTGGATAACGCGCCAGCAATCATCGATGCTGTAAAATCAGGAGCGATTAAACGCTTTTTCCTTGTCGGCGGCTGTGACGGCGCGCAAGGTTCCCGCAGTTATTACACGGATTTTGTAAAGCAGACGCCGCCGGATACTGTAGTGCTTACGCTGGCATGCGGAAAATTCCGCTTTAACGATCTGGACGCGGGTTTTATCGGTCCGTTCCCGCGCATTTTGGACATGGGGCAGTGCAATGATTCCTACGGCGCTGTCGAGGTAGTCATCGCGCTGGCGGAAGCGTTTAACTGCGGCGTAAATGATCTGCCCTTAACATTAGTGCTGTCTTGGTATGAGCAAAAAGCTATATGCGTTCTGCTGACTTTGCTTTCACTCGGCATTAAAAATATTTACATCGGACCAAGCGTTCCGGCGTTTTTTTCAGAAAGCATGCTGAAAGTGATTGTCGAAAAATTTGATCTTCATCTTATAAGCGAGCCGGAAGAAGATTTGGAAAAGATTTTAAAAAAGCGATCTGATATATAAGACAAAAAAAAGGGCAGCCGTTCAAAACGACTGCCCTTATTGCCTTTAATTTGTTTATTCCGCGGGACCGAGTTCGCGGGTTACGTTATTTGCGTAGTATGCGGCGGATGTGTTTCCTTTAAAACCTGAATCGAATGTAACTACATTTAATGACGGGTTTGTAGCATGGTGAAGAGTAACATTTTTGACTAACTGGGTTATCGCGTTGATTCTTCCTTCATCCTGACTTGTTATGCCTAATGCGAGAAAGAAAGGACCTGTCGCGTTTGACGCGGGAAGGTTCTCTTTTTTGAACTGACCATGCGCTCTTGCGCCTGTTAGGTCGTAAGTATATGTAAACCACTCATTTGCGACAGCGCCCAGAGTTCCCCATGACACGCCGGCGTTATCTATAATTTTATTGGCAAACATTGCGTCAGTGCTAAGGCTGACAGTCTTTGTGCCCCAATCGTCAATAAAATCTTTTTCAACATAATTGCCGTAAAGACGCATACAGCCTGAACGTATGTTCTTTGTAATATTGACTTCGTCTACCATGTAATCCACTGTTAATTTATTATAGTTTCCCCATGTCTGTCCCGCCGGAAGCTCAAACTTGTACATTGCAAGACCGGCATTTGCCAGCGTGAGTCTTTCCGTTCCCGGAGGCGGCGGGGGAAGCGCTGACTTTGAGCCGGAACCTGCGGCAGGTTTCGCGCTGCCGGCGCATCCAGCCACGGCGATCATCGAGGCGCAAATCGCGATAATTAAAACAGCCAGTAATAATTTCTTCATAAGATTCTCCTTAAAATAAAATTTTTCAGATTCCATTTTATCACACTAAAGCCGGCAAATCAATAAAAAGTAATATCTTTCTTTTTCGCTGTTTCCATACTATAATGACGCTATGACTCTTATCAATCTTGTGGCGGAGACGGGGAAGGCGCTGCCCCTTGGAGCTTCTTTAACACACGAGGGCGTAAATTTCGCGATCTTCTCAAGGAATGCCACCGCTGTTACCCTTATCATTTTTGAGTCTGCGGAAAAAGACTGCCCCTGGATAGAAATCCCTCTTGATAAAAGAGAACATAAAACCGGCAATATTTGGCATTGTTTCATCAAAGGGCTTGAAGCCGGAACCTGTTACCTGTATCGCGTAGACGGTCCTTATTTTCCGGAAAAAGGACATCGATTTAATCCATACAAAACATTGATTGATCCGTACGCAAAAGCCGTTACAGATTTAAGCGATTGGGATTACGCGGTATGCTCCGGTTTTGATTCAAGCAAACCGGGACGAGATCTGTCTTTTTCTTACGAAGACGATGCCGCGTATCAGCCGCGCTGTATCGTAGTTGATAACCGTTTTGACTGGCAGGGCGATATGCCCATAAATTATCCTCTGCGTTTTAGCGTAATTTACGAAACCCATGTTAAGGGACTTACCGCTCATCCGAATTCGGGCGTTGAGCATCCGGGAACCTATAAAGGCGTAGTCGAGAAGATTCCTTTTTTAAAAGAATTGGGCATAACTAGCGTTGAATTTCTGCCTGTTCAGGAATTTAACGAGAATGAATTTCCGCGCACCAATCCGCGTACAGGCGAAAAATTAACCAACTACTGGGGTTATTCAACGGCGGCGTTTTTCGCTCCCAAAGGATCATACGCGGCGGATAAAACTCCCGGAGGACAGGTTAAAGAATTTAAAGAAATGGTGAGAGAACTTCATAAAGCCGGAATCGAAGTAATTCTTGATATCGTATTTAATCACACCGCCGAAGGCAATGAGATGGGTCCTACTTTCTCGTTCCGCGGACTTGATAATTCAATTTACTACATACTCAACGAGAACAAGCGTTATTATCAGAATTATTCCGGCTGCGGAAACACCGTGAATTGCAATCATCCTGTCGTCCGCACATTCATTATGGACTGTCTCAGATATTGGGTTATGGAAATGCATGTTGACGGGTTCCGCTTCGATCTGGGCTCGATACTCGGACGCGATCAATCGGGAAGAATAATGGAAAATCCGCCGACGCTTGAACAGATCGCGGAAGACCCGATTCTTAGCTCGACTAAAATTATCGCGGAGGCATGGGACGCGGGCGGCGCTTATCAGGTTGGCTGGTTCCCCGGCGGACGCTGGGCGGAGTGGAACGATAAATTCCGCGACAATGTGCGCAAATACTGGAGAGGCGATCCGAAGGAAACCAGACACCTCGCAACGCGCATTGCCGGCAGTTCGGATTTATATCTTCGCGACGGGCGCAAGCCTTTCCATTCGATTAACTTTGTTACGAGCCATGACGGTTTTACGATGAAGGATTTGGTTTCGTATAACGGCAAGCACAATGAAGAAAACGGAGAAAACAACGGCGACGGCTCCGACAACAATATAAGTTTCAATTACGGCGTGGAAGGTCATACATACGATCCAGTTATAAAAATCCTGCGCGACAGGCAGTTAAAAAACTTTATTGCCACAATGATGGTTTCGCTTGGTACGCCGATGATTCTCGGCGGCGATGAGTTTGGGCGCACACAGAACGGCAACAACAACGCGTATTGTCAGGATAACGAAATTTCATGGTACAACTGGAATTCATTCGAAAAGAATCAAGACCTTTTCCGTTTCACTAAAGAGATAATCGCTTTCCGCCTTCGTCATCCCGGTTTCATGCGCCCTGAATTTTTCACAGGCAGAGGCGGTTTTTACAAAGCGATTCCCGATATAAGCTGGTTCAACGAAAACGGTCATGCGGTCAACTGGGAAGAGGTGGGACATTATCTTGCGCTCCGCCTTCTCGGCAGCAAAGCGGATACTTTGGCAGACCGCGACGACAACGATTTTTACATCATGTTCAACCCGGATACCGATCTTCAAAACTTTGTTCTTGCGGATCCGCCGCCGAAGAAAAAATGGCTGCGTGCCGTAGACACCGGATTGCCTTCGCCCAAAGATATAATGCTGCCGGGAACCGAAGAACCGCTTTTATCTCAGCGCGCGTATTCCGTAAAAGCCCGCAGCATGGTAATACTCATTTCAAAAGAGGCGTAAATGGATAACAGCAGTTTTATCTTCGGCGTTGATTTAGACGGCGTTGTCGGTGATTTTTACGGCGCTATCAGAAAAATAGCCGCCGAATGGCTGAACAAACCGGTAGAATCCTTAACAACCGAAGTTTCTTACGGTTTCAACGAATGGGGCATAGACGAATTCGGCGGTTACGACAGGCTGCACCGTTACGCTGTAACTCAGCGCAGTATTTTCGGCGACATGGAACCAATCCTTCACGCGCCCGCGATTCTCAGAAAGTTATCGAATCAGGGAATCCGCATCCGAATCATCACGCACCGCCTTTTTTTAAAATATTCACACTCCGCCACAATCAAGCAAACCGTAGACTGGCTGGACAATTACGATATCCCGTATTGGGATCTTTGTTTTATGAAAGACAAAGGCGCCGTAGGAGCGCATATATATATTGACGACACTCCTGAAAATGTAATCAATCTGCGCAAACAGGGATACAACACTATTGTTTTTACCAACTCCACCAACCGCAGCCTGCCCGGTCCGCGCGCTGACAACTGGGAAGAAGTGGAACGCATGGTAATGGAAGCACGCGAAGAATGGAAAACCGGCACCATAGGATTATTTGACGCACAGTGACCGATATTGTTCTTACAACAATCAACGCGAAATGGATACATCCTTCTCTTGCTCTCCGTTTATTAAAAGCCAATCTCGGAACTCTTGAACCAAACTGCGAAATAATGGAATTTAACCTGCGCCAGCCGTTACGCGAAAAACTGGAGCCTCTGTTAGCCGCAAATCCAAAAATACTGGGAATATCCGTTTCAATCTGGAATCATCTTGCGGCGTTTGAATTGCTGAAAAATTTAAAAGAAGAGTTTGCGCAAAGACGCAAAGGAGCGGAGAACACGAAGGAAAGAGAAGATATTATTTTTACGGAGCCTGTAGTGGTGCTTGGCGGTCCTGAAGTGACTCACTTGCCGGCTGACGCTGAAATTTTTAAGTATGCCGATCATGTTATTCGCGGCGAGGGAGAAATTGCTTTCCGTGAGTTATGCGAAAATATTTTGCAAAAAGAGGTTCTCGCCAAAGCGCAAAGGCGCGGAGAAGGGGAGGAGATTAAAAGCGCGTATCATCTTTACAGTGATGAAGATGCCGCTAAAAAACTGATTTATGTAGAATCAAGCCGCGGCTGTCCTTTTAAATGCGATTTTTGCCAGAGTGCGTTAGACGAAAAAATCTACGAATTTCCGCTGGAACCGTTTTTAAATGACATGGACAAGCTCATCCAACGCGGCGTGAAAACCTTCAAATTTTTAGACCGCTCCTTTAATACCAACATAAAAAGAGCTCTAAAAATAATAAACTTTTTCCTGGACAAAATAGAGCAATCCCCTCATCTTCCCTTAGTGTCCTTTGCGCCTTCGTGCCTTTGTGAGAGCTCTTCTCTAGAAATTCCTCATATTCCCTTCACCGTCCACTTTGAAATGGTACCTTCTCTTTTTCCAAACGAACTGATAGACGCTTTATCACGTTTCCCGCCCGGTACCCTTCGCCTCGAAATAGGCATCCAAACCTTAAACCCCGAAGTTTCCGCGCGGATTAACCGCCCTTCTAACCCTGAAAAAGAACTGGAGATTCTCCGCCTGCTAACGGAAAAAACCAGCGCAATAATCCATGCGGACTTAATCGCCGGGCTTCCGGGCGAAGACATTGAATCCTTCGGCAAAGGATTTGACCGTCTTTGGCTCGCGTTGAACAGCGGGCGTTTTTCCGCGAAAACCGCGAATAATGCGGAAATTCAGCTTGGCATATTAAAACAGCTCCCAGGAACGCCTATTTCCCGCCATATTGAAGGCTGGGGAATGCGGTTTGACTCTCTTCCTCCGTATGAAATTATGGAAAATTCCGCGATTAACGCCTGCGACCTGCTTAGACTCAGGAACTTTGCGCGTTTCTGGACGCTAATTATCAACCGCAGGCTGCTTGACCTTGGAAATAAAGAAGTATTTAACAAATTTTTGTTATTATCGGATGATCTTTACGCCCATTTCGGACGAAATTGGGGCATTGATAAAGCGGAATTAATAAAAAAAGCGCAAAATATTACTGCTTAGCGATGAATATGGACATTGTTCCCCATATGTATTATATTTTATATGGAGGTGTATATGAAAAAACAGATCGTTTTGTTAATTTTAACCATTTTTATATTTTGTTTTTACACGTGCGATATGACAATCCCGACCGCTATAGAAGTTGAGGGAACCCCAAGCTTTACATTTACAGGACCTTATAATGCCGGTCATATGTTAAGCGATATGGTAAGCGGAATGTTTGATGATTACAGAGAAGAAGAAAGAATAAAAATATTTGATTGTGTAGATGTAAAAGATACATATACGAAATTAGTCTATGTTGATTTAATTACGCATAGTTTCTTTTTTGAAAATGCTGATGAGATTTTAGCGGCGCTGGAGGAGCTGGAAGGTTTGGGGCAGCCTGCAGAGCTTCCTTTCGATAGTGGTAATACTCTTCTTGCAGCAAATGACTTTGAAAGACTTGATTATCCTGACAGCAGTGATGAAGAAGAATTAACAATGCCGACGCTGGATTTAAAAGAAATAATAGGTGAATTTGAATTCAACGGCTATAAAGCGTTGCTTTATGTCTATGGTCATCCAATAATTAAAGTCTTGGATATTAATCTAACTTGCGATATTCCGGGTCATCTCAGTGAAAAACTAACTTTGACAAATGTACCAACTGTGTTTAATAACCCTGTTCCATCTGAAGAATACGAAAATGAATTTAATTATACGGGATTGGATCTGCCGGGGAGCGGGAACAGTTGGCCTGTCAACTTGAGACCGCATGATGTGTCGTATTTGGTTACTGAAAACGGTCTGGAAGAATTTCATGTTGATTTTAATGTTTTACCGGATTCTGTTATAACAAAAGAAATGGTTGTAGAAGAGGATATTAAATTCGTTCTTGCTGTGTGGCTTCCGTTCCAATTAATAGCTACCGCTGAGGGCACTTATGAGGTGTTTGATTTTGGTCCGTCCAAAAACAGCATAGATGATGACAAAGACCTTATTTGCGATACTTGCGGGCAGCCTGTTAAACAATTTTGCACTTGTTTTGATCCAGAGGAAGAACCATCCGATCTCCTAGGCAGAAGCCAATCCGGCGCGATGTTAGATGGCGTGCTTGAAATTATTGATATGACTCTCATCGTTTCAATTGGCAGTGATGTTCCTTTTAAGCACCCTAGTGTGCGTCCAAAGATACGAATAACAAATGGCAAAGAAGACGATCCGCACCACTTCGTTAAAGAGTCTGATTTATACAGCAGGACGATTGCTTTAACATTTGACCCCAATCAAATGGAAAAAATTTTTAATACTTATCCGTTTATGCCGTACATTGACGTCTGGTATGACACTGGTACAACAGTGAATCTGCCAAAGGTTCTGGATATAACCAGGCTTGATATGAAAGCCAGCATTAAAGCCAGAGTGGAATTTTAGGAGAGCAGCATGAGAAAAATTACAATCATTTTAATAACATTAATGTTTGCTCTTCCTTTGAGTACTTTTGCGGTAGATGAGCCTTTCGGCGATGATCCGCTTGATGTCGGAACAAAAAAAATATTTATTATTGAAGACAGGCGTTTTGAACTTGGAATTGCCTGTTTAAATGTGAATTTCGCCAATAACTTTCTTTCAACCAAACAGATTTTTCAGGACACTATACGCGTCAATCTGGACGATTTTGCGAATGGTTTAAAGGTGAATTTTGGGCTTGATTTAACCCCGATTTATTTCAATTTTCAAACTAAAAGGGGATGGGGTTTCGGGCTTTCGACGGATGTGGAAGGAGTCGGAATTCTCGGTCTTTCCGGCAATATGCTTACATTAAACGAAGCCGAAGATGAAATATCGGATGTTTCAGGCGCTTTATTCGCGTCTGTTACGATTAATTCAAATTTTAATATTGAAAAATTCAAGGTTAGATTTAGTCCTTCGACGTTTTATTCTCTGGTGTATATCAAACCTGAGGCAGTTACATACCATCTGAGTCAAAGCGGCGGAACTACAATGTGGGTTGGATATAATCTGCAGGTATTTACCGGCATACCGATGGAAAATTTCGGAGATGAATTTTCTCTTACTACAAAACCGGGATTTGACTTCAGCGTAGGAGTTGAATATCCTCTTGCCAAAGAACTTGGCATTAGTAAAAAAATTCCATTCCTTGAATTTGACGTAGGTCTTGATTTAATCAACGTGCCTCTTGCTCCGTCTAAAATGTACGATCTTCTCCAGATGAACGATTTACATGGTTCTAAAGCGCCTGTTAATCTTAATGACGATGATTTTTTTGACGAATTTATTTCTTCTTTGGGCGGAAGCGGCAATGAGCCTGTTTACACTGAATCCGAACTAAAAGTATACCGTCCGTTTAAAATGCTGATACACGCCAAGTGGCGTCCGTTGTACGGAAGCAAAATGCTTACGGTTATGCCGGTGTTTGGTTTCTGCATAAACGATCTTTACACAGAAAAATTTTCAATCGAAGCCGGTCTTAATACAACTTTTAACCTTGCCAACTGTTTCATCTCAACATTGGGGTTTAACTATAAAGATCGCATGCATGTATACAGCCTTGATTTTGCGTTTAACTTCAGGGCGTTTGAGCTTGATATCGGCGCGGATATTAGATCTCAGGATATAAAGAAAGCGTGGACAGGAGCCGGTTTCGGCGTACGCTGCGGATTTAAATTCGGCTGGTAAAATGCCAGACAGGAACCGAAAGTTCCGATGAAAATGGATTGTTAAGCTTGAAGTCCGGCAGCCAATCGTCGCTGCCGGTAACAAGCCCCTGACAAAAACCATCTTCAATATCAAATTCTTCAAGCCACCTTAAAACAGTTTTATATTCATCTTCGGATAAAAACCCGCGCGGCATTTCTCTGTTTTCGTTTGGAGCCGGAGAACGCCTGAGTATGGGCGTATATTGAGTCATAAGCGAAAGCAAAGCGCGGTTTTTAATGTTATCTGCAAACCATTGCATTACTGTTCTTGTAGATTCAAGAAAACCCGGCAAAACAAGGTGTCGCACAATTATTTTCTCTCCCGCGCCCTCAGTATTTTTTTCATTTAACAGATCAATCATTTTTAAAATCGCCGCCTTCGCGGTTTCGGGATAATCAGGCGCATTAAAAAATTTTTGCGAAACGGCGCAGTCCAGCGTTTTTAAATCCGGCAGATAAATATCGATATAATCTTTTAAAATTTCAAGAGACTCCATGCTGTCGTAACCGGAAGAATTCCAAAGTATAGGAATTTTAACTCCCGCTTTCCGCGCAGCTTTAAACCCTTCGACTAACCCCGGCGCCGCGTGGCTTCCTGTCACGATGTTAATGTTTTCAGCTCCTTTATCCTGCAGCAGCGCGCATATTTTCGCAAACTCTTCGGAGGAAACTGCTTTCCCTAAACCATCCTGCGACACCTGAAAATTCTGGCAAAAGGCGCAGCCTAAATTACACCCGCTTACAAATATTGTCCCGGAACCTCCCTTGCCCACAAGCGGCGGTTCTTCACCCTTATGAATAACAGCCGCGCCAATCCTCAGTTCGGCGGTTTCCCCGCAAAAACCGGTTTCTCCGGCAAGCCGGTCAACTTTACAGCTGCGGGGGCAGAGTTTACAGGATTTGTAGCGGTTCAGCATTGCAAAAGTATACCACATTCAATGGTTAATAATTTTGTAAGAATATTCAGAGGTGACTGACCCGTCCGTCCGCGCGAGCGGACAATAAATCCTTTCCTCAAAAGAGCCAAGCCGAAGGCTTGACACCTTTTTGATTATAATTTAACAGTTTTGGAGATTCATAAGAGGTGACTGACACCTTTTTCACTTTGTTTAGGCATTTTGTAGATAATTTAGAGGTGACTGACACCGTTGTTTCCGTTGTTTTTGCAACCGAAAAAAGTCCTTCAGTGTCAAAAAAACATCTTGACAAGATCGGGAAATTTGTAAAAACTAGGAGTATGACAAATATAGTAAATTTGTCATAAAAAGTATTATGGCAATAGAAATAATTGGAACAGGGCGGGCTGTACCGCCCAATAAGGTCAGTAACGAAGATTTAATGACTCGTATGGATACCACTGATGAATGGATCAGATCCCACACAGGGATAGGGAGCCGTCATTATGTTGATGAATCCACAGCTTGCAGCGATTTGGCTGCGGAAGCGGCGTTAAATGCCCTTGCAATGTCTGCCGGTTACACAGGAGATGACAAGGCGCAAAGGGATAAAGCCGCGGCTGAGGCGGCAGAAACCATCGATTTAATAATTGTGGCGACTGTTACCGCGGATTATTACGGCACTCCGTCTACATCCTGCATTGTGCAGCACAAGATTGGAGCGAAGAACGCCGCTGCGATGGATGTTGTCGCGGGATGTACCGGATTTGTATATGGGCTTGAAACTGCGGCGGGACTTTTATGCATTAACTCGCAGCGAAAACGCGCTCTTGTTATCGGCGCCGAAGTGCTCAGCAAAGTGGTGGATTGGGAAGACAGGAAAACATGCGTTCTGTTCGGCGACGGCGCGGGAGCGGTGGTTATAGAAAAAACCGCCGATTGCTGCCAGGGCAAATCCGGTTTGATAAAAACTCTTCTATATGCCGACGGTTCCGGCGCGGATAGCCTTGTTATGCGAAGAGGCGGCTCGCGGTATCCTTTTAAAAAAGGCGAAGTGATCGATAAAGCTATCTGCGTAGAAATGAACGGACAGGAAGTTTATAATTTCGCGGTCGGCGCGATTTCTGATACAATCAACGCGCTCATGGAATCCGCCAATATAAACATTGATGATGTCGCGTGGATTGTTCCGCATCAGGCGAACGCCAGAATTGTAAAGGCGGCAAGAATCAGGCTGCGCATTCCGGCGGAAAAATTTTATATGAACATCGAAGAATACGCGAATACTTCCGCGGCAACAATTCCGCTTGCGTTAGATGAAATGAACCGAAACGGTTTAATAAAAAAAGGCGATATAGTTTTAACCGTAGGATTCGGCGGAGGGCTGACCTACGGCGGCAATATAATAATTTGGTAAGGATAAAGGTAGAAAAAAGATGAACAAACAAAATGTAGTGTATTTGTTTCCCGGTCAGGGAGCCCAGTATTCCGGTATGGCGATGGATTTGCTCGAATCCGCCGCTGTAAAATCTCTCTTTGAAAAAGCGTCAGAAATTTTCGGGAAGGACGTAAAAGATCTTCTTCAGTCTGACGCCGACAACCTTAAGCGCACAGACGTTTCGCAGCCTGTAATTACTGTTACCAATTTGGCGGCGGCGGCATTCCTGAGTGATCAAGGGTACAAACCTGCCGCCTGCGCAGGCTTCAGTCTCGGCGAGTACGCCGCTCTTGTGTGCGCGGGAATTGTCAGCGCGGAGGATTGTCTGCGTCTTGTTAAAGCAAGAGGCGAGGCAATGCAGAAAGCCGCGGATAAACTTCGCGAAGCCGCAGGCGGGGACGCGTCAGCAGCGCCGGGAATGGCGGCGATCGTTGGTCTTGCTCCTGATCAGGTTGAAGAATTAATCGCGAAATGGAAAGGCGAAGGATTGAAAGATTTATATGCGGCTAACATCAACTCGCCAAAGCAGTTGGTTGTAAGCGGAACAGCTGCGGCATTAACGGAAGCGGAAAGCCGTTTTAAAGAAGCCGGAGCAAAGCGCGTTATCCGCTTGCAGGTAGCGGGCCCTTTCCATTCGCCGCTTATGGCGGATGCCCTTGAAGGTTTTACGCCTGTTCTTGATAAAATTACATTTAACGATCCAAGCATAACAATTTTTTCAAACGTAACCGGCAAGAAGATTGCTTCCGGCGCGGAAGCGAAAGAACTTGCCGTAAAACAGATAACAAACCCTGTTCGCTGGGTGGAAGAACAAGCGTCAATCGCAGTCTGCGGAGCCGAAGCGTGTTTGGAAGTCGGACCCGGAAAAGTTTTACAAGGTTTATGGAAAGATTCAGGAAGCGAGATTCCTGTTTACGCAGCGGGAACTAAAGAAGATATCGCCAAAATTGGCGCTTAATAAAAAGGAGTTGTAATGAGACTTGAAAACAAAAAAGCGCTGGTTACAGGCGCTTTAAGGGGAATCGGCAAAACAATAGCCGATTTGTTTATCGCCGAAGGCGCCGAAGTTTGGGGACTGGATTATAAAACGCCAGAGGATTTTGCGGACAGAAACGCGGCGGCAAAAGGAAAACTTCACTGGGTGCAGTTAGACCTTTCTCAGCTTTCTGCAATAGACGGCGCGATTGAAAACGCGGTGAAAGAATCCGGCGGTTTTGATATTCTCGTTAATAACGCGGGCATCACAAAAGACAATCTTTCTTTCAGAATGTCGATAGAAGAATGGCAGAAAGTAATAGACATCAATCTTTCTGCGGCGTTTTTTGTATCGCGCACTGTCGCAAGAGACATGATTAAAAAACGCACAGGTTCAATTATCAATATGGCGAGTATCGTCGGTATACACGGCAACGGCGGACAGGCAAATTACGCCGCGAGTAAATCCGGTCTTATCGCCGTTACAAAAAGCATAGCGAACGAAGTCGCGTCACGCGGAGTACGCGCAAACGCGATCGCTCCCGGTTACATCGAAACGGATATGACCGCTGTGCTGCCGGAAGAAGTTAAGAAAAAAATGCTGGATGGCGTACCGCTGAAACGCCCGGGACAGCAGAGTGATGTCGCGAAAGCAGTTTTGTTTTTCGCGTCTGATGATTCATCGTATATTACGGGGCAGGTATTGCCCGTAGACGGCGGAATGTATTTCTAGGAGGATTAAAATGAAAAAGAAAGTAGTAGTAACAGGAATGGGAGCGGTTACTCCCATCGGTAACAATGTCGAAGATTTTTGCGCAAACCTTAAAGCCGGAAAAAGCGGTATCGGTCCGATTACAACTTTTGACACAACCGACTTCGACGTAAAGATAGCCGGAGAAGTTAAAGATTTTGATCCGACTCTTTGGATGGATAAAAAAGAAGCGCGCAAGATGTGCCGCTTTACGCAGTTCGCCGTAGCAGCGACAGCTCAGGCTTTAATTCAATCGGGATTGATGGGCGACGCAGACGCTGACGGAAAACGCCCGATAAAATGCACAGCCGAAAAAACCGGCATCGTTATTGGAAACGGCATCGGCGGATTTGAAGTTGTCAGCGAATCAATGAAAAAACTTTTTAACGATGGTCCAAAAAGGATGCTGCCATTAACAGTTCCAATGATGATTTCCAACGAAGCCGCCGGAAATATTTCCATGATGTTCGGCACCAAAGGTCCCGCGTATACGCAGGTTACCGCATGCGCTGCCGGCACCGACGCTATTGGTCAGGCTTTGGATTTGATCCGAAGCGGAAGATGCGACGTTGCAATCGCAGGCGGCACGGAAGCGACAATAGTTCCGTTTGCCATCGGCGGTTTCCAAATGCTCAAAGCGCTTTCCACAAAACGCTGCAACGAGCCTGAAAAAGCTTCCCGTCCCTTTGACGCAGACCGCGACGGCTTTGTAATCGCCGAAGGCTCAGGTATTTTGATTCTTGAAAGCGAAGAACACGCAAAAGCCCGCGGCGCGAAGATTCTCGCGGAACTTGCCGGATACGGCGCGACAGCAGACGCGTATCACATAACATCACCCGATCCTGAAGGAAACGGAGGAGCGAACGCTGTAAGGCTTGCGCTTGCCGACGCTGAAATGAAACCGGAAGAGATTCAATACTACAACGCGCATGGAACGTCAACAGAAATTAACGATCCAACAGAAACTAAAATGATTAAAATGGCTTTTGGGGATCATGCCTACAAAATGAAAGTATCCAGCACAAAGAGCATGCACGGTCATTGTATTGCCGGAGCTGGCGGTGTTGAAGCCATCGTCTGCCTTCTCGCAATGCGCGATGGATTTTTCCCGCCGACAATCAATCTTGACAATCCCGCTCCCGAATGTGATTTGGATTATGTACCTAACAAAGCGCAGTACGGCGAAATAAAAGCCGCAGCATCAGGCTCGCTCGGTTTCGGCGGACACAACGGCGTAGTTGTTTTTAAGAAATACGAATAGGAGTTTTTATGAGCGAAATTGAAAGTTTGCTGCCGCACAGAGAACCGTTTTTGTTTGTTGATGAAATTATCGAAACAAGCAACGAAAGAATTGTCGCTAAAAGATTGTTCTCTGAAAAAGAATATTTCTTTAAAGGACATTTCCCCGAGTACCCTGTGGTGCCGGGAGTTATCCTTGTTGAAACAATGGCTCAGAGCGGCGGCGCGGGTTTGCGCAAACTCGGCGTGCTAGGCGACGACGCGCTTTTCTTTTTCGCGACTGTAGACAAAGTAAAGTTCCGCCGCCAGGTTCGTCCCGGCGACGAAGTTCGCTGCGAGATTGAAAACTTACGCGTCTCTCCAAAAATGATCAAACAGCGCGGCAAAGCTTATGTCGGCGATGAAGTCGCCGCCGAAGCCGAGTGGATGTGCTTGGTAGGGAGTAAATAATGGCTATAAAACCTATGGGAACAAATAACAGCGCCCCGTCAAGGGGCGTGGATGAATAATGCGGCAGGTTCCGGCGCAGTGAAATCCCATTTGTTGTAATGAAAGTAGGCTGGTTTTATCCAGCCGTGCGCGCCGCGGTGAAGAGCCAAGTAATTTAACATATTGAAGGAGAATATAAAAATGCCAATTAAACCAATGGTTAGAAACAATATCTGTCTCAACGCGCACCCTGCGGGATGCGCCGCGAGTGTGCGAAAGCAGATCGAGTATACAAAAGCGCATCTGTCAAAAACTGATAACGCGCCGAAATTGGCGCTGGTGGTTGGCTGTTCAAACGGCTACGGGCTTGCAAGCCGAATCGGCGCGGCGTTTGGGTATAAAGCTGTTACAGTTGGTTTGTCTTTTGAAAACGAGCCGTCGGAAAAAAGAAGCGGCACCGCCGGTTACTACAACAACGAAGAGTTTGACAAGCAGGCTGCTAAAGACGGGCTTGTTTCCATTTCGTTAAACGGCGACGCTTTCTCAAACGAGATGAAAGCGAAAACAACCGAAGCTGTAAAACAAGCTGCTGCAAAAGCGGGAATCCCCGCAAAGATTGATTTGTTTGTTTATTCTCTCGCGTCGCCTGTAAGAACAGATCCTAAAGACGACGTTATGTACAAATCGGTAATTAAACCGATAGGAGCGGCGCAATCAGGAAGGTCGCTCAATTTTATGGACGGAACCTTTAACGATTTTAATATTGAGCCTGCAACACCCGAAGAAATTTCCAACACAGTAAAAGTCATGGGCGGCGAAGATTGGGAACTCTGGATGGACGCGCTTAACAGCGAAGGCTTACTTGATACGCAGACACGCGTTGTAGCGTATACTTACATCGGTCCTGAATTGTCATGGGCAATTTATAAAAACGGAACAATCGGCAAGGCAAAAGAAGATTTGGAAAGAGCCTGCCGCGCAATCAATAAAAAATTTACAGAAACAAAAAAAATATTCGGCACATGGGTCTCCGTGAACAAGGCGCTTGTAACACGCGCCAGCGCGGTTATTCCAATTATTCCGCTGTACATTTCATCGCTCTTCAAAGTAATGAAAGACATGAAACTGCACGAAGGCTGCATTGAGCAGATTGAAAGGCTCTACCGCGATCGGCTCTACACCGCAGACGGTAACGTACCCGTAGACAGCGAAAACCGTATCCGTATTGACGACTGGGAAATGCGCGATGATGTGCAAAAAGCCGTTGTAGAAAAAATGAATAAGGTAACGGCGGAAAATGTTTACGCGGAAACCGACATCGCAGGCGTAAAGCACGACTTTTTGGAAGTGCACGGCTTTGATGTTGAAGGCGTAAATTACGACGCGGACTGAGCCAGCTTCGTTTTAAGTTGTATTAGTTTTAGCCAGTATTTTCCAATTGGAATCGAAATAAAATATCCGCCGAAAATTACGATGAATCTGTCTACAAGCTTAACTTGAATCCTACTTTATTAATTAGTATTAAAACTATTAAAACAGAGACAAAAGTATAAGGTTGTATAAAATTCCTCCGTGAACTCCTTCAAACCTTCGGTTTGCGGATCCGTGAGAAATCTTCTGTTTATAACTCGACGGATTCGCCGTTCTTTGTTACCAATGAAAATCCGGCAGGTCAGAAAAGTATCTCCCCAATGTTTGCGATCATGTAAAGCGGTACGGAAAAAAGACCGTTCATTACGCCGTAATTTCTTAGTGTTGTTCGCACAGCTCTTTTTGGATTGTACATCTGCCTGTATACATCAAGGCTTTTGGATTTTTTGCGGAAACCGGATTTAACCTCCACAGGGACAATCTCGTTGCGCCATTGAATGATAAAGTCAACTTCCGCTTCGCCTTTTTCCCTGCCCCAGTAATACGGCTTATAACCGGCAGTAACAAGTTCCTGCATCACAAATTGTTCCGCTATAGCTCCGTTAAAATAACTTAAAAGTTCACTGTTATGTTCAAAAAAAACGGTAATGTCAATTTCGGCTTTTGCGCAGAAAAGTCCGCAGTCAAGCATATACAGTTTAAATGCTTTTTCGTCCGCGAAACTTGCAAGCGGCAATTTATTTTCTTCTGTACGCTGAACTTTGTAAACAAGGCGCGTATTAAAAAGCCAATTCATCGCGTCCTCGTATGAATACGCCCTGGCTCCTTCCGCAAGCTCCTTGTATACAAATTTCTTTTTCTCTTTTGAAAGATGCTGCGGAATGGAATTCCAAATCATTTCAACCTTGGGCGTGTTTAACGGCGTAATATGTTTGGAAAAATCATCCTGATAATCCGCCAGAATGTTGCTTTGAATTGTGCGGACTTCTCTTAAATCTTCACGGGCGGCATAGGCCGCAACCGCTTCAGGCATACCGCCCACAAGAAAATATGTTTTTAACAGTTTTTCATAATCGCCTGATGAGGCGCGGATTAACTCAAAATCAAGATTCTTTATTGTTTGCGCATAACGCTCTTTGCCTATCCCTTCCAAAAACTCATAAAAAGACATGGGGTAAAGCGTTAAACGGTCAACTTTGCCTACGGGGAAACCGCCGTGCAATGCCACACCTAGAAAACTTCCGGCGGCGATTATATGGTACTGAGGCGCTTCTTCGCAAAAATATTTAAGCGAGTTTAAGGCGCGTTCGGATTCCTGTATTTCATCCATAATAATTAAGGTATTTTCAGCATCTATATTGACGGCAAAACGCTGTTCTAGACTTCGAATTATATTTGCAGGGCTTACATCGCCGTCAAAATAGACGGAAATGTCGGGCTGTTTTTCAAAATTAAGGGAAATTACCTTTTTGTACTCATTTTTCCCGAATTCTTCCATAAGCCATGTTTTACCCGTTTGACGCGCGCCTTGAAGCAATAAAGGTTTGCGGTCCGGCGATTTTTTCCAGAATAATAGCTCGTTGAAGATAGCCCGTCTCATATTAGAAATTTTAACCTATCTAGCTACATTTTTCAAGGGAATAATGTAGCTAATACGACATTTTACGGGGGAAAAATGTATAGAAAGCTACATTTTTCAAGGGAATAATGTAGCTAATACGACATTTTACGGGGGAAAAATGTATAGAAAGCTACACTATTCGGGGAAAACGGTGGTTCTTCGTTGCGGTATTGAAATGTTTAAATCTTCAATTTTTCAATTTTGAACTCATCGCCGATGCCGTAAAATTCGACGTTCATCGGCTGACCTTCGGGACATTCAATTACGGCGAATGTCGCGCCGATTCTGCTGCGCGGACGCCCGACGCTTCCGGGATTAATAAGTTTTATTCCGTCTACTGTTTTGTAATGCGGGACATGGCTGTGTCCGAACAGCGCGGCATCCGCATTGTTGTTTCGCGCAGCGGCAAGAAGCGCGTGATGACCGCCGTATAAGCCGTAATGGTGTCCGTGACATATAAAAAAACGATGTTCCGCATAATCAAATGTTAACGCGTCCGGCATGGAGATTCCATAATCATTATTTCCGCCTACGCATTTCCAGTCGCAGAAAAATCCGGTCGCATCGGCGGCTTTTTTCAGATCGGAAAGACCGTCGCCCAAAAACGCCGCGGCGCAGATTGTATCATTCGGCGGAATGTAATCCTTTGCCCAGTTGAAAACAGCTTTTAACGCGGCTATGTTGCCGTGTGAATCTGAAAGTACAAGAAGTTTTTTATTGTCCATGATTAAAATTTACGCTCTTGCGTTACGTCTGGAATTTACAAGACGCGCGAAATCATTGATGTTTTTCACGGTAATTCTGTCCGGGAAGATTTCTATACGTCTCTGATTTACAAAGTGACCCAGTATATCTCTTGCCTCATTGGCGCTCATGCCTGCCCAGTGAGCCACGCCTTCAACGGTAGTTTTAAATTCGCGCGTCTCGCTTGTTTTATCAATTTCAGGCTGAGTTTCATCGAGCATTAAGAAAACATCGGCAAGTTTTGACTGTTGATCCGGCAGGGTAAGAATCATGAATCTGCGCTTGGAATCATAAATGCGTTTGCAGAACATTTTTAATAATTTAAGCGCAATCTGCGGATTTCCAAGCAGCAGGATTTCAAAGTTCTGGGAATTAAATTCCAGCACCTTTACTTCGTCTATCGCAATGGCTGTCGCGGAACGCGGAGAATTTTCCAATATCGCCATCTCGCCGAACATTTCGGAAGGATGAAGAATGTCCAGAGTTCTTTCTATATCTCCGACAAGTTTTACAAGCTGGACTCTGCCCGACTGGATTAAATAAAATGTATCGCCGATTTCAAACTCGGAGAAAATGATTTCTCCTTTCGGAAATGTGCGGGAGAAACGACCGAACGCCGCTAAATCCATAGCCATTTTACGCTCCCAGGGCGCTTAACGCCCGTCTTGCTTTTTCCGAAGCCGAATCATCTGTGCCCATGGAGATTATCTTTTTATAAAAAGCCATCGCCTGATCTTTTCTGCCGATTTTTTCGTTGCACTGACCCATCATGAACATGACTTCTTTTAACTCGGGATGTTTCGGATATTTGGAAAGCATGCTTGTGTAATATTTTATACACTCTTCGTATTTGTCCATCAGGAACATACAGCGTCCGATCTCGAAGGAAGCTTTTGCCGACAGTTCAGGATCTTCGCCCGAGTCTACGATCGTTTTAAACGACATAAACGCTTCCTGATACCTTCCCTGTGATACAAGAGCAATTGCGTCGTAGTATATTCTTGACTTTTCAGAACCGCCCTGCGATGAAGCTGATGCGGCGGCAGGAGCCGGAGCCGTTGCAACTCCGGGACCTTTTCCGTCGCCGTAGCGCGAAAGGGCGTTTTCGGCAATCTCCAGATTTTTTGTCGCCTGAAGCGCGTTTTTTCCTGAAGGATAAAATGTCAGATAACGGTTGAATACATGCTTGGCGTGCGAAAAGCGTTTGTTTTTCAGATAGAACTCGCCGACATTGTAAAGTCCGTCTGCCGGCGCCTGCTCTTCTTTTGCCATAACTTTGGAAACCTGCTTATGAACGCGCCTCATCTGGTTGGAAAAAACTTTAAGCATCTTCATTATTATTCTTGTGTTGGCCATCGCCACTGCTTCAAATTCGGAAACTGTAAAAATCATTACATTTGTGTCGGCGAGCGCAACGGCGTTTTCTTCGCGCGCGTAGCGTCCCAGCGCCGATTTAACGCCAAAGAATTCTCCCGGCTGCACAGAATCTTTTACGTCGGCTCCGGTTTCTATATCCTGATACACAAGGCTTATTTTTCCGGATTGAAGAATATAAATTTTATCAGCCGGATCGCCTTTAAAGTAAATAAGAGAACCCGATCGGAATTGAGCCGGTTTTGGCATTATTTACCATCCTCCCGCTCGGCGGCTGGTACCGGGCGGGAACCCTCGCTCGCTGCTGCTTGCTCGGCGGCTGGTTCAAACGGCAGGTAATCCAGAACTTTCTTTATTCCCACTTTTCTTCTGACTTCTTTGTACAACCCTGCAGGATCGCCTTTTACAAACATTTCCCTGTTACCGACTTTTATTTGCGTATAACCTTCGGGAAGCTTTCCGTTAACAAGATCAAGAAAACGCAGTTCGCCGTAAATCGGCTTTCCGGCGAGCGTTAGCAGTTCAATATCTTTCATACCCGCGTTAACAAGGTTTTCGTACGGGCAGTCGTTTTTCGCTTTCAGCACAAGAATGTCACCTAACAATCCTTCTTCCAGAGCGCCCACCCTGTCCTGCATCCTGAACGCCTTTGCCGCGTTTGCCGTAACCATCTCGAATATTTTTTTAGCCGGAAGATCTTCACCGTAGAGTTTTCGATACAAATCCCTGTCGTATTTAATTTCCGCAAGAAGATTGGCGGAGCCTGTCGCGGATGAATCTGTTCCGATCGTCATATTTATTCCGGCTTTTAACATCTTGCGCACTTTAGCAGTTACGTTAAACATGAACATATTTGAAAAACCGCACCATGAAATGCTTGCTCCGGCTTTTGCGGTTCTTTTAATATCATCATCGCTGAACGCAATACAATGGACGAAAAGGCAATGTTCATCCAAAGCGTTTAATTTTTCAAGCGCGTCAATGCCGTGCATCGCTTCTTTGTCAAAACCTTCGTCAAGATGGGTTATAAACGGCCAGTTATTTTTTACCGCTCTCTCGTGTTCAACCGCTACGCCGTCGCCCCATTTTAAATCGTAAGAAGAACTTTCATGGGCAAGGCAGTATTCTTCGATCGCTCTGATTGGAAGAGTCGGAAGTATCTGGCTGTTTAAATGGTGAGGAAAATGATCGTTGACAGTCGTTACTCCCGAAAAAAGGCACTTATAACCGGAAAGGGCGTAAAGGTCTTCCCGGCTTAAATTGGATCGTTCCTTGAATGTGCTTGAAGCTTTTAAATCATTATCCCACGGAAGCCATGTCAGGTAAAAACTTCCTTTTTTCGGACCGACAGGCGGACGATAATTCCCCTGCAGGTGATCATGCGTATTTATAAGAGAAGGGTAAACGAAGGATTTTCCCTTCAAATTAACTTTTACAGTACCGCCCGGAGAAGCTATCTTTTCCCCTTTAACTCCCAAATCACCGGTACGTGCTTTCTTACCCGGGGTAACAATCACCCCATTCGACAAGGTATAATCAAACACTTACGGACCGTCCTTTACGATTAAAAACTCTCTATCTTCTATTTTATTACGAAATGCCCCATAGATCAATGATCTAGGGACTTCGTGATACTATTATCGGTAGATTATATATAATTTGGTAAAAATAAGATACTATGGGGAAATGATCGATTTACATACACATTCCAGCATTTCAGACGGTGATTTGTCTCCCGATATACTAATCGGACAGGCTGCGAAACAGGGGCTTACCGCTCTTGCTCTGACGGATCACGACACCATAAAAGGGCTTGAAATCGCCGAAAATGCGGCAAAATCGCTTGATAATTTCCGTTTTATTCCCGGAATCGAGGTAAATATTAGCTGGGCAGGGAACAGAACCGTTCCCGGTCTTGGTCCCGGAGGGGAATTTCATCTGCTTGGTTTAGGAATCAACTCGCCAAGCCCGGCGTTTAACGCGGCGGTTGAGGAACTGGCGCGGAGGCGGGCAGCCAGAAACATGGAAATCCTTAACAGAATGCATGAATTGAGCATAGAGGCGACATGGGAGGAGCTATTGGCGATTGCCGGAAAATCCAACGATGTTTCCGGCGGTAAAGGGGGATCTTCGTCCGACCAGCGCGGTTGTTCCATTGGGCGTCCTCATTTTGCCGCTCTTTTAATAAAACGCAAAATTGTTAAAAATACCAGTCAGGCGTTCGCCCGCTATTTGGGCGTTGGAAAGCCGCTTTATGTTCCCAAGGAAGGACTTCTTTTTGAAGAGGCAGTTTCACTGATACGCGGCTGCGGCGGTATACCTGTTCTTGCGCATCCAATCTCGCTTTATGTAGCCTGGGGACGCCTTCCCGACCTTATCAAAATTTTAAAAGATATGGGACTGATGGGTCTTGAGGCATGGCACCCGACAGCCAAAAGCAGCGCCTGCCGCCGTCTTGAAGCATTGGCGCAATCTTTAGAGCTTTATGTCACCGAAGGCAGCGATTACCACGGCGCAATACGTCCCGACCGCAAACTCGGCTATTCCGGCAAAAGCAGAAAAATAAATGAAACCATTCTGGAAGCGATACCTGAGTTAATATCAAATCGATAAGATATCCCAGGGGTCTTCGCCCAGTCTGCGGTGCTGAACCGCTTCTAAAATATGTTCTGTTTCGATAATATCTTTTTCTTCCAGATCGGCGATGGTTCTGGCTACCCGCAGGATGCCGTGATATGCTCTGCCAGATAATCCCAGTTTCGCGATTGCAACATGAAAGGCATTTTCCGCCTTTTCGCTCATCGGGCACAACTCCGCAGTTTTGCCCGCAGGGAGCAGGGCATTGCGGCGGATTGCGGTTCCTTTGAAACGATGTCTTTGGATTTCCACTGCCGCTTTAACGCGGCGGGCAATTACGCTTGATTTTTCGCTCAGGCTTGCGTTTCCTTCGCGGTTTACATCAGCGTTAGGTGAAGAACGATTTCCCATTTCTTCGATTTTCGGCGGCAAAACGGCAGTTCTGATTTCTACGCGATCAAGAAGAGCGCCGCCGAATTTCCGCCAGTAGCGGTTTACTTCTTCCGGCGAGCAGAGACAGCCGCAGTCTGTATCGCGCATTCCAAGCCGTCCGCACCGGCATGAATTTGCAGTTAACACAAGTTGGAATTCCGCGGGAAGCCGCACGGGTCCGTCGGCTCTTACAATGCTGATGACTCTGTCTTCCATCGGCTCGCGAAGGGCCTGTAAAACATTTATTCTGAACTCAGGCGCTTCGTCAAGAAAAAGCACTCCAAAGTGCGCGAGAGTTATTTCTCCGGGGCGCGGAATTCTGCCGCCGCCTAAAATGCCCTCTGCGCTTGCCGTGTGGTGCGGCGTGCGGAAAGGCGGATGTGTGATTAATCGATCTATAAATTTATCTGAAGAGCCGTGGTTACGGGGACCGGCAAGACTGTGAAGCCGCGTCACTTCAACCGCCTCATCAGGCGATAACGGCGCCATGATTGACGGAAGCCTCCTCGCAAGCATTGTCTTTCCCGCGCCGGGAGGTCCAAACACAAGCGCATTATGCCCTCCTGCCGCGGCGACTTCCAAAGCGCGTTTATAAACAGCCTGTCCGCGGACATTGCTGAAATCATTGATTTCAGCTTCAAAATTGCCGGCTGCCGTATCCGCTTCAGTTGTATTTGCGTTTTCATTATTTAAAATCGGTGAAGCGGGCAGAACGCCGTTTTTTTCCCTGACAAACAATGCATGAACCGCGCTTTGCAAAGTATCAACAGCGATAAACCGCGCTCTTTTTTCCGCATAACTTCCGTTGGAAACCATATTTTCCGCGGAAGCCAAAATCGCCGCTTCCCCCGCGTTTTCGGCAGGAACAATAAACTCTGTAATTCCTTCAGCCAGAGCCGCCGCAATCGCCGCAAGCACGCCGCGGACAGGACGTATTCTGCCTGAAAGTTCGAGCTCTCCCATCACAAGTAAATTTCCCGAAACCGGCGCAAGTTCCGCCGCAGCCATAACAGAAAGCGCTATCGGCAAATCAAGCGCGGCTCCGTCTTTTTTCAGTCCTGCAGGAGCAAGATTAATTAAAATCCTGTCCGGCGGAAATGCAAATCCCGAGTTCCTGAAAGCAGCCCGCACTCTGTCGCGGGCTTCCCGAACCGCTCCTTCCGCAAGCCCGGAAATATCAACGCCGGGAATACCCCTTCGTATATCCGTCTCTACCCGGATAATGATACCGCCCGCGCCGTAAGGCATGTAAGTAAATACGCTCATAACTCAAACCTCCATAAATTGGTTATTCCTTCCCCGAAAAAAGGGATACCTATATATGGCGCGGACTTGCCATTTTGCTTGACCGAAAATGAAAAAAAATGAATATTATTTTATGCGCTGACATTTTTTGTTCATTATTTTGATGTTTTGAAAATTTTTAGGAGGTGACTGACACCTTTTTTGTTTTATTCAGTATTTTTGGAAATTATTAAGAGGTGACTGACACCGTAATGCACTTCATAATCTCTTCCTGTTTTTCGTCCCAAAGGTGCATGGGACCGCCGTTGCAGTTTTTAAAGGCGCCGCAGTTTGCGCAAATGCCGGTTTTGCACCATTTGCGGACGCGCATGGCTTCGAACTTGTTTTTCCAAACATCAAGGAAATTGTCTTTGTATATGTTACCTTGAATAAAAATTCTGTTGATATTCGGACACGCGGATATTGAACCGTCAATTAAAACCGAAGCGATTTGGATGCCTGCGCGGCAGAAAAAATATGAATCGCGGGCTTTCAATTCGTATTTGCCAAGATAAGCTTCGCAGCTAAAATTTGTTTTTATGCGGTTGTCGTTACGCGCCGAGACAATAAATTCCATCAGTTTTTTTAACTGCTGCGGATTTAAACTCATAATTTCGTTTTTTGCCGCTCTTCCTATCGGAGATATTGTAAATAACCGCCAGGCTTTTACATTTATAGAAATTAAAAATTCTTTAAGCGTTTCAAGTTCGTCGATATTTTTTCCGTTCACGCAGGTAACAACATCGTAATTCAATCTTTTTGAGGGAGTTATCAGACTTAATGCGCCTACGGCTCTTTTAAAACTTTGGTTGTTTGCGCGTAACCAATTGTGATTTTCTTCCATCCCGTCAAGGCTGACAGTTATCGATCCCATTCCCGCGGCAAGCAATTTGCCGTGCATTTTGGGAGTGTAATCGTATCCATTAGTTACAATTCCCCATCGAAAACCGTTTTCTCTTAAAGCTAATCCGCATTGCGGCAGATCTTCCCGCAGCAAAGGTTCTCCGCCGGTTATCGCTACTGTTATGCTGTCGCTTTTATACGCTTTTTTAAAAGGCTGAATTGCTTTCAGAAAATCTTCAAACGGCAAATCTTTTACCGAGCTATCGGCTGTACAATCAGAACCGCAGTGCAGGCAATTTAAATTGCACCGTAACGTACATTCCCAAAAAAGATAGTTTAATTCATGAAGATGCGTTTCATTTTTTCTGAATTGATTAAATAGAAACTGAGAGAAATTATACCTCATCAGTCTTTTCTTCTAATTCGATGACCAACGGGGTTTCATGCAGGGTTTGCGCTTCTTCTTTTGTTATATTTCTTTCGAGCTGCTTATACTTGCCGTTTTTATCGCCGTCAATATCTGTGAATATGATAGTATAACTGTCATTTACCGGCACATAGAAATAAAAATTACCTTCGTAATATGTTTGAGAGGTATAGTTAAAATTTTCCGACTCAATATAGACAGTAATGTTGTTTATAAAATCGCCGGTTTGTTTATTTTTTACTTGTCCCTGAATAAAGATTTCTTCTCTGATAATATCGGGACCCGGTCCATACATTGAAGGCGTTTCAGGATGTATGTTATATATGTAAGGACATGCGCCCAATGACAGAGAAGCGGTAACAGTTCCAACGCCGCGGAAAATCGCTCTAAAAACCTTACGGGTTTCTTCTGAAAGCTTAATCATAAAATATTATCTGACAATACCGCCATTTCAGCCTCCTGAAGAGATATAAATAATATACATTATTTTTTTATAAATAACAATGTTTCTTATTTATTTCGGTTACAATCCCAGATATCTTTGGCTTCTTTAGCCCTTTTTGTTATTTCGGTCCAATTTCGCGCGTTGATTAAATCTTTGGTCGCAAGCCAGCTTCCGCCGATCGCAAGCACCGGTTTAAACTGCGCGTAACTCGCAAGGTTTTCCGGCGAGATGCCGCCAAGCGGAATATACTTCATGTTCAGATGATTGTACGGGGCGTTAATGTTTTTTAAAAAACTCAAGCCTCCCATGCCTTCGGCGGGGAAAAATTTTACGACACGGCAGCCGAGCGCGACTGCTTGTTCAATCTCGCTTGGCGTTGCGATTCCGGGAGCGAAAGGCAGACCTGCGGCAATTGCTTCTTTAACAATTTCAGAATTAATCCCCGGTGAAACGCCGAAACGCGCGCCGTTTTCATTTTTAACTTTTGCCGCTTGACCCGGTTCGATAATTGTTCCAACGCCGATATACATCTGCGGAAATTCTTTCGCAATCAGCGAAATTGAGGGAAGCGCCGAGGGAGTGCGTAAAGCCAGCTCAATTACTTTGACTCCTCCCTCAAGAAGCGCCTTAGCCGTTGGAACAGCGTTTTCTTCTTTCTCTATTTCCAATACCGCGATAATCCCTTCCCTCGCGATTTCGTCCTGAATTCCTATTGGCATTGTCATATAAACTCCTGGCAGGTGTCAGTCACCTAGTATCTGACGTCGTTTTATTATACAATAAACCATGTGGCGGGTACAGCTTTATAAAATTAACTACGACGAAAGAGAGTATCAGGCTGTTAAAGATGTGCTTGACTCAGGCTGGCTTGCTGTCAGCGAAAAAACTTTTTCTTTTGAATCCGCTTTTTCTGAATTTTTAGGACACGGCGCGAATAGCCTTGCAGTCTCAAACTGCACCTCCGCCCTGCACATGGCGCTTTTGGCGCTTGGTATCGGCAGCGGCGATGAGGTTATCACTCCTTCGCTTACGTTTATTGCTGACCAAAATGTTGTTCAAATGACAGGCGCAAAAAATGTACTTGCAGACATAACCTCTATGGAAGACTGGACGATTGATCCTGATGATATTGAATCGCGGATTACTTCTAAAACAAAAGCGGTAATGATTGTCCATTATGCCGGTTTTGCCTGCGATATGGATCGGATTACCGCCTTGTGCAAAAAGCACAACTTGCTTTTAATCGAAGACTGCGCCCATTCTCCGGGAGCGGATTATAACGGCAGGAGCCTCGGCGCTTTCGGCGACATCGCTGCCTTCAGTTTTTACGCCAACAAAAACATCGCGATTGGCGAAGGCGGCATGGTTGTTACGCGCAATGCCGGTTTGTTTGAAAAATGCAGGCTTCTGCGTTCGCATGGAATGTCCGTCCCTTCGTTTGATCGTTACAAGGGAAGAGCGGCAACCTACGATGTGGAATCCGCCGGATTTAATTACCGCATAAACGAGATAGGCTCCGCTCTTGGATGCGTCCAACTGCAAAAACTGAACGAAGCAAACGAAAAGCGCAGAAAACTGGTTGAACATTATTACGAAAGATTAGACGGCATCTCGTCAATTTCCATTCCGTTTAGAAATTTCAAGCGCGGCAAGCCGAATTTTCACATTATGCCGATTTTACTTTCAGAAAAAATTGACAGAATGGCAGTTATTGAATCCATGAAGCAAGCCGGAATTCAAACGAGCATTCACTATCCCGCCATTCAAAGTTTCAGCGCATACAGAGATAAGGTTAACCCAACTCCCAAGGCGGAATACGTCTGCGCTCATGAGCTGACGCTGCCGTTGTATCCTTCTATGACGATTGAAGAGGCGGATGTTGTTTGTGATGTGCTAATAGAAGTGATTTAGGGTTAATTTTACGATTAATATGTTATGTGAAAATAGTTATAAATTTCCAATTATATTTTATTGACAGAATCTAATCCCGTAATTTACTATTTTCTTTAAATGAAAATAAAAATTAAACTTAGCATTATGGTAATCGCTATACTGGTTATTGTAATTGCGGGAATTGCCGTTGTTCTTCTGAACAGGGCTTCGGAGATAACCATAGATCTTTCCAAACGCGGCATCCAGTACCTTACAAGCGAGCAGGCTTTGTACTGGCAGAGCAGGCAGGATTTGCGCCTAATGGCTCTTCGTGTGTTAGCCGACATTATGAGCGATTATGAAGAAATAGAGCCTGAATTAAGGCGCGAGCGTTTTGACAGCATGATATACGGAACATTAACATCTCAGCCCGATTTGGTGCAAATATATACAATCTGGAAACCAAATGCCATTGACGGAATGGATAATAAATTTATCGGGAGGCCGGGTTCTTCTCCAACCGGCCAGTATGTAACGGTTTATACAAGAGAAGAAGGAAATATTGAAATTAGGGCAAGCGGAGATATTGAACCTTCAATGGCATATTTTAACAGTCCTAACCGGAGAAGGGATAGAATCGAAGAGCCTTTCTTAAGAAATATAATGGGTAAGAATACATACCTAGTAAGAATGATGGTTCCGATTATTAATCCTAAAACAGATGAAACGGTGGGCGGCGTTGCATGTCTTTTATCAATTGCTCCCATGCAGCCTGCGCTTGAACAGTTAATTGAAAGTCATCATGAGATCGCGGCAATGTCAATTTATACAGATACGGGTTTTATTCTGGCAAGTTATCGTAATGAACGCATAGGCAGTAAGTTAATTGATGTAGATACAATTTATGATGATAAAAAAGAAGAGGCAAATCAGGCTGTTATGAACGGTGAATCTGTTTTAATTACAAGCTATTCAGATGATTTGGATTCAAATGTAGAAATTGTTTTATCGCCTTTTACAATAGGTAATTCGGATATTACATGGTCTGTTATGATTGCGGCCTCTGAGGAATATGTTCTAGCTGAGGTGCGTAATATTACAAGTTTTACAATCTTTTTGTCATTAATCGTTATTATAATAGTAGCGTTAATTATTTTCTTTGTTTTAAGCAGAACTACAAAACCGATAACGATGGTCGCAGATAACCTGAAAGATATTTCAGAGGGCGAAGGAGATCTTACAAGAACAATCTCGGTTAAATCAAACGATGAAATCGGGCTTTTGGCGCGTTATTTTAATAACACTCTGGAAAAAATTAAAAATCTTGTTTTAAGCATTAAAAATGAAGCAAGAAAGTTATCTGCAATTGGAACAGATCTTGCAAGTAACATGAACGAAACCGCCGCGGCGGTAAACGAAATTACGGCTAACATCCAAAGCATTAAAGGAAGGGTAATAAACCAGAGCGCGAGCGTTACGGAAACAAACGCGACAATGGAACAGGTTACTATAAATATCAACAAGCTGAATGTTAATATCGAAAATCAATCTTCCCATGTTACTCAGGCTTCTGCGGCAATCGAAGAGATGGTTGCAAACATTCACTCTGTAACGGAAACGCTCATAAAAAACGGCGCAAATGTTAATTCGCTCACGGAAGCGGCGGATGTCGGGCGCACAGGTATGCAGGAAGTGTCGTCTGACATTCAGGAAATATCGCATGAATCGGAAGGTTTAATGGAGATTAATTCCGTTATGGAAAATATCGCAAGTCAGACCAATTTACTTTCGATGAACGCGGCGATTGAAGCGGCTCACGCGGGCGAAGCCGGAAAGGGATTTGCGGTTGTCGCGGACGAAATCCGAAAACTTGCGGAAAGTTCCAGAACACAGTCAAAAACAATAGGCTCCGTGCTAAAGAAAATTAAAGGTTCAATAGATAAAATCTCGTTATCTACAAGTAATGTTTTAAATAAATTTGAGGCGATTGATTCGAGTGTAAAGACTGTCGCGCAGCAGGAAGAGATCATCCGCCGCGCGATGGAAGAGCAGGGAGAGGGTTCCAAGCAAATACTTGACGGCATCAGCAATGTAAACGAAATAACTCGGCAGGTAAAATCAGGTTCCAGCGAAATGCTTGAAGGCGCAAAGGAAGTAATCAAAGAAAGCGGTAATCTGGAAATGGTAACGCAGGAAATAACATGCGGCATGAATGAAATGGCGTCAGGCGCGGATCAGATCAATGTCGCGGTAACGCAGGTTAACGAAATAACCATTAAAAACCGCGAGGGAATTGATACGCTTCTCAGGGAAGTATCGCGATTTAAAGTGGAATAAAGAATCTTCATGGCAGACAAAACCGGTTTTTTCTAATATAATTATCAGTTGATAAATATATTAGAGGTCTTTATGAATTATGAAAAACTAATGAGTAAAAAGAACGGCGAAGGGAAGGACGCCGTCGATCTCTTAAATGAAGCTTCAGAATTAATGGATAAAGACAAATTTAAAGACGCTATCGATTTATTAACAGAAGCAATCGGCATGTGCGGGCATCCAAGATTTTATTTTAACCGAGGCTATTGCTATCAGCAATTAAAAGATTCCAAAAACGCCATTAAAGATTTTACAAAGTGCATTGCAAACGACAGAGGCAATGATTTAATGGCTCATGAAAAGCAAAGGCTTTTTCTCTATCATGGGATTTTATACGAGGATATGGGCGAAGAAGAAAAAGCGATTGAGGCATATAAAAAAGCTGCCGATTGGGGTTATGCGGGCGCTATAGCAAGACTGGAAAAAATGGGCATCGAATATACGCCCGATTCCAATGATCAATATTCAGATTCCGATGACGAAAAGGAAAAGCAAGACAAGCCTGTATCAAAATCAGCGTCTGCTTCAGGCGTGAAGGGTTCTTCCGTTAAAAACGCACAGGTAAAATCAGCTTCGTCAAACTCCGCGAAAATAAAAACAAGGTATAATCCGTTTTTTGCCGCTGTAATCGGTTTTATTTTTGGCATTATACTGATTTTAATTGTCAGCAATCTTCCCAGAGAGGCGCCGGAAAAACCGCCCGCAGCCAGGGCAGCCGTAGCGTCTAATACTCTCAATTTGCTCTCTGAACCAAGCAGCAATGCGGAAGTTCTGAAAATTTTATACTTTGGCAATGTTGTTGATATAACAGGCGAAATTTCCGGCAACTGGACTCCGGTTGAATATGAAGGAATTCAAGGCTGGGTTTTATCCGCGCTTATTGTATCAGAATAATAAAAGTGCAATAATGTAATTGCTATGAAAAATACAGACAAATACCAAATCGGTTACTTTATGCCTCCCGAGCCGAGCATGAAGTGGGCAGCAAAAGAATACGCCGATAGAGCTCCAATCTGGTGCAGCGTAGATTTGCGCGATGGAAATCAGGCGCTTATCGTTCCAATGAATTTGGAAGAAAAAATCGAGTATTTTAAATTTCTTCTGGAAATAGGTTTTAAAGAAATTGAAGTAGGCTTTCCCGCCGCTTCCGAAACCGAATATGTTTTTTTGCGCACGTTAATTGAGAAAAATATGATTCCGGACGATGTTACAATTCAAGTTTTAACACAGGCAAGATCACACATCATTCAGAAAACTTTTGACTCTCTTGCAGGAATAAAAAACGCTGTTGTGCATTTGTACAACTCAACGTCTGTCGCCCAGCGCGAACAGGTTTTTAAAATGACGCAGGAAGAAATTATCGAAGTAGCGAAAGAGGGCGCGCGTTTGTTTAATGATTACGCGGCAAAAATGCCCGATACCAAATTCCGGTTTGAATATTCTCCAGAGAGTTTTACAGGAACGGAAATTGATTTTGCGCTGAAAATCTGCAACGAAGTTATCGATATTTGGAAACCATCGGCGGAGCGCAAGGTTATCATCAACCTTCCCGCGACGGTGCAGATGTCGATGCCTCACGTTTACGCGAGCCAGGTTGAATACATGAGCTGCAATTTGCACGATCGCGAAAATGTTATCCTGTCTCTGCACCCGCACAACGACAGGGGAACTGCGGTCGCAGATGCCGAGCTTGGCTTGCTTGCCGGAGCGGATAGAATTGAAGGCACTCTATTCGGCAACGGAGAGCGCACAGGAAATGTCGATATTGTAACGCTTGCGATGAATTTATTTTCGCACGGCGTTAATCCCAATCTTGATTTTTCCAACATGATGTACGTCGTAAAAAATTACGAAAAATACACCGACCTGCCCGTTCATCCGCGCCAGCCCTACGGCGGGCAGCTTGTGTTCGCGGCGTTCTCCGGTTCTCATCAGGACGCAATTGCAAAGGGAATGAAATGGCGCGAAACAAACAAGGAAAAAAAGTGGACTGTCCCCTATCTTCTAATCGATCCGCGCGACATTGGGCGCGATTATGAGGCCGATGTTATCCGAATTAACAGCCAGTCCGGCAAGGGCGGAATCGCGTATATTTTGGAAAAAAACTTCGGTTACGAACTCCCTGCGAAAATGCGCGAAGAAGTCGGCTATTTTATTAAAGATATTTCCGACCGTCAGCAAAAAGAACTTGTCCCGGAAGCGGTTTTCAGCGAATTTAAAAAAGAATATATCAACCGCGCGTCCCCAATAGATATTACAGACGCAGTGTTTGAAAAACTTTCTCCCGGTCACCCCGGCGATGGTTTCTCCGCTTCAATCGATGTGGAAATTTCCGGGCAAAAATATTCGCTGCACGCAAACGGAAACGGCCGCCTTGACGCTGTGAGCAATGCGCTTAAAACAAGCCCCTACAAATTTGATTACACATTTGTTACATATTCGGAACACGCGCTTTCAAGCGATTCAACATCGCTTGCGGCGGCATACGTTGCAATTGCGGACAGCAAAGGCAAAAACTTTTGGGGCGTTGGAACCCACGAAGATATTATCTTTGCTTCGATTAAAGCGCTTGTAAGCGCATTGAACAGGCAGAATAGTATTAAATAGATTTTTTTAATGAGGAGCAATTTATGAAAACAGAGAATCCCATGACAATGACGCAAAAAATACTTGCTTCTCACGCAGGACTTGCAAGCGTAAAATCAGGCGATCTTATCATGGCTAAACTTGATTTGGTTCTGGGGAACGATATCACTTCTCCTGTCGCAATTAATGAATTTGAAAAAGCGGGCTTTAAAAATATTTTTGATAAAAGCAAAGTCGCGATGGTCATGGATCATTTTACACCTAACAAAGATATAAAAGCCGCGGAACAATGCAAACAGTGCAGAACTTTCGCGAAACGCTTTGACATAGAAAACTTTTTCGATGTCGGCAGCATGGGCATAGAGCACAGCCTGCTTCCCGAAAAAGGATTAGTCGCCGCGGGTGATTGCGTAATCGGCGCGGATTCGCACACATGCACTTACGGAGCGTTAGGCGCTTTTTCTACCGGCGTTGGCAGCACGGACATGGCGGCAGGCATGGCGGCAGGGCAGACGTGGTTTAAAGTTCCCGAAGCGATAAAGTTTGACATAACGGGAAAACTTTCAAAGTACATCAGCGGCAAAGACGTAATCCTTCACATAATTGGAATGATCGGCGTGGAGGGCGCGCGTTATCAGTCGATGGAGTTTACCGGAAGCGGAATCAAAAACTTAAGCATGGACGACCGTTTTTGCATGGCAAACATGGCAATAGAAGCCGGCGCAAAAAACGGAATTTTCCCCGTTGATGATCAAACAATTAAATACATGAAAGGCAGAGTCCGCAGACTGTACAAAATTTTTACCGCCGATGAAGACGCGGTTTACGCGCGGACGATTCAAATCGATCTTGGTGCGATAAAACCAACAGTCGCTTTTCCTCATCTGCCTGAAAACACGCACACTATCGATGAATGTAAAGACATTACGATTGATCAAGTTGTAATAGGTTCCTGCACAAACGGCAGGCTATCTGATATGAAAACCGCAGCGGAAATACTTAAAGGAAAAAAAGTACACAAAAATGTTCGCGTTATCGTCATCCCCGCGACACAGGAAATTTACAAAGCGTGCATAAAAAATAAATACATAGATATATTCATTGACGCGGGCTGCGCCGTATCAACGCCGACTTGCGGCCCCTGCCTCGGCGGACACATGGGCATTCTCGCTGAAGGCGAACGCTGCGTCGCAACCACCAACCGCAACTTTGTCGGCAGAATGGGTCATGTTAAATCGGAAGTTTATTTGGCAGGACCCGCGGTTGCGGCATTTTCGGCGATTGCGGGAAAGATTGCGGGACCTTTATAATCAAATCATTTACATTTCGTTGCAAACTTTAATAACTTCAATTAAAATGTAAAGAGGGATTGATCAATATGAATATAGAAAACCTAAGAGCAAAATTAACAAGGGAATTTATTGATTATTACAGCGAGGAAGGATTGTCTGTGGTAAAAGATTATTTCGATAATGACAATGAGGTTTTATATTTTATAATTTCAAATGCAATAAGCCGTTCACGTTCCAGCGCGGATGCTGAATTGTTAAATATTTTAAAAAATAAATTAAATATTGATG
>Ga0209755_10001408_pt1 | contig 37775 bp, 23 predicted proteins | sample TergutCo191P1_FD_187301 | JGI IMG/M metagenome (GOLD analysis project Ga0209755, IMG submission 187301) | Cornitermes sp. P1 segment gut microbial communities from Petit-Saut dam, French Guiana - Co191P1 (SPAdes) (version 2) | ecosystem: Host-associated > Arthropoda: Insects > Digestive system... | reverse complement strand
AATAAAGTTTACCGCGAAAGTTATGAAGCGGACAGAAACCGCGCGTGGGAATTGCGCAATACAAGCGGAGTGGGCAGCGGTTCTCTCAGTTTGCTTAGCAGAGAAAATTTAAATTGGAGCGAATGTATTTCTCTTGTAAAAAACGAAACGCAATTATTACGTTTTATTACGGGCGGCAGAAATCTTTCCGACGCGGAATTATTTAACCGTCTTGTTGAACGCGCTTTTATTCCGTCCGTTCAGGATATAACCGTAAGTGATTGGGGAAACGCAAAACCTTCTGCGAATGAAACCGTTTCGCGCGCAGGAGCCGCGTGGATTATTTGGCATTTGTACGCCGAAGCGCGCGCCGATCAAGGATTACTTTCCAGATATTCCGCGCGTTACGCGACAGGATCAAATCCGCGCCGTCCGATTGCGGATGTTCCTGTGCTTTCGCCTTTTTTTGATTCGATACTTGGCTGTGTTGAAACGGAATTTCTTTCTCTTCCTGACGGACGCAATTTTCGCCCGACTCAATTTATCCGAGCAGCGGAATTACTTTCGATGTTTAAAAAAATAGACAGATGATTTGAAAAGGGAGGTTCAAATTGATAAGCAGAAAAACAAAAATTGTTTGTTCACTAGGTCCTGCGTCAGCCAGCGACGATATCGTGCGTAAGCTCATTCTTTCAGGAATGAATATTGCGCGCCTTAATTTTTCTCACGGAAATAATACAGAGCACAAAGAAACAATCGAACGCGTAAGGCGGATATCACAGGAGCTGAAAATTCCTGTCGCTATTTTGCTTGATACTAAAGGTCCCGAGATTCGCACAGGTATGGTCGAGGACGACGGTAAAGTTACCATTAACAAAGGGGATCTTGTTACAGTAACTGTTGACGACTGTATGACTGCTGCGGCGCAAGGGTCATCGCCTGCGAAAATGTCAATTACATGGAAAGACGCTGTTAATAAAATGCGGAGCGGTCATCACATTCTTGTTGCCGACGGGCTTCTTGATCTTGAAGTTCTTAATGTTTCAGGCGGCAAGATCAACTGCCGCGCGAATAATCATGCTGTTATCGGCAGTAAGAAAAACGTTAACCTTCTCGGTATTCATGCTCATCTTCCGATTATGAACGAGCAGGATAAAGCTGATATTGCGTTCGGCGTGAAGATGGGAGTTGATTTTATCGCCGCGAGCTTTCTAAGTTTTCCCGAAGAAGTTATCGAAATAAAAAAATATTTGGAAAGCTTGCACTCGTCAATAAAAGTTATCGCGAAGATTGAATGCGAAGACGGACTTAACAATATAAGAGATATCGCGCAGATTGCCGACGGGGTAATGGTTGCGCGCGGAGATCTCGGCGTTCAGCTTCCGACCGAACAAATTCCGCTTGCGCAAAAACATATTATCAGCGTTTGCCGAAAAAAGGGTACGCCGGTTATAACCGCGACGCAGATGCTCGAATCAATGATTGTGAATCCGCGTCCGACACGCGCGGAACTTACCGATGTCGCTAACGCGATTTTTGACGGCACTGACGCTGTCATGCTTTCAGGCGAGACGGCGAACGGCGCGTATCCTATCGAAGCGGTACAGATAATGGATAAGATCGCGCGCACTGTTGAGCAGTCATACGACTTTCGCGAACGCATGGAAAATCTTCGCAGCGAATGTTTCGCGGAGGATCACAACCCGCAGGAAAACCTTGGCATAATTATGTCGCGATCCGGCGTGGAGGTTTCCGCGTCTGTGAACGCGAGAGCGATTGTTACCCCGACACTCGGCGGAAACACTGCGCGTCTTCTCAGCGTGTTCAGACCGGATCAACCTGTGCTCGCAGTGACACCTAACGAAAAATCGATGCGCGAAATGCAGTTGTATTGGGGTGTTATTCCATGTAACGCGCCTATTGCCGACGAAACAGAAAGCATGATTCAAAATTCGATACGGATCGCGTCGGAAACAGGGACGGCGGCAATATCGGAAAAAATTGTTCTTGTCGCGGGATTACCTCTCCAAAGTCCGAACATGGTAAACACTGTCCGCGTAATTATTATCGGAACGATACTTGCGCGTTCCAGCTCCGGCGGTTTCGCCAATCATGAAATTACCCGCGTTGTCGGCAAGTTGATTCACGCGTCAGATCCGAATGATGCCCGCGAAAAAATCATGATGCTTGGCGGAGAAATTCTCGCGTGCAGAGTGCTGACAAAAGACTTTATACCGATTATCAGAATAGTTAAAGGAATTATTTGTGAAGAAATTTCCGAATTATCCAACGCGGATTTATTCGATATCAATCCGAATATTGTGTGGCTGACTCATATTAGGCACGCAACGGATAAACTCGAATCGGGATTAACGGTGACAATTGACGCGAAAGAGCTGTTGGTTTATGAAGGATCGGTATAAAACAAAAACACCATGACAGAAAATACTGAAAGTTCAGGCATCGTAAGATTTATTTTTCCTGACGCGAATATACTTATTGTGGATGATATTCTGACAAACTTAAAAGTGATTGAAGGTTTATTATCGGATTACAAACTAAATATCAATACTTGTTCGAGCGGAAAGAGATCGATCGATCTTATAAAGAAGATCGAATATGATATTATTTTTATGGATCACTTGATGCCGGAAATGGACGGTATAAAAACAGTTGCGTTAATTCGCGCTTGGGAAGAAGAACAGAAAACAAACAATAGAAAGCGAATTCCGATTATCGCATTAACTGCTAACGCAGCTGCGGGAATGCGGGAAATGTTTATAAAAAACGGATTTGATGATTTTATCTCAAAACCTATTGATATTTCGCGAATGGAAGAGATTCTTGAAAACTGGTTATCAAATAAGAAAATAGTTATGACATTGAAAGAAGATGTTGAAGTAAAAAAAGAAACATTCACGATGAAAATATCAGGCATTGACACAGAAAAAGGCATTAGCAGAACAGGCGGTAAAATCAAAAATTATATTTTCGCTTTGAAAATGTTTTATAAAGACGCCAAGAAAAGAGCGCAGTTCTTTCAGAAATTACCTGATGAAAATAAAATGTCTTTGTTTACCATTAATGTACACGCTTTAAAAAGTGCGGCTGTCTTTATCGGCGCGGAAGATATATCAAAAAAAGCTTTGGATCTTGAAACAGCTGGAAGAGCATTTGACTTTACATTCATCGAGAATAATCTCGGCAGTTTTGCAAGAGACCTTGCGGAACTACTGGTAAATATTCATAAAGCAAATGAATTATGTAAAGAAGCTGATACGAAATAATTATTTCTTTCTAAAAACAATTCCGTCTCCGTCAACATCCGCGGTTACGGTTTCACCTTCGCGGATAATGCCGCCTATCACCTGTTTCGCAAGCGGATTTTCCAAATCGCTTTGGATCGTGCGTTTGAGAGGACGCGCTCCGAACATGGGATCGTAACCGCGCTCCGCAAGAAGCGCTTTCGCTGCGTCCGTCAGCACAAGAGTGATCTTGCGTTCTGCGAGTCGTTCTGCCAGCCGCAGCAATTGAATATCAATTATTCTGCCGATCTCGCTCTTACCCAGTCTGTTGAAAATTACTGTCTCATCAATGCGGTTTATAAATTCAGGTCTGAAACTTTGCTTGAGCAATTCCATCAAAGATTTGCGAAGCGTCTCAGGATTTTTCGCTTCAAGGATCATGTCTGATCCAAGATTGCTTGTCATAATGATGATCACGTTTTTAAAATCGACAACCCTGCCCTGTCCGTCGGTGAGTCTGCCGTCGTCGAGTATTTGCAAAAACACATTGAAAACTTCCGCGTGAGCTTTTTCGATCTCGTCAAAAAGGATGACGCTGTAAGGACGCCGCCTTACCGCTTCTGTGAGCTGACCGCCCTGTTCGTAACCGACATATCCGGGAGGCGCGCCGATCAATCGGCTGACAGAATGTTTTTCTCCGTACTCACTCATGTCGATTCGCGTTAAAGATTTTTCATCATTAAAGAGAAAATCCGCCAGCGTTTTCGCAAGTTCTGTTTTTCCGACGCCAGTCGGACCGAGAAACAAAAACGATCCGAGCGGACGCGCCGCGTCGGAAAGCCCCGCCTTGTTGCGCCTGATTGCGTCCGCGACCGCAGCGAGCGCTTCGCCCTGCCCGACAACGCGTTTCTCCAGCACCTGTTCAAGATCCAAATATTTTTGAAGTTCGCCCGAGAGCATTTTAGAAACGGGAATGCCTGTCCATGCCGATACAACGCCCGCGATATCATCTTCGCAGACTTCTTCGCGCAGCAGAGCGCCGCTTCCAGCCGCCGCTTCTCTCTTCTTTTCCATTTGATCGGTTAAAACAGAAAGCTGTCTCTGCGCTTCGGGAATTTTTCCGTGCTTCACCTCGGCGGCTTTTGAAAGATTGCCTTCGCGTTCGTAATGCGTTTCCTCGATTTTTAGTTCTTCGATCCGCTGTTTGATCTCGCGGATTTTTTGTATGTCAAGTTTTTCGCTTTCCCACCGCGCTTTCATCGCGTCACGTTCTGTTGTCAACTCTGTAATTTCTTTTTCAAGTTTTGATAAACGATCGATCGACGCCGGATCTTCTTCGCGTGAAAGAGCCTGCCTCTCGATTGAGAGCTGCAAAAGTTTTCGCTCGAGTTTATCCAATTCAGTCGGGCGGCTGTCAAGTTCCATTTTTAAACGGCTCGCGGCTTCATCAACAAGATCGATCGCCTTGTCCGGCAAAAATCGGCTTGTGATGTAGCGGCTGGACAAATTTGCCGCCGCGACAAGCGCCTCATCTTTAATCCGCACACCGTGATGAACTTCGTAACGTTCTTTCAATCCGCGCAAAATCGCGATCGTATCTTCAACAGATGGTTCGGCGGTGTAGACCTGCTGGAAACGCCGCTCGAGAGCCGCGTCTTTCTCGATATGCTTGCGGTATTCGTCAAGTGTAGTTGCGCCGATACAGCGAAGCTCGCCACGTGCAAGAGCGGGCTTGAGCAGATTGGAAGCGTCAGTCGCGCCCTCAGCGGCTCCCGCTCCCACAAGCGTGTGAAGCTCATCAATAAATAAAATGATCTTTCCGTCTTCCGCCTGCACATCATGAATGACAGCTTTCAAACGTTCTTCAAACTCGCCGCGGAATTTCGCGCCTGCGACAAGAGCGCCCAAATCGAGAGAGAGAAGTTTTTTTCCTTTGAGACCTTCCGGCACATCGCCCGCGACAATGCGCCGCGCAAGCCCTTCGACAATTGCTGTCTTGCCAACGCCGGGCTCTCCGATCAGCACGGGATTATTTTTTGTTCTGCGCGAAAGCACCTGCATACATCTGCGTATTTCTTCGTCACGCCCAATCACAGGATCGAGTTTTTCCTGACGTGCAAGCGCCGTCAAATCACGGCAGTAGCGTTCAAGCACCTGATATTTTTCTTCGGGGTTTTGATCGGTAACACGCGCCTTTCCTCTGACTTGTTTTAACGCGCCGAGAATCGCGTTTTTATTTATGCCCGATCTTTTCAACAAGTCCGCCGCTTTTCCTTCACCCGCCGACATCGCAAGCAAAATGTGTTCGGTAGAGACATACTCGTCTTTCAGCGACGCTGCCTCAACCTCAGCCTTCGCGATAATTTTCGATAACGCAGGTGAATAGAAAACCTGCGCCGCCTCGCCGAAAACCTTCGGCGTATTACGAACCAGCGTTTCCGTATCGGCAATAAGCGCGTTAACATCGCCGCCTATCTGTTTAATAATCGGCGCGACAATTCCGTTTTCCTGCTGCAGCAGCGCAAGCAGCAAATGCTCGCTCTCAATTTGTGAATGATCGTTCTTCTGCGCGATAGAAGCAGACTCGCTCAACGCCTCCTGCGCTTTGATGGTAAATTTCTCGTAGTTCATAGCTTATTATTATATATTGAAATATAAAATTCCATACACTATACTCAAACCCATGGAAATTAACGCAATATTAAACGGAGATTGTGTTGAAGAATTAAAAAAAATTCCCGAGAACTCCATTGATTTAATTTTCGCTGATCCTCCGTATAATATGCAGTTAAAAAACGCGCTGTATCGTCCGAATAATACAAAAGTTGACGGGGTAGATGATGAATGGGATAAATTTTCATCATTTTCCGAATATGATGATTTTTGTATTTCGTGGCTAAAGGAATGTAAGAGAATTTTAAAAGACACAGGTTCGATATGGGTTATCGGCAGTTATCATAATATTTTTCGCGTTGGAAATATAATGTTGAATTTAGGATTTTGGATTTTAAATGATGTAACGTGGTATAAAACAAATCCAATGCCGAATTTTTTGGGAACCAGATTTACCAACGCGACAGAAACTCTTTTATGGTGTTCAAAAGGAGAACGTTATAAGAAATATACATTCAATCACAAAATGATGAAAAAATATAACGGCGATAAACAAATGACATCGGTCTGGCAAATCGGATTGTGCATAGGAGAAGAACGTTTGAAAGGGGAAGACGGAAAAAAAGCGCATTCCACTCAAAAGCCTGAAGAATTATTAAAAAGAGTAATATTATCAACAACAAAAAAAGGCGACATTGTTCTCGATCCTTTTTTCGGCACAGGCACAACCGGCGCTGTCGCTAAAAAATTGGGACGAAATTTTATCGGCATCGAAAAAGAAATCGAATATATCGATATCGCAGAAAAGAGAATAAATTTAATTAATACTTTTTTTACTGAAGCGGAATGGGAAGAGGAAGAAATGAAAAACAGGAAATGAGTATTTACAGAGAAAAATATAACAAAATTTATTACAATTCAATTTATTTATTCCTACTCATCTAACATAAGCTTTGTATTGGAATCTCGGAGTTTTCTAATTTCATCCCGTTCGATTAATTGAATACTTTTATCAGGTGTCGGAAGATTTTCCGGCAAAGTAGTTCCCATGTCGATCATGGCGGCGCGGATTTTTTCGGCAATTTTAAAATGTATTTCATTTGCTTGCACTGCGGTTGAAGCTTGATCTATTTTTAATTTTTCTTCGGTTTGAGATATACGAAACAAATTGGCGATTAGCTCAGTGCTTCCCATGAAGTCAAGAATTTTTTCCTTGTCTTTCAATTTTTTTCTTTTGTGAATATCGGCAACAGTCAATCCACCATAAAGACCCGTATAACCCGCATTCTGGAAAATTGCAAATTCTTCATCTGTGATAACGCCTGCATTATGGGCAGCTTCAGCTAATAATTGATTCCATTGTTTAATGTTACCGCGTACAACCAGCCGTTTGTTATTTTCATCAAGTTGATTAAAAGTATCAGCTAGTTCCTGTCGGCGTGTTTGAATGGCAAAATATGTTTGTCCCAGAGCAATTATCTCTTTGCGTGGATCGCCGTTTTGGACAATGAGATAACAGGCGTAGCGGGTAAGTTGGTAATCTATGACTTGTTTTTCTGCTGTTTTAGGCATTTTGATCGTTTTCCTGACCTCAGGAAAATGATCAGTAATATTAAGCCCGCTATTCTTGCATGCAAGCATAGCCCTGTCTATTACCTTCGAAAAGTTTTCCCATTTCGTGTAATTCAATACTTCCTGTAAATCTCGAGCAAACCAAAATTCCTTTCCAAGGTTGTCGGTTTGTTTAATAGCCTCAAATGATTTATATTCTGTTGCTTCTAATTTTGCCATATCAACTCCTCTGATATACTATACAAATATATAGTACCGCAAAGAAGAAAGCACGTCAAGAGAAATTAAGTTTTTAAAATCAAATTAAAGCTAATAATATACTATAATAAATCAAATGGAGGATTAAATGACAAAAAAAATTGTTGTTGGATTGGTCTTTTGCGCATTTTTACTTTTTGGATGTTCGATAGAATCAAAAAGCAATCAAAGTTCGGTTACAGTTTCTGGAATCGGTTCTGTTCTTGTAACTCCCGACATGGTGCAAATGACGATCAATTTTTCTCATGTTGCGGTGACTACAAGAGAAGCAAAAGCGGAGGTTGATAAAAGGATCAGCCAAATACTTGGTATTTTAAAAGAAGAAGGAATCGAGGAAAAAGATATAAAAACTATATCGCTCAGTTACGAAACAGAGACTGATTATGTAAACGGACGCTCTGTCACAGCGGGACAAAGGGCGTCTCAGACAATGACAGTTACCGTATACAACATTGTAGAAAATCCGAATAGGTTTCCTTCGCTGCTGGACAGAATTACTATAATAGACAGAGTCTCAATAAGAAATATAATTTTTGATACAGAAAACAAAACCGAAGTATTTAAACAAAGCCGTGAGCTTGCCTACGAAAAAGCTTTGGATAAAGCAAAACAATACGCAGAACTTTCGGGAAGAAAAATCGTCAAGGTTTTAACAATTTCAGAAGCTAGAAGCCGTGATGTTTTTCTCAGCGCGAGCAATGTTGCCTATGACGCTGTCGGATTCAAAGGAGGAGCATCCGTTCCGACAGGCGAGCAGGAAATAACAACAGAAATAACGGTTTCGTTTTTGATGAATTGAGAAATGGTTAATTTCTTTCTTCTTACCCCGCCTTAGCCCTTCTTAACCTTACATTCTCAATGTCATGACTGAAAAGTTCGCGGAGGTCGTTTAACCCTAACGCCATCAGAGCCATGCGATCGATGCCGATGCCCCATGCGGCGACGGGGACATCTACTCCGAGGCTGGCGGTTACTTCGGGGCGGAAGATGCCGGAGCCGCCGAGTTCGAACCAGCCGAGGACGGGGTGTTTGATGTGCACTTCGACCGACGGTTCTGTGAACGGGAAATAGCCGGGAACGTATTTGACTTCTTTCGCTCCGGCGACTTCGCGCGCGAACATTTCAAGCATGCCGAGAAGCGTGCGGAGGTTGACGTTTTCACCTAACACGATGCCTTCGGTCTGATAAAAGTCAGGCAGGTGGGTTGCGTCTACGCGATCGTAGCGGAAGCAGCGGGCGATTCCGAAATATTTGCCGGGAATTTTTGCTGCCGGTAATTGCTTCGCTGAAAGCACTGTCCCCTGAGAGCGCAGAATCAGCCGCTTTGTAAAATCGCGATCAAAACTGTAGTTCCAGCCGCGGCTGCCTGTCGCGCCGCCGTTCTCATGAGCGGAGGCGACATTTGAGAGCCACGGCTCATCAATCGATTTCGCGCGGGCGACTCCGTCTTTGGCGTTACCTGCAATACTGTAAGCGTCATGTATATCTCTCGCTGAGTGAAACTGCGGCATAAAGAGCGCGTCCGAATTCCAGAACTCTGTTTCAACTAACGGACCGTCGAATTCTTCAAAACCGAGGGATGTGAGTTTATCTTTTACGTTTTCTAAAAATTTAGCGTAGGGGTTGCTGCGTCCCGGTGTTAGGCGGACAGGAGGAGTTTTGACATTGTATGAACGGAAAGTTTTTCCTTTCCAGCTGCCGTCTTCAAGCATCGCTTGAGTTAAAGAGCCGATCTCATCGCCTGTGATACCTGCCGCTTTTAGAGCGGCTGCCGCTTCTTCGGCGGGAACCTTACCATCTTCCGCAGCGGAAAAACCAAAGTAAACTGTTTCTCTGTCTATCTGACGGAAGGGCGCGTCCGCCGCTCCGCGTTTTTTCGCGATGCCGGACATGACGCGTTTCTCAGCGTCATTCAATGATGACTCAGGGATTGCGCCCTGATTGTTTGCGGAAGCGGTTAAACCTTTTTCAAGCAGGCTGCGAAGAATCGAAAAATGTTCAGGCTCGCTGTCTTTCGATACGATAACGTTTTTTTCGCCGTCCATAGCAAGCACGCCCGCTTTTGAAAGACTGCCGAACGCGCTTCCGATATCTTTATTCTCAATGTTGAGTTCTTTGGCTATATCCGGCAGTTTAAGCGCGCCGGGTTTTGTTTTTACAAGTTTGATAATCCGCTCTTCGGGGCTGCCCTTCTCTTTCCATTCGCGCCCAAGATCGGTCAATTCAAAATAGACTGCGGCTTCACGGCGGATTTCGTTTATCAGCCCTTTGCCGGCAAGCCATGACAGAGCTTGATTTCCGTTGCCCTGTTTAAAGCTCAGCTCTTGCTCAACTTTTTCGATTGTAAGCTCATCGCCTTTTTTGTACGAAAGAAGGATTCTTACTTCCAGAGGATGTAAATTTTTTACGGTATTTTTTATATCGATCGACATTTTAACCTCAATTTGACAGATTAATCGAATACGTAGTTTTGCCTCATAAATTCTAAGAATATGATAAAAATATCAAAAAATACCTTACCGGTCAATATAGAAATTTCATATCTTCTATGATAGGATGTGCGTGTAGAACTGTACATCAATTTCAGGAGGTATTTTTGTTATGACAAAAAATAACGATTTAGTGCAGTGGACTGAAAAGTTTTCGTGCGGCATTAAGCTGATAGATGAACAGCATAAAGGGCTTGTGGATTTGGTGAACGAAATGTTTAATCATGCTACAGGGAATAAAGTACAGGAACGGGATTATTTTAACAGAGTCATTCAGGAAACGGTTAATTATGTAAAAACGCATTTCGCTACGGAAGAAAAAATTATGATTGCGACTAAATTCGAAGGTTATGCCGAACATAAAAAAGAACACGAATCATTCATTCGCGCCGTTGTTGAAAACATCCGCGACTTTGAATCCGGAAAACGGCTCACCCTTTCCAGCTTTTCCAGATTTTTGAAAGAATGGGTTTTATCTCATATCGCGTTGATGGACAAACAATATTTTGATTACTTCAAAAAAATCGCTACCCGTAAAGCCGACGGAAGATTGAGTATCAGTTCAGAGGATATAAAGTGACGGTCACTCCCAGCAGATTAAATATTTAATTTATACCTATAAATTCACTGATTTATTAATTGAGTTTGTACATAAATCAGCTTACTTTTGTAGTATGGATTCCTCTGATCTTTACGGTTCAGTAATTGATGATAGGATTATTCCCGAAATTGGATACCTTGTGTACCGCGAGTGTACTCCTAATTGGATTATTAAACAAACATTGAAGACTTTTAATTATTGGGATATTACCTATGTTACACAGGGAAGAGCGCGTTATACCATTGACGGTATAAATTACGATCTCACTACAGGCGATCTTCTCTGTTCGCCTCCGGGAATTACCCGTGAAGCAAAAACATGGCCTGATAACTTAATGCATTGTTTTGCAGTCAATTTCAGTTTAAAAAGTTTTGAAGAAGGAAAGCCCGCTGTGCTTCCTATGCCGTTAGTAAGTCATATCGGTTACAGAGAAGATATTATTCAGCTTTTTAATGAACTTGTTTTTACATGGATTAATCCGCAGCCTTTGTATACATTCAAAGTCCGCGCGTTATTTATGCTTATTCTGCATCGATTTATGGAGACTGCATTGTACAATATCAATTCTACAGTGAATGATTCCCGTATACAGAAAGTTTTGCGTTTTATCGCTACTCATTACCCCGAAAAAATCACAGTGAAAGATATGGCAAATCTCTGCAATCTTGATTCAATTTATTTTGGAGCGCTTTTCAAAAGAGAAACAGGCATGACTCTGTTGAAATATCTTGCGAAGACCCGTATTAAGTATGCGGAAAATTTTTTAAAAAGCGGCGAATTTAGAGTGAACGAGGTTGCCGCGCGCTGCGGGTACAGCGATATTTACCACTTTTACAGCCATTTCAAAGATATTTGCGGTGTGGCTCCTTCGTCTTGTATTCCAAGAAAAATCAAGCATTAGTAATTTTATTATTCAAAAAAAATGTTGAATTTGTACCTAAAAAATCATTGTTTTATAAATTGTATTTTATAAGGAAAAAAGTTATCTCTGACCTTAAGGAATCTAAATTTATTTATTTTGGAGGAGACCTAAATGAAGAAAACAGTTTTCTTAAGAATCTTTGGTGTTTTGTCCGCAATCGCGCTGATAATTATTAGCTGCGATATGAGCTATCAGGAACCTGTAGCAATTGTTGATGCGGCAACACCGCGGATCACGACGCAGCCGGCTAACGGCTCTGTTGAGATTAATGAAGATTTTTCAATGACAATTAACGCAGCTGTGAATGATACCGGTGATCTTAAATATCAATGGTATTCATATTCAAGGCATCATGAATACCATAATCATGCCGGTAAAAAATTGGATAATACTGATGATACGCATGTTGTTTCTTTCGGTGAGGAAGGCATTTATTACTTTTATGTTATTGTTACCAATGAAAACACAGAGGTTACAGGCAGGCAAATAGTCTCTGTCAGGAGCCAGCCCATAATAGTTGCCGTATACGATCCCAATAACGCAATGTTTCCTGTTATAGAAATGCAGCCTGTCAGTAATGCAGGTGTTATTTGGGGTCCGAGAATGTCGATAGCTCCTTTAATGATCACTGCGGTTGTCGGCGAAGATAAAGGCGAATTAAGTTATCAATGGTATATGTCAGAAACATTTAACAATGAAAACGGTACATTGATAGCAGGCGCTACTGCCCCAATGTATGTGCCTGTTGTTCCGTTTCCTGATGTCCTCGAACCGAAAGAATTTTATTACTTTGTTGTTGTATCAAATACCGATATTTCTGTTTCAGGACGCAGAATATCATCGATCGTAAGCAGTCCTGTTTTTATCAGATATTCAGTAAATCCAAATGCTGATGTGCCGGTAATTAGCGAACATCCTTCCGGTGAAATTATCTTTATAGGCGGAACTGTATCACCGCTGACAATTGAAACGTCTGAGCCGGCAGACGGCGGTACTATAAGTTATCAGTGGTACTCCAACAATACATCTTCTAACGAGGGGGGAAGTTTAATTAACGGCGCAACCAATGCTTCGTACACACCTCCCGTTAGCACAACTTCAGCAGGTCAATATTACTACTATGTCGTTGTTACTAATACTAACTTATATGTAACGAATCCGACATCTCTTGTCAGAAGCAGGGTCGCAGAACTGGTAGTTACAAACTACACATCAGATGCTATAAAAAATCCAAACGCAATTATCACAGTAAATTTTAATGATAAATTTCAATATGTCAGAGGTTTCGGCGGACAGGATGTTGCATGGGGTAATTTCCCCGATTACACTATGGCGAATTATGAAACCATGTTTAATCCTGATATGCTTGGTTACAACATTGTTCGCATAATGATACTGCCTGACAATATTGATATAAACACTACAATGTACAATCTTATTACAAACCAGAGATTTTCCGACAGGAGCAGGGAGAACTACTACAATTTTGTTAAATTAGTTAATGGGTACGGCGGCTACGTGCTTGCAAGCCCCTGGAGCCCTCCGATGGAATGGAAAACTAACAATTCCGTAAACGGCGGCGGTTCGCTTCGTCCTAATAATTATAGGGATTATGCCTTCTATCTGCGTTCTTTTGCACAGCATATGAGTGACAACGGCGCTCCGATTTACGCGATTTCCATACAGAATGAGCCGAACTATCAGGCGAGCGGTTATGACGGCTGCGAGTGGTCTCCGAATGAAATGCGTGATTTCTTCAAACAAGTAGGGCGCTTTACCAGTCAAGGTATACAAGGTTCGCTGAATATTAACTATCCAAGTAATGTGCCGGGCTTTGGCGGCGGACGGGAATTAACTCATGTATTAACCGTGAACGGGGAATCTGCAAACAGAGCAACTATCAATAATGCCGCATTAAATGATCCCGATGCGAGGAAATACATTGATCTTCTTGCGCGGCATATTTACGGCGAACGCAATACTAATCTCGGCGGTACAGGCGCTGCCGATGATAACGGTGTTTACGGCGTTAATGCGATATATGATCCAGATGATCCGAGAGAAGTCTGGATGACAGAATTTAACCTCAATAGCCAAACAACAGCTGCTTATCCCAATGATTCAAGATGGACATATTTATGGCAGTTCATGAACACTATTGATCTGACAATACGTAACAATCATGAAAGCGGATATGTTTGGTGGTCTATGAAACGTTTCTACAGTATGATAGGCGATGGTACAGCCGCTACAGTTAACGGCGCAATACAGCCGCGCGGCTGGGGAATGGCGCACTTTTCTAAGTTTGCCAACGAAACATATCGTCTTGGCGTAACATACTCAGGTACATTAGCTAACGGAACAACTCAGCTCTCTGCCTCTAATATTAATCCGGCTAATTATACAAATTTAGTTTCAGGCGAAGCGGCTACTGCTGTTAAAGTGATGGCTTTTGCGAGACATAAAAATGGTGAAGAGTTCCCGGTCAACTGGAAAGACAGGAATGTGCCGATACAAGACATAAAAGAAATCAGCATTGTTATGTACACTCCTACTGAGACAACCGGAGGAGGAGGACATGATATGGGAAATGTTAAATTGCAGCTTCCGCAGGGTTTTATTATCCGAGGTGTTTCAGCTATGAGATCGACTGCGGCGGATGTAGGCGATCGCCAAAATCCAAAGCCGCCTGTATGGGAAATGGTAGAAATAAGTCAGGATAGAAATTCTGCTTATGTTAAGCTTCCTGCAAGTCAGGTGCTTTCCGTTAAATTTACAAGATAACGCTATACCGGATACGTTTTTGCGTGTCCGGTATAAGAGTGAATTTGTTGTTTTATTTTTAAAGGAAGAATAAACATGAAAAGATTTTTTATTTTTTTGTTGACAATGGCGGTTTCCTTTTCATTATTTGCGCAGGATAATGAGTCTGATGATGATGAAACAGATTTAAATGAAGATATTCTTAAGGGAAAGGTATTACATGAAAATAGTTTATATAATTTTCTAACTACAAACATTATTAAACTAAGCGTAGAAGGGAAGAGCGGCGTTCTCTGGGAAAAAATTGAGGACAGACAGCCGGATAGTGAAAATATTGACAGAGTAAGGATGCACAGCAAAGATGATGCCGGCAGTTCTTTCGGACGTTTCAGATTAAGTCTTGATTATACCAATCTCAAAGTAAATCTTGGATTCAAAGTACGCCTGCAATGGGATCAATATAATAACAGTCAGAATGCGCCCGAATGGCCGTATGCCTTTGTTTTTGGTAATTTCTTTAAGGATCAGCTTACGGTATCTGTCGGGAAGCTGGGAGCTTCGCCGTGGGGAACAGGCGGTCCTGAAATGTGGAGAGAGCTTGAAGTTTCAAGGTTCGGAGGAATGCGTCTTGAGTATAAACCTTCTTTTGTTCCCGGCAAATTGAATGTTGGTTTTGTATTGAACTGGATTGATGATGTTGCGGACGCAGGAGGCAAAGGAGATCCTACTATTCTCGATCTTCTATCTGAGTCCGTAATAGGCGCTTCTTATTCCTGTGAGTGGTTTATGATTCGTATGGCTTATCGTTTTGACAGTCCGCTTGATGCCGGAGCTGCAAGATCCGGCGGGGACGGAAAAGAAGGAACCAAACTTATTTACCGCGTAGAAGAATATATGTTAAACAAAGTGCTGCCCGGTATGTCGATATGGGTTCTCGGTGAAATAATCGGTATTGGAGCCGATGATAAAGCGAGTAACTTTTTTACGAGGAACTGGCTCTTTGCACAATATGCGCCTTCATTTCTTACCGCTCAGCTTCGTTTTGGGTATGAAGTAACTGAAAATCGTTCTCTGTTTTATATTAAACCGTATTTCCAATACAACTTTTTAAAAGGATTACTTGTTCCAAGTATTATGTTCGGTTATGCGCAGGATTTCGGTGACAGCAAGATATATCCCGGTTCCCCTTTCTCTTATATAGAAGTAGAACCTAAACTGCAGGTTAATTTTACTACAGGCGCTTATATTGCTTTTTCGTATTATTACAGGTTGGAGTATAAATTCGCTGTATCTCCGCCTGAACAGCAAACGCAGTGGATGAATCTGCGTTTCGGCATATCATTTTAAATAATTATTGGAGGATTTAAGATGAAAACAAAAATTTCTATTTTATTTACCGCGATCTTTGTAATAACAGTTTTTTTTGCGGCTTGCCAGTTAGAAGAAATCGCGTCGGAAAAAGTTACTGTAACTTTTGAGTTTGCTGACGCGGATTGTGAAGAAATTGAACCTGTTGTCCTTGAGAAAGGTCAAAGTCTTGGCATTAATTTCCCTTCAACACCGGTTAGAACAGAAGATAATTTTGAGTTTATCGGCTGGTATGATGGGTTTGATGAATACACCAGCGATACAAAAGTTTTTGTTGACATTACATTGACAGCAAAGTGGATAGAGAAATTTGAATATGTCACTGTTTCTTTTAATGTTGATGGAGCCACAGCGCCGACGCCGGTTAAAGTTGTAAAAGGCGGTGTTATGGGTGTCAGTCTGCCGGCTGTATTAAAGAAAAAAGGTTACCTGCTTGATCGCTGGGAACATAATGGAACGTTGTTTACAAAAGATACTAAGGTTGACAGCAGTATTACATTATCAGCAAGGTGGGGAGCGGAATTGAATACATTTACAGTAACTTTTGACAGTCAGGGCGGTACTGAAGTTGATTCCATAACAGTATATGAAGGCGACTGTATAGATGAATGGGAAGTACGATTTCCTGTATTTCCGGATGATATAGAATATCCGGATGACGAGCTGCATTTTCTTAAAGAGTGGAGGACGAGTGATACCGTAATTGAAGGTGAAGATGGCGAAGGTAATCCGGAGGAAATTATAGTTGCCGGTATTGTTTACACCGGGCGTACGCCAATCAGAGAAGATGTTGAATTGAATGCGATTTGGGGTATTCGTTTGGTAAAAGTTACATTCGAACTGGATTTGAGCGAATATACAACGACGAATTACAATGTTGCCGGCGCTTCTTCAGCATCGTTTAATGGTAGTGAACTCACCGTTAATTTCACCGGTGAAAATCAAGCTGTTTCTATTTCGACATCGATGTTTAAAAATTCTTGTAAGTGTGATAATTGTAAAGGTACAAATGCTCCGCCGGATGAAGAATTAATTAGAATGTTATTAGGGATGGCAAATACGGTAACAATAGATATTGACGCGGAAGTGAACTATGAAGATCGAACTTTCCGTGTTCTGTTAGGTAATATCCATTTATTGGGCAGAGAATGGAATGCGACTGTGTCCCATGATAATGTAGTATTAGCTGAACTTAACCGGGAACTTCAAATTGGCGACAATATAAAGCTCGATACCAATACCGAGCATGAAGAATATAATCCGGATCCTGATTACAAAAGGGTAAACTGGATTATCATTCAGTCAAGAGGAAGCGGTCATTCTGCCGGTGATCCCACTGTTGTTACTATTAAGTCTCTTAAGATTACGCTTGAGTAATTCGGCAATGTAATTGAAAAATAAAAAGGACAGGAGGCTTTTTGCTTCCTGTCCTTTTTTATATAATCTGATCGTAATTGTTTTTTATTTCTTCACCATGTTTCTGAAACTTTCCGGCAGTTTACTTACCAATTTTTTCGGTACAAATTCCAGCGCGTTGGTATCGTTGCAAACAGCCGCAAGACACACTTCGAGAGTTTTAAATTTTTCAGGCACACATTCGAGGGCATTGCCGTTGCTTTGAACAGCTGTCAAACAGAGTTCTTCTGTTACTATTTCGGCAGGAGCGTGTAACAAAGTAAAGCCGAAAGACTGCGCGGCAAGCAAACATAGTTTATACGTCTTCAGGTTTTGAGGCACAAATTCCAAAGCGTTGCTGTTGTTATATACGGCGGAAAGACATATCTCTTCAGTTTTAAATTCTTCCGGGAAAAATTGAAGGGCGAGCCCTTTGCAGTGGACTGCAGCAAGGCAGAGTTCTTTTGTTTTAAACTTATTCGGCACATGTTCGAGCAATAAACCGTTTCTTTGAACAATCATGCTGCAAAAAGCCGCGTCGCTGAACATTTTTTTTGGGATGTAATCGAAAACAGCCGATGAATTATTTCTGCGGAATAAAATATCATTTTCAAGAGCTTCCATCTGAAGCGCTTTTTGGCACAGTTCTTCCGTGATTAATTTTTTGGGAATGTATTGAATCGCGAAAATATCTTTTTCCAAAGCCATTGCGCAAATTTTCGGAGTTTTCAATCTGTCCGGCATTAGAGCAAGCGCGTACGAATTATTTTTTACTGCTGCCGCGCATATTTCCGGCGTAAGGAATTTTTTGGGCATTGACGGGAAATTCATGTAATTGTTTTTTACCGCCGCGAGGCATAATTCCTGCGTTAAAAGTCTTTTCGGGACAAAAACCAGCGAAGTGCCGTCATTCTGAACTGCGGTAAGGCAATGTTTGTTTGTCATTAATTTAACAGGCAGATAGCGAAGCGCCCAGCCGTTTTTCTGCACCGCGGCAAGAGTGATTTTTTGCGACATCATTTTTCTGGGTACAAATTGAAGCGAATTTCCGTCATTCTGTACGGCGGCAAAACAAATATTCTCTGTTTTTAATTTTACCGGTACAAATTGAAGCGCAGTGCCGTCATTTGTTACGGCAGCGAGACACACTCCCTCTGTTCTGAATTTCCTCGGTATATGAAAAAGTTTTTTTCCTTCTTTTTTTACCGCAGAAAGGCAGTCTTTCTCGGTTTTAAATTGTTTTCTGAAAATTCTTTTTAACATTTTTTCGGGAATATATTTCAGCGCCGTATCGTTATCGGAAGAGAAGATAAGATCGATGTTATTTTCGGCTCTTAACTTTTCTTTTTTCTGTTCCTCAACTTGTAGCGCCAAAGTACAGAGTTTCGGCGTTTTTAATTCTTCAGGAACATATTTAATAGTAGTGGCTTTTTTTTCTACGGCGGAAAAACAAATTCTTCTGGTTTTTAAAATTTCAGGAACATACCGCAGCGCTTCCGAGTTTTTTTGTACGGCGGCAAGGCAGAGGCTTGGAGTCAGTAATTCTTTCGGTACATATTGAAGCGTGCGTCCGTTATCCTTCACGGCGGCAAGACAGATTTTTTGATTTTTAAATTCATCAGGCACATATTTGAGAGTCCAGCCGTTATTCTGTACGGCGGCAAAACAGATTCTCGGTGTCTTCATTTGTTCGGGCATATTTAATATTGCGTAACCGTCTTTTGTTACGGCGGCAAGACAGATACCCGATGTTTTATTTTTCATAGGAACATATTTTAACGCGGTATTGCAGCTCTGAAGGCTTTGAACGGCAGTAAGGCAAATTTCTTTTGTGCGTAATTTTTCAGGCACATACGCAAGCGCATAGCCTCTGCTCTTCACGGCGGCAAGACACATTTCCGGAGTCTTCAATTTTTCAGGTACAAAGACAAGCGCGCTTCCTCTCTTTTTTACCGCGGCAAGGCATATCGCGGGGGTTTTAAAATTATCGGGAACAAGAGTAAGAGCTTTGCCGTTATTCTTAACTGCGGCGAGGCATATCTCCGCTGTTATCAATTTTTGCGGTATATAAAAAAGAACTTCGGCGTTTAACTGCACAGCGGCTAAACAGAGTTCCGTTGTTTTTTGCTTATCTGGAATATTTATAAAATTCTTTTTAACTGTTTTTTTGATCTCGTAATTTTCCGGATCGAGATCGAGCGATTTTTTCAATTCTTTGAATGTTTTTAAATAATCACCGTTTTCAATCTTAGCCATATCAATACTCCTTCCCGTCATTATAACAAAATATGTTGATTGATACTACTGCTTTACGGTCTGTTTATGCGTTTTTTTGCTGTTTTGTCTGATGTATTAGAAAAGCGCCATCTTTTTTCCCTTTTTGCGGTATTTGTAGTATAATTAATACATGGCTCTTACCAATCTTGCGGCGGAAACAGGAAAAGCGCTGCCCCTTGGGGCTTCACTTGCGCATGACGGCGTAAATTTCGCAATCTTTTCCAGAAATGCCACGGCTATGACACTGATAATTTTTGAGTCCGGCGAAAAAAACAGTCCATGGATTGAAATTCCGCTTGATAAAAGAATCAACAAGACAGGAAATATCTGGCATTGTTTTATCAGAGGTCTTAAAGCGAGAACATGTTATTTATACCGCGCCGACGGTCCCTATTTTCCGGAGAAGGGACTTCGTTTCAATCCGCATAAAACATTGCTCGATCCTTACGCGAAAGCATTAACTGATGTCAGCGAGTGGGATTTTGGAAAATGTTCGGGATATGATCCCGCAAAACCAGGACGCGATCTGACATATTCATATGATGATGATATTACCCATCAGCCCCGATGTATTGTTATTGACGATAAATTTGACTGGCAGGGCGATAAGCCGATTAATTATCCGCTTCGTTTCAGCGTAATTTACGAAACGCATGTGAAAGGGCTTACAGCTCATCCAAGTTCCGGAGTTGAACATCCCGGAACATACCGCGGCGTAATAGAAAAAATTCCTTTCTTCAAAGAGTTGGGAATCACAAGCATCGAATTTTTGCCGGTTCAGGAATTTAACGAAAATGAAATTGTCCGCAAGTCTCCGGGTACAGGAAAAAAGCTGACTAATTATTGGGGTTATTCGACTGTCGCGTTTTTCGCGCCGAAAGGATCATACGCGGCGGATCAAACTCCCGGAGGGCAGGTAAATGAATTTAAAGAGATGGTGAGAGAATTGCACAAAGCTGGCATCGAAGTAATTCTTGATATTGTTTTTAATCACACTGCCGAAGGCAATGAGCAGGGACCTACTTTTTCTTTCCGGGGACTCGATAATTCAATTTATTATATTTTAAATGAGAACAGGCGTTATTATCAAAATTATTCGGGATGCGGAAATACGATGAATTGCAATCATCCTGTTGTACGCACATTCATCATGGATTGTCTTCGCTACTGGGTTTTGGAAATGCATGTTGACGGATTCCGTTTTGATTTAGGATCGATACTCGGGCGCGATCAAGCCGGACGCATTATGGAAAATCCTCCGACACTCGAACAAATTGCGGAAGATCCGGTTTTGAATTCAACAAAAATAATTGCCGAAGCGTGGGACGCAGGCGGCGCGTATCAGGTTGGATGGTTTCCGGGCGGACGATGGGCGGAATGGAACGATAAATACCGCGATGATGTGCGTAAATATTGGAGAGGCGATCCTAAAGAATCGCGTTATCTTGCGACGCGAATCGCGGGCAGTTCCGATTTGTATTTGCGCGACGGCAGAAAACCTTTTCACTCGATCAATTTTATTACGAGCCATGACGGCTTTACAATGAAAGATCTTGTTTCGTATAACAGTAAACATAACGAAGATAACGGTGAAAGTAACCGCGACGGCAATGATAACAATTTAAGTTATAATTACGGCATCGAAGGCGATAATAAAGATCCTGTTATAAAAACAATCCGCGAAAAGCAGATTAAAAACTTTTTCGCTACAATGATGGTTTCTCTCGGCACTCCGATGCTTCTCGGCGGCGATGAAATAGCGCGCACTCAGAAAGGAAATAACAACGCGTATTGTCAGGACAATGAAATTTCATGGTATAACTGGTCGTTCATTGAAAAAAACAAGGATCTTTTTCGTTTTGTTAAAGAGATGATCGCTTTTCGTCTGCGTCATCCCGGTTTTATGCGCCCCGAGTTTTTTTCAGGAAGAGGCGGCGCGTACAAGGCGATTCCGGATATCAGCTGGTACAATGAAAAAAAAGAAAATCCCAACTGGGATAATATCGGTTATTTTCTCGCGCTGCGGCTGCTTGGCAGTAAAGCGGATACGTTAGCCGATAAAGATGACAATGATTTTTACATTATGTTCAATTCCGATATCGATCCGAAACCGTTTGTTCTTGCCGATCCTCCGCCGAAAAAAATCTGGTGGCGCGCTGTTGACACAGGTTTGCCGTCTCCCAATGATATTATGACTCCCGGCAGCGAAGAACGTTTAGCTTCGCAAAAAAATTATTCTGTTAAAGCGCGCAGTATGGTAATATTGATGTCGAAGGGCGTGTAGGTATGGATAACAGCAGTTTCATTTTTGGAGTTGATCTTGACGGAGTGGTCGGCGATTTCTACGGATCGATTCGAAGCATCGCCGCGGAATGGCTGAACAAATCGCTTGATTCTCTTCCTGCCGAAGTATCATTCGGACTTAAAGAATGGAATCTTGATGAATTAGGCGGCTATGACAGACTTCATCGTTTTGCGGTAACGCAGCGAAACATTTTTTTAGACATGAAACCAATCGAACACGCGCCCGCAATCCTTCGCAAATTATCAAACAAAGGAATTCGCATTCGCATCATCACGCACAGACTCTTTTTAAAATATTCGCATAACACAACAATCAGACAAACAGTTGACTGGCTCGATAATTACGATATACCGTATTGGGATATCTGTTTCATGGCGGACAAGGGAGCGGTCGGCGCTCATGTTTATATTGACGACGCTCCCGATAATATTAACAGTTTGCGCAAACAGGGATGCAAAACAATTGTCTTTTCAAATTCAACTAACCGCGATTTACCTGGTCCTCGCGCAAACGATTGGTTTGAAGTAGAAAAAATTGTAATGGAAGCTCTTGAAGAATGGAAAACGGGAACAATAGGGTTATTTGGAATCTAAAAAAGAAATATTACTAACTACTATCAACGCCAAGTGGATTCATCCTTCTCTTGCGCTGCGTTTATTAAAAGCTAATTTAGGCGATCTGGAAAAAAACTGCGGCATAATTGAGTTTGCTCTCCGGCAGCCGTTATGCGAAAAGGTTGAACCTCTTCTCGCCGCCCGCCCGCGCATACTCGGCATTTCCGTTTCAATTTGGAATCATCTCGCGGTGATAGAGCTTTTGTCCGCTCTGGAAAAGCAGTGGGCTGAAAAACCTGTAATTGTTCTTGGAGGACCGGAAGTTTCATACCTGCCTGCTGACGCTGAAATATTTAAATACGCGGATCATGTAATACGGGGAGAGGGAGAATATGCGTTTCGGGAGTTATGCGAAACATTGTTACAAGAAAAACCTCACGCAGAGCCGTATCGAACCTGCGGTTCGCGGCGCGGAGAACACAGAGAGATTTTATCCGCATATCATCTTTATACTGACGAAGATATCGCTAAAAAATTAATTTATGTAGAGTCGTCAAGAGGATGTCCTTTTAAATGCGAATTCTGTATTAGTTCAATAACAGATAACAAAGTACATGAATTCCCGCTTGATGAATTTCTTGCCGAAATGGATATACTAATTCAACGCGGCGTAAAAACTTTTAAATTTTTAGATAGAAGTTTCAATATCAATAAAGATCGCGCATTGCGCATAATAGATTTTTTTCTTAAAAAAATAAAAGAATCCTCTTCTCCGTTTACAGTTCACTTTGAAATGGTTCCATCCGTCTTCCCCGATGAATTGCGCGAAGCTCTCACGCGCTTTCCGCCGGGAAGTCTGCGTCTTGAAATCGGTATTCAAACATTAAACGCCGAAACTGCCGCCCGCATACATCGTTCTTCAAATCCTGAAAAGGAACTCGAAACATTGCGTTTTTTAAGCGAAAAGACAAACGCTATCATTCACGCCGATCTTATTGCGGGGCTTCCCGGCGAAGACATTGAGTCATTCGGCAAAGGATTTGATCGTCTTTGGGAAGCGTTAAACGCAACTGAAAATAATCAGAATGACGAAATGTTAAAAAATGTAAATCAGCCGCGCGGAACTTCGTTGGAGATACCGCGTTTTGAAATTCAAGTTGGCATACTAAAACTTCTTCCGGGCGCGCCGATTTCGCGTCACAATGATGATTTTGGTATGCGTTACAATTCTTTGCCGCCCTATGAAATTGAAGAAACTTCAGCGATGTCACCTACTGATTTGCGTAGGATAAAAAACTTCGCGCGTTTTTGGGAGTTAATTGTAAACAGAGGATTAGCGGAAGTCTCCAAAGCGCCTGTGTTTGAAAAATTCATGTCTCTTTCGGATAATCTTTTTTCATATTTTGGAAAAAATTGGGGAATAGACAAAAATGAATTACAAATAAAGTTAAATCAGCGCTAATAACTTGCATTTTAATTTCATAAGTGATATATTTAGCAAAGAGGCTTTTTAAAATAATACAATCGTCAATAAGGAAAAGAAAATGAAAAAGAAGTTAATTATATTAATATTTACCGTCACAGCGTTATTTAGTTTTAATGCGTGCGGTCCTTTTCCTTCCTTTCTCGAGATACGGGCAGCTCCCGATATCAGCTTACCGATTGGCCGCGACAACGGCAATTTGAGCGACACTTTAGTCGGTTTCATTTTCAAAGCTCTTGATTCGGCAAAAACCGGCGGAGCGGATGTAAAGGTATTAACCTACAAAGACTTCAAGATCGGCGCTAAAGATGTTCAAACATTTATAGTTCAATACAATGTAATGGGCGACGACACTCTTAATTTCGCCGACAAATTAAGCGATTTTAACAATATGATTAATGATTTTGAAAACTTCGAGCTGGATCTGAGTGAATTTGAAAATATCGAATTAGGTGATATGACAAGTATTGGGAAAGATCAGGATAAGCTCGTTGATGTAGATATCAGCGGTATACTAGCTGATACGGCATCTTCATTCCAAGCTGATATCAGCGGTCAAATTGATTTGAAAGAGAGATTAATAATTGGTCTTGGAGTTAATTTCAACCAAGAAATAAGTTATAGTTTTACCATTGAGAATTTGGACGCGGTTACTTTTAAAACCGGAACATTATCTGTTGGGTTTGAAATACTGGGAAGAGCGCCTTGGAATAATGTTAACGGCGCTGATTTTACGTTCAAAGCCATTGAAATAAGAGACGGCGTTAATCCTCCGATTCCCGGGTATTCCGGAGGCACTCGTGAGATTCATTTTAGTAATACTTCAGCGTCTCATACTGTAGAATTTGATCTAGCGGAAAGAACGCTTCAAAGCGAATTTGAGATCGTACTGGATGGATTTGAGGATATTACGCCGCATAACTATGCAAAAGATGTAGATCTCAAAATAGGTTCGCCGAGTATTTCCGACACGCATGTCAAAGGAGTTGATAGGTATGTTATTCAGACCGGTAAAGGAATAACATCTGATGTAAATGATTATGATATTACAATTGGTTTTGATGATAGCTTTATTCATGCTGAGATTGGAAGCGGCGTTATAAAATTTGATATAGAAGCGCCGCCAAACGATGGAACCCCTGATAAGTCATGGATAGTATTGCACGACGGCGTTGATTTGGTAATAAATATTTTGCAAGAAAATAAAATTGATTACGGAGAATTAAGGTTAGGTTTAAATGATGGATCAGGCGGTTTTTTAGTGTGCGATGAAGAAGAAAACGATATATCCGGTAAGCATATTAATTTAAACACAATACAGGTTAAAGACAGTACGGTTACGCTGTCCGAAGGAACAAAAGTTTCTTTTATGTTAAGCGAAGCAGATTTTGGCAGAGGTAAAGTTGGAGTGGATTTTGTACCTAGTATTATTGTTGATAATTTTTCAGTCTTGCATATGAAAGATGATGTTTTAACTAGCGCGCATCCGAACATTGAATCAATTTCTCTTGGCGAAGCGGCTGAGTATCTCAAGTCGATTGATTTTAATGATGTCGGTATTGTGCTCCAATTCGGGAAGGTTGATGTTGAAGGTTTAGAAATAATGATATATGAGCCAAATCTTAAAATTAATACAGGCAAATTGTCTTATGAAATTACAGGAGAGGATGAAAATGGAATTCCTCAGAGTATAGGATTTTGGAATAGCGAAAGCAAACCATTTACTTTAGATATTGCAGCCGGAGTCATAACTGAATTGAATTTTGAAGTTGAAATAAAGAATACCCACAATTCTAATGGTGTATTGGAACTCCACAATATAGATGTTTCGCAAGGAAATATAAAATTTGAAATAATAGAATATGACGTTGTTTTTGATTGGGAAAAAGCAGTTGTTGACTTTAGTCAAATGAATCAGGATAGTTCTTTCCCAATTGACGGTTTATCCGCTATTAAAGAATATATAAACGGTTTTGAATTTAATAAAATAGAATCTTATTTGTATATAGATGCTCCTGATAGCTTTTTTAACATGGAGCCGAAACCGGATATTAGTTTAAGTGTAGTGTATAGCGATCCAACCAAAATTCCGCCTTCTCTGTACGAAGGCGGTGAATTTCCGTTTGTGAAGAAAACTGTTCCGTATCTTGGGGAAGGCAATGAATATTCCGGTACCATTGATCCCGGTACTGAGGTTAATTTTGCTGCTATCTTGAATGACCTGCCCGATGGACAAATAGAAATAAAGTATAATGTTAATCTTGCAGAGATGACTATTTTTCCTGAGACTCTTGAGGATCTTACAAATAATTCTGAATCCTCAGCCGTAAGAGTTGCTGTAATTGTTATTCTTCCGATGAGCCTTAAAGCAAAAAGCGGCGGAGCTACATTTTCTATTCCGAATATGTTCGAAGGTAAGGATGATATTTTTGACAGATCGGGAGGCGATGATTTTTCTTTTCTAAGTTTGATCAAGAAGCTTAATCTCAGCATTGGATTGAGCGACGAAGTTTTTACCGGCGGTTTGCTTTTCATGAGAAGAGAAAATGAAACTCCTGAAAATGCAAATCTAAGATTTAATTTGAGCGGTAAGAATATGAAAGTACCTATTGACGGTGAGATGCTTGAAAAAATTAATACTGATATTCCCTATGACATTGTTGAGATGGGGATTCGATTCGCTGAGGGCACTACATTGATTATACCGAGCAATTTAGGGGTGATTAATATAGCATTTGATGCCGAATTTGTATACGAAATTGGATTTTAAAGGGATACGGTCAAATGAAAAAAATATTATTCATTCTTTATATATTTGTATTTACAATTAACCTTCATTCACAGTCAATCGGCGAAGGTGTGCTATTATACAACGAACATGAAACGCCGCATGTGGCGCCCCATGTTATCGCTTCGGAAGACAGTGAAAACGAGGAGGACTTAGAAGAAGATCCGGATGAAAAAAAGTCAAGGCGGATAAAAAACCGCTTTTTTGAATTAGGTCTTATTAATTTGGATTTAGGTTTTGCAAATAATTTACTTGGTCTTTCCAATTTTTTTCAGGAAAAAGTAATTATTGATTTATCAAATGCTAAAAACGGATTTAGTCTTTCTTTTGATTTAAATCTTCGCCCTATTTTCTTTAATTTAAATTTTAAAGACAGATGGGGTATTGGTTTGGATATCGCTAATATTTCTTTAATCGGGAATATTAATCTATCGGGTAAATTATTAAATTTCGAAAAAACAGACAGCGACGGCGATCCGTTCGGCGTGGGAGCCGCTGCTTTTGTTGATTTTGGCATTCCCGTGTTTTTTAATGTTGGAAAAGGTCATTGGGAAGACAGAGAATTCAAAATTAAAATAAGACCTGCCGGATTTTTAACAATTGCTTATGCAGTGCCGGAAATGAAATATACTTTTAAAGATACTTCAAGCGGTTCGCTGCTCGAAATTGCTTTCGGTTTTAAAGTTTATACGCCTTTTTCTCTCAATCCTGACGTTGATTTAATGTCAAGTTTGGATCTCGGTTCATCGTTTGGTATGGATATAAGCGCCGGCATTGAATATCCGCTTTTTTCATGGATAGATGTTGGAGTCGACTTTATTAATATTCCGATTTTTCCGTCAGGGTTGAATCATTATATGGAAATGAGAGATACCATATCGATTGATTCCAGTGATATCATTATTTCCGATCTTTTTGACGGGAAACTTCCTAACAGTGCTTTTAACTTTCCTAAAGATTTTAAAATGACTTACGGTAAGAGCGACAGAATTACCATTTTACGTCCGTTTAAAACATTATTTTTCGCAAGGTATCGTCCGTTTAATACTCCGTTGTTTACCTTAATTCCCGTACTTGGTTTTTCTATCAACTCTTCTTTTGTGAATATAGCTATGGTCGAAGCGGGGATAACGGTAATGTGTGATATAAGAAATTTCTTTATATCATCGTTCGGAATTTTATATGAAGATCAAATGTGGAAAAACAGTTTAGATCTTGTTCTTAACGTAAGAGCGTTTCAATTTAATTTGGGCGTGTCTATGCAATCTCAAAGCTTTATAAGAAGCTGGACAGGATCCGGCGTTCGCTTGAGACTTGGATTTATTTTCGGCTGGTAAAGTTATAACCGAAGAATAAACCGTTACAGAAATTTTTTCCCGCTTTAATGTATTGCGTGCAGCATTTGCAGTTTTTCCTGCCTTTGAAGAATCTTCGCGAACTTTTTCAGCTTTCCGCTTTGGATATGCGTGCCTTTTACTTCAAGGATTTCCCGCGCCACTTTGTTTCCGAGAGAAGCGCACTCCAAGATGGATTTGTTTCGTATCCACGCGGCAATGAAAGCGGCGCAGAAAGCGTCGCCCGCGCCTACAGTATCGCGCGAAGTAATTGTAAATGTATCTTCGTGATACATATTGCCGCCCGCGAATACAATTGCGCCGCGTCCTCCCAGTTTAACTACGATTATCGGAAATAATTCGCCGTCAGTAATTATTTTAAACAGCGGACTGACATCGCGCAGAATAACCGTTTCTTTTTCTTTTTCCGAAAGGTTCGAAAAGTCGATGTCATCAACATGGACTTTTTTGATTGTGTTGGAAAACACAATCGCTTCATCGGCATTCATAAAAATAAAAAGCGGATAATTCTGGCTGTATGTTATGATCTCGTTTGCCATCTTTTTTACCTGAAAAACAGACGCGACATCCAACGCGATAGGAATTCCGCTGCTGCTTGCGGTTAACAAAATATGCTGCACTAAAGATCTTCTGTCGAGAATATATCCGTCAAGTACAACAAGTTCCGCGCTGCATATCAGCTCTTCGCTGATGTGCGCTTCCGTCAATTCAAGCGCCGCGCCCGGACAGGCAGCGAATCGAGTCTCGCCGTTAACGTTACACGCAAAACACAAACCTGTTTTGTTATTTGTTTTTTCAAGCGTTACGTGAACGCCGGCGCTTGACATCTGTTCTTCAAAGATTGCCGCTTGTTCGTCTTTTCCCGAGCTGCCGTAAAAAGCGGTTTCCATTCCAAGCATAGCCGCAATCTTCGCGACATTTGCCGCTCCTCCGCCCGAACTTTTTTCAGCCTGTGAAAAATCGATTGACGGCGTACGCAGTATCTCATCGGCTGTTTCGCGATCAATATGCTGAACAGGTTCCGTAATGCCGTATTTAACGGCGAGAGAATTTTCAATATCTATAAAAACATCGACAATCGGATTGCCAATGCTGAGAATTTCTTTCATGTTACTATCTTCCATAAGTGTGTTAGATGTTTGAAAGCATTATGAATACTTTCAAACAACAATCCCGACTCCCAACTCCCTATTTCGGTCTTGCTATAATCCTTTCTAAATCCGGATTTTTCTTTAATTCGTTTACAAGTCCCTCGGCGCGTCCCTTGTTCACATAATCCTTGCTCTGGAAAGAGTAGGTGAAATGCGTGTGCGTGTCGTAGGTTCCTTTCATTAACGCGTACGCGTCTTCGGTCATTACCAGTTCTTCATCCGTAGGGATGATGTAAATCGGAATTTTTGATTCCGGTTTGCTGATCAATGTTTCCGTGTTTCGCGTGCACGCCGTTTTATTTTTTACAGGATCGTACGCCATGCCGATCCCTTCAAGCCCGTCAAGATATTTTTCGCGCATGAACCACGCAAATTCTCCGACGCCTGCGGTTAAAACAAGAGCGTCTACTCTGCCCAGAACCGCTTGATACGCGCCGATGTATTTTTTAACATGGTGCGCTTCAATATACTGCGCGCGCAGCGCGTCTTTGTCGCCTTCGACAGCCGCTTTTTGAATGTCGCGTCTGTCAGTATGTTTTCCGGTCAGTCCGAGAAGCCCCGCTTTTTTATTAAGCGCGTTTTCAATTTCCACGACGTTCATACCTGTTTTTCGCATAACGTAAAAAGCCAGCGAAGGATCGACATCTCCCGAACGTGTTCCCATGACAAGTCCTTCAAGCGGGGTCATGCCCATCGAAGTGTCAAAAGAACAGCCGTCTTTAACAGCGTTGATCGATGCGCCGTTTCCGATGTGGCAGATGATCACATTTGTTTTAAAAGGATCTTTGCCCAGAAGAACGGCGGCGCGTTTTGCGGTATAGAGAAAACTCGTTCCGTGAAAACCGTAACGGCGCACTTGATACTTTTCATACCATTCGGCGGGAACCGCGTACATATACGCTTCGGGCGGCATGGTTTGATGCCATGCTGTGTCCATCGTCGCGCAGTGCGGAACATTGGGCAGCACTTTTTTCGCCGCTTCGATTCCCATGATGTTCGCAGGGTTGTGCAGCGGGCTTAAATCCTGCATCGCCGTGAATGCCTGCATCGCCGCGTCATCTACAATTACAGATTTTGTAAATTTGTCTCCGCCGTGCACAACTCGGTGACCGACAGCTTTAATCACCGACATGTCGTTGATGACACCGTGTTCCTTGCTAGTCAATGTTTTTATAATAAGATTGATCGCATCGGTGTGGGTTGGACAATCGCTGTTAAAAACCACTTCTTCCTTGCCCTTTGCCTTATGAGTAATGAACGAACCGCCGATGGTTACTTTTTCTACAATGCCTACCGCCAGGACATCTTTGTTGTCCCAGTCATAAACCTGATATTTTGCCGATGAAGATCCGCAATTTAATGTTAAAATGATCATAATTACTCCCCTTTCATTTAATACAATGATATTATATCACATAATAGCAAATTTATCAAATGGTGACAGTCACCTTAACTTGCTAGTTAATTGATTATATAGTATCCTTTTAACACACGAAGGAGCTATTTAATGGAAAATGTTATACATGGCGAGCGCAAGACTTCTATAAAACGAAGAGTTTTAATTTTTTCTGCGATTTTATTTTCAATCATACTTGTCGGCGGCTGTATGGTTTTCGTCTTTTTTATGCAAAAAACTGTTCAAATAAATATTGGACATGAGCTTGTCGGAAACATCGAATTTGAAAGCCTGAAGCTTGAATCGTCCGTAAACGGAGAAATTGCTCTTGCGTTAAAAATGGCGACATCTCCGATCATTATTCAGCATTTTCTTGATCCTAATGACAGTGAACTGAAAAGATATGCCTTCATGGAAATTGCCGGATACCGCGATTCTTTCAAAAGCAAAGGAGCTTTCTGGGTAAGCGACATAGATAAAGAATTCTATTTTGACGAAGGCAATCATTATACGATCGATCCGGATGCTCCGGACAGCTATTGGTATAACATGACTCTGCACAGAACGGAAAAATATAACTTCAATATTAATTACAACGCGGAAATGAAAAAAATCATGCTTTGGATAAACGCTCCTGTTTTCGATTCGAGCCGCAAGCCGATAGGCATTGTCGGAACAGGTATCGACCTGACTGAATTTGTTAATTCCATTTACCGCAATTACAAGAGTAAATCCAATTTATATTTATTTAATGCTGACGGAGAAATTACCGGAGCCCGTAACGCGGCTTTAGTAACCGATAAAGTAACGATACAAATCGAGTTAGGTAATCTTGGAACGGAAATTTTCGATCGCGCGTCAAATATGTCCGATGAAGCGATTTCTTTTGGCACGTCAACAGGCGAGGTTGCTGTCGGTAAAGTACCCGCGTTGAATTGGTACATGACCGCGATTCAGAAAATCACCGTCGTGGACATTATCGGCTCGCCGATGACATTTCTTTTTCTTGCGATGATGGCAGTTATCGCCGGTATTTTCATCGTCTTCTATGTGTTTATCACCGGAATGATCAGTCCAATGAATAAGATGATGAAGACGCTTGATCTTATCGCCGAAGATTGGGATTTGACAAAACGGCTTGACCTTCACAGGCGTGACGAAATCGGAACGTTAGGTGAATTTATCAATATGACTTTTGAAAAAATGAGAGAGCTTCTTCTCAGCATTAAAGGAAAAACGGTTTCCCTTACCGACACCGGCGATGAGTTGTCATCGTATATGACAACCACTAAAAAAGATATCGAAGGCATCAATAATAATATTCAATTTATGAGGGGGCAGATATTATCCCAGTCTGATAAGGTTAGTTCCGCTTCCGGATCGATTGTAAAAATTAACGTAGATATTGACGAGCTTAACAAACATATTGTGACTCAAGCGGAGAGCGTTGCGCAGTCATCATCCGCGATTGAAGAAATGCTTGCTAACATTAATTCCGTTACGCAGACGCTTGTTAAGAATACGGCAAACATTAATATGCTTGCGGAAACTTCGGGAGCAGGACGCCTTGATCTGCAAAAAGTTTCCGCCGACATTCAGGAGATTGCGAAGGAGTCGGAAGGTCTTCTGCAGATCAACTCTGTAATGCAGACAATCGCGAGTCAGACAAATCTTCTTGCGATGAATGCCGCAATCGAAGCCGCTCACGCGGGAGAATCAGGCAGAGGTTTTGCCGTAGTCGCCGACGAAATTAGAAAGCTCGCAGAAAACTCAGGTAATCAATCCAAGACAATCAGCGCTGTTCTTAAAAAGATCAAAAACATGATAGATGACATTACAAAATCTACCGGCGTTGTTCTTGAACGGTTTGCCGCTATCGAGAGCGAAGTGAAGATCGTATCGGATCAGGAATCGCAGATTCGCAACGCAATGGAAGAACAGGGCGCGGGCAGCCGGCAGATACTGGACGCGATATCACAGTTGAATACTGTTACAAATCAGGTTCGCAAAGCGTCATCGAATATGACGTCCGAAGGCAAAGAAGTCTTAAGTCAAAGCGACGCGCTTAAAAATATTACCGCTGAAGTCGCGGGCAATATGGATGATATGTCAACTAACGCAGATGATATTACAAACGCTTTCAGCAGAGTGCAGGAAATTACCATGGAGAATAAGGAAAACATCACTGCTTTGAATACCGACATGGCACGGTTTAAGGTGGAGTAGCCGTTAAGTGAGAGTTCTTACTTTACCATTTCCAGTAACGGAATCGCCGGGGCGGTGAGCTCCATCGAAGCGGGGAAGTCTTCAGGTTTTAACAGAATCGTTTCGCCGTCCATTTGCGCGAGGATAGGGTGGCTGCCTGAAAATTCAAGACGATTAGCGTTTAACATAATTGCATCTTTATCGTTAGTATGTTTGCCTTTTTTAACTTTGCCTTTGATGGATAGTTTCTTAAAGAGCGACATTTGCTTTATACCGCAGACATTGCGCGCATCGGGAAGGATATTCTGCTGAGAACCGTAAGTCCTGTGACCCGTAACTCCCATTGCAAGTAACAGCAGCTTTTCTCTGAAAGACATTATCTCTTTGTTATTTTTATCGAGCGCTCTTACGTTCATATAATCGACTTTGTATTTCTTATCATAATTCAGAGCCGCCATATCAATCCATAACCTGTATGAATCGCCGGGGAATTTTCCTTTCATAATATTTGTTTGATGAGTGACGTAAGCATCAAGCCCGATGGATAAAATATTAAACGCTAGGAAGGGTCCTTTCCAGTGAGAAGGTCCGTCAGGCGCAGGTCTCAATTGAACGGCAGGAGCAAACACAACCTGCGAAGGTTCAAGAAGCAGGTCAAACGCTTTTTCCAAACTGGAACAGTCGGCTCCGTCATTGCCCGTTCCCATCGGGAGCCGCAGCACTGCCATGTTTGACCTGATAGCAGGAGATGCGTTATAAACAGAAAACATTACTTCGCAGTGCGTTCCGTCTCCGCCGGCGCTGATTATTAAGTAAAACGGAGAAGTATCTTTTTCGGCTCTTTCAAGAAATGCCTTGGTTATTTCTTTTGCCGATCCTTTGCCTTCTGTAATGTTAAAAATCATATTCTTGTATATTTGCCTTGTCGGATTTGCCTGCGCTTTCAACTGGCATTTTTCTAAGGTACGGGCATGAGAATCCCATTTTGAAGAGATAAAAAAACCGCCGGCAACCGGATTGACGACAACCATACAGCGCAAGGGACGTCCCTGGGCAATGACCGAATGCTGGCAGATATCGGTAACAACTTGCGTAAATTGAAAATTCATAGCTCATTCTAACATAAATGATTGTAACTGTCACTCATAAAATGATATATAATGGAGTATGATAAATAAAGATTTATGTGTTATGAGACCGCCTGTAGTCAGAAAAATAGCGGGATTAGGCGTTGTAACTAACGTAATATTTGTTTTTTTCTGGCTTCTTTTTTTGTTTACTTCCTGCCGTACTGACAGATATACGCTCTTCGCGGAACAGGGAGAAACATTTGTTCACGAGCTTGAGCTGCATGCTTCACATAGATCATTAGATTTTTCCAATCCTCAAAAACTTGAATTCGATTATAGTTCTGTTTTTAAAACTCCGCCGAATTCTTCTCTTGAAATTCAATATTCATTCAGCGTTCCGCCTTCTTCCGATATAAAAATAAAATTCAAAATTGAGCTGGAAACGGAAAATGAATCATGGACAATCCCTATGGACTTTTCGTTTTTAGGTGTTCCGTCTGCAAATAACGCTGTGTATCATTTTGCTGTTCCTTTGATCGATAACTTTAACGGTCAGTTTAAAATTAAATTGTCCGCGGCAGAAACATCCGGCGGGAGCTTGCCTGAATCTTCTCTGCCTGTATTTCTAATCCATTCCATGAGGTACATTAATCAATGGTTTGGTTTTATCCGCGTCGAAGAAAAATATTTTTCAACGCCTTATATTTCAAAGCAAAATAACGGATCATTTTTAATTTCCGCGCCAATCATGACAATCGGGAGAAATAATCGTAATTATCAGCTGACTGCGGAGCCTCTTAGCGCGGGGAAGACGGCAATAGTGGAAGCGGGAGGATTAACCTTTGAAGCAACCGCGGAAGCGGACAAAATTTTTATTCCTTCGTTGTTTATTTCGCATAACTCCCGCGTTGTGCTTACAGGAGATCGAATTACATCTTTTAGATTAACTCCTTCCGCTGTTCCGGAATTTCCTGTCCCGATCAGAGCCGACACCGGTCATATTCTTTGGATGCCGCTGGCTAACTGGCGAAACAAAGACTGGGATATATACCGCTGGGATCGTTTTCCTTCGATTCTTATTGTTGACACGATGAATTATGGAGTGCAGGATAAACTTTTTAAACGCCTCGCGTTTTTTACGGAAAAAGCCGGTTTCCGCGGCAGACTTCCGCATGACGAAGAAATTGCGGATATTCGCGGCTGGTACGCGAATGATTACCGCGCGGTAGATCTTGCCCGCTTTTTTGACGCTGCCCATAAAGCTGATTTTCCTCTGCTTGATGAAGAGCGCATGCTTAAAACTATTTTGCTTAATGAAGGAGTAATTCTTCAAAATGGAAACGATATTGTTCAGGGAACCGGCGGAATTATTTCTATTTCAAGGGAGTCTAATCTTTCATCGCGAATAGTTTATATGGCTCATGAAGGTTTTCACGGCATATATTATACCGACGAAGATTTCAGGGAATTTACCCGCAGCCGCTGGGAACAGCTCAATCCGCAGGCGAAGCGTTTTTTCCTCGCGTTTATGGACTTTAAAGAATATGATAAAGCGGATGAATATCTTGTTATAAAAGAATTTAAAGGGTATATCCTGCATAATCAGATGTCACAAATCGGAGGTTACTTCGGGTATTATCTTCCCGGTCTGCTTGTTGGCACAGAGTTCCAAAACGGTCTTCCGCCGAATGAAAAAGGTTCGAGTTTCTGGCGGAGCCTTTCCACTGTCTTCCTTGCCGAAGCCGAAGCGTTATCTGCATACGTATACAGGCGATGGGGTTATGAGACCGGACGCACTTGGATGCTGACTGTCCGATAACAGTTACTGTATTTTCATTCCCTTAAATTTCTTCTATAATACTCCATTATGGCAAAATATCCTTTTGAAACAATCGAACCGAAATGGCAGAAGTATTGGGAAGAAAACAAAACTTTTAAAACGACTGAAGATCCCAATGTACCTAAAGACAAGCGCCGCTATGTGCTTGATATGTTCCCGTATCCGTCGGCGCAGGGGCTTCATGTCGGACACCCTGAAGGCTACACAGCCACCGACATTTACTGCCGTTACCTTCGCATGAACGGTTTTAACGTGCTTCATCCCATGGGCTTTGATTCTTTCGGACTGCCTGCGGAAAATTACGCAATCAAGATGGGCGTGCATCCCGCGAAAATCACCGGTGAAAATATCGATCACTTCAGAAAACAAATTAAAGCGCTCGGTTTTTCTTATGATTGGGATCGTGAGGTTGCCACTTCCGACGCGGACTACTACAAATGGACGCAATGGATCTTCCTCAAACTTTTTGAAAAAGGACTCGCCTACGAAGCAGAAAGCCCGATCAACTGGTGTCCTTCCTGCAAGACAGGTCTTGCCAACGAAGAAGTTGTCGACGGTCTTTGCGAACGCTGCAAGACGCGAGTTGTCCGCAAACGTATCCGTCAATGGATTTTAAAAATCACAGCTTACGCCGAGAGACTGCTCAACGATCTTGAAGGTCTCGACTGGCCTGAACCTGTTAAACAAATGCAGCGCAATTGGATCGGCAAAAGCGAAGGCGCTAATGTAACATTCAAAATTGACGGTCATAATGACTCGCTTGAAATCTACACAACACGCCCCGACACTCTTTTCGGCGCGACCTACATGGTGCTTTCTCCCGAACATCCACTTGTCGAAAAATTGACAACCCCCGATCAGAAGCAGGCAGTTACCAAGTACATCGAAGACGCCGCGAAAAAAAGCGATCTCGAACGCACCGATCTCGCGAAAGAAAAAACCGGCGTGTTCTCAGGCGCTTACGCGATCAATCCCGTCAACGATCAAAAAATTCCGATCTGGATCGCCGACTATGTTCTCATCTCCTACGGCACCGGCGCAATCATGGCAGTCCCCGCGCATGACGAAAGGGACTGGGAGTTTGCGAAAGTGTTTGGGCTTCCGATTATTTTGGTTGTCGCCGCAGAAAAACCAGAAGCGGGAAAAGACTATTCAGGCGAGCCTGCGGAATGTACAGCGGCAGACGGTTACTCCGTAAACTCCGGATTTATCACCGGCTTGCCGACTTCCGATGCAAAAGAAAAAATAACAAGCTGGCTCAATGAAAAGGGTCTTGGCAGTAAAGCCGTTAATTACAAATTACGCGACTGGATATTCTCGCGTCAGCGCTATTGGGGTGAGCCGATCCCTGTTGTTCATTGTCCGGTGTGCGGAATTGTTCCGCTGCAGGAAAGCGATCTGCCGCTCAAATTGCCCGATGTAAAATCTTACGCTCCGACAGGTACGGGCGAGTCTCCTCTCGCGGCAATCTCCGAGTGGGTCAATACAACATGTCCTAAGTGCGGCGCTTCAGCGAAACGTGAAACCAACACCATGCCGCAATGGGCGGGTTCTTGCTGGTACTATCTGCGTTACCTCGATCCTCAAAATGAAAAAGCTTTTGCGGCAAAAGATAAGATCGATTATTGGGCGCCTGTCGATTTGTATGTAGGCGGCGTTGAACACGCTGTTCTTCACCTTCTCTACAGCAGGTTCTGGCACAAGGTGTTGTACGATTTCGGACTCGTCAACACAATCGAGCCTTTCCAAAAACTGGTAAATCAGGGAATGATTGTTTCGTTTGCGTACCAAAGAAAAGATAAAACACTTGTGCCGACGGATCAAGTCGAAAAAAAATCCGAAGGCGTTTTCATCGAAAAAGCGAACGGGGAAGAAGTAAGCGAAGTAATCGCTAAGATGAGCAAGAGCCTCAAAAATGTTATCAATCCCGACGACATCATCCGCGAGTTCGGAGCGGACTCTCTGCGTCTGTACGAAATGTTTATGGGTCCGCTTGAAGTGAGCAAACCGTGGAACACGTCAGGGTTAATCGGCGTGTTAAGGTTTTTGGAAAGACTGTGGATGATTGGGAACTCGAACCTTCGGTTCGGAGAACAAGGAACAGAGAGCAGGGAGCAGGGAGCAGAGAACAGTCACCAGTCCTTTG
>Ga0209755_10001407_pt1 | contig 37776 bp, 35 predicted proteins | sample TergutCo191P1_FD_187301 | JGI IMG/M metagenome (GOLD analysis project Ga0209755, IMG submission 187301) | Cornitermes sp. P1 segment gut microbial communities from Petit-Saut dam, French Guiana - Co191P1 (SPAdes) (version 2) | ecosystem: Host-associated > Arthropoda: Insects > Digestive system... | reverse complement strand
GGGGGGTCTTTCGTGGCCTGCTTAACATTGCGCCGAGGCCATAGCATCCCCTATGCTCACGATGTGCCGTGGCGCGGGTATTGCTGAAAAACGTGTTTATTGCGCGCAAACCATCCCCCGTTCACTACTACCATCCTAAACCGCCGCCATCCCCGGCAAATCAGCCTTTGATTTGGCGGTATAGCACAATACTATAATATAACATATTTTCGACCGGAATGCAAGGATTTTCTGGCGATTGGCTGAAAAAATGTAAAATCGCGCTAATTTTGGCCATTTTGGCCGTTTTTGGACCTTTCATGGGTGGGTTTGGCTGGCGGTACGGCGGCCTGCGCTTGGGGGCATCGGGGTGTTGACTTACCCGCGTACCGTAGAAGCGAACGTCTTTCATGCCGGGCGGCGAGTACCCCTCTCGGTACGAATGCTTCGGCGGCCGAGCTGTGAAAGCCTGTGATTGCATGCTCCCGCTTGTGCCGCACCATACCAATGCGCGGGAACACAGCTCGGCGCCGGCTCAGCGAAACGGCAAAACATAATCCCATAAGAATTTGACTTTGACGTCAAATCTGCCATAACTACCTATTTATCAAGCACTTACACCAATATCTCTCCCCAATCCGCCCCTGCCGCCCCAAAAAAATTAAAAAAAACTATTGACACGGCGTCCCGAATATATTATTTTATTGTTTCACGCGAGAGTAGCTCAGTGGTAGAGCTCTACCTTGCCAAGGTAGATGTCGCGGGTTCGACCCCCGTCTCTCGCTCCAAAATTGACTTTCCGGCGGCCCTTTTGGGGTCATTCCTGCGATAATGGGTTTCTTTTTCTGGAAGAAGCCCACTTTTTTTGGCGGCATAGCCAAGTGGTAAGGCAGCGGTCTGCAAAACCGTTATTCTCCAGTTCAAATCTGGATGCCGCCTTTTTAAAAAAAGATTTTTTCTTTTTGACTTTTCTTTTTCCGGTATATTATATTATGTTAGGCTATGGGCTGGGTCCCATGGGTTTACGGGTACAGACGTATAACGGAGGTTACGGTTTTATGGCGGAGTTGGGTTCTTACAGAAATGTTTTTGACGACAAGAACGAGTTTAACAGGCTGCACGACCTGATTTTGAGCGCGATTCAGGAGTTTTCGGTTTACCGGGAGGGGAGCCTGACGTACGGGGAGATCATGTTTGTCATGGAGTGTATTCTCGACAACATGCGCGGCACATCCGAGAAGGAGGCGGCCAACCACGTCATAAAGGGGCTTGATTCGCCGTCGTTTACTACGCTTATGGCCATCACCTCCCGTATGGTGGAGACTATGGTGAAGCGCGGGATTATAGGGTCGGGCGAAGAGGCGTACATTTTGCACGGGGACCGTTAAGGGATGGACGTTACTTTTCCGTATACAATCAGGGTAAAGCTCCCAAGCGATTTGGAGGTAATTCCTCCTATCCGCAAGTTCATATCGGAGATTCTGGTTGTGTCCGGGTTCAGTGCCAAGTTTGCCTTCCGTTCCGAGATAATTGTGGATGCTATCTGCAATAACGCGATCTCTTACGGCAGCGCGGGCGAGGCCGAGAGCGAGATTGAGGTGAGCTGCGAGGTGTATTCCGACCGGTTTGAGGTGGTAGTTAAAGACGGGGGCGGGTCGGCGCCGAACATTGAGCGGCTCAAGGAGGCGATAGGGGCAAGGGGAGCCAAGTCGCCGATAGAGGAGATTGAATCGACCGGGATGGGGCTTGAGATCGTGCGGCTTTTGTCGGAGACGATGGAGCTGAGCGTAGACGAGAATAATCTGACTTCTATACACGTAGTGCGCAAGCGCGAGGACGTTAATCCGCCGGCCTGACGCACCGCGCGGGGAGTATTTGGGAGATGGTAATGGACAAGAAGAGCAGTCTGACAATGGAAATTTCGTCCGATGAGGGGTACGCCGAGGTGGCCGTGCTCCGCGTTTGCGGCGCGTTGGACTTCTCCGGCATAACCATGCTCTCGAACGTATTTGAAAAACTCTTCGGCGAGGCCCGCCCTTACGTGATCGTAGACATGGCCGGCATCGAGTCTATCTGCTCGGCGGCGCTGGGCGAATTTATGGGGTATCGCAAGCGGTTTGTGGAGCAGGGCGGGAATTTGGTTTTCGCGGGGCTTGCCGGCAATGTCCGGTCTAAGCTTACGCTTTTGGGCGCCAACAAGATATTTTCCTTTTATCAGGATGTGCGCGGTGCGGTGAACGCTTACCGGTGGGACTACAAAAAGCACAGCAAGTCGGTGAGCATAGCGTTTCCGTCGTTCCTCCAGTTTGTTCCGCCGGTGCGGCAGTTTGCGTCGCGGCTGGCCAAGCAGAACGGCTACAGCGCTAAGGACGCGTTCCGCATTGAGACCATCGTAGACGAGGTGTGCAACAACGCGGTGGAGCACGGCGAGGCCGGGAAGGGCAGCGAGGTCGAGATTAAGGTGTCCATCAACAAGGAAAAGATCGCGCTGAGCGTGAGCAACAAGAGCGACCCCGACAAGGTTGCAGTGCTCAAGGAGCTGGTCAAGCCTGCGATGCCAGTTAGCCACGTGGGCGACGACGACAAGCGGGGGCGGGGCCTTGCGCTTATCAAGATGCTGTCGAATGAATTGGACGTTGAAATAACAGAGCGCGGAACAAGCGTGCATGTAACAAAATTAAGAGAGGAATGATATGGAGACTCAGATCCAGCTGACCTGCGAGGAGATTTCCGGCAAGTCCGACGCCCGTATCGTGCGGTTTGTCGGCGATCTGGACGCTACGAACGTAGATCTCATAACGGAGCAGATCTTCAACTACTTCAGCGACGGGTTAGTGAAGATCGTCGCGGACTTTAAGCAGCTGCGCTACGTGAACAGCACGGGCCTTGGGGTCCTGCTGCATTTCAACAAGACCGCCCGCGAGAAGGGCGGCTGCTTCAAGATCGTCAACCTGAACGAGGATGTCTATGAGATAATAGAGATCATAGGCGCCGCGTCGCTCTTGGATATCTATGATGAGATGGAGGATGCGGTCGCGGCATTGTCGTGACGCGTTAATTTTGGCTTTTGTACTAATACCCGTATAGAATGGTGAGGTTATCCGATGATGATCCGTAAAGCCGTTGCCGTGCTGGCGTGTGTTTGCGCCGCTTCCGTTTCCATAGTGTCTCTCTCCTGCCAGCCGGCCCAGAGTTCCGGGGATCCGGTCGTGAGGGTTGGCAAGGTCACAATTGGGCAGGCGTCCTTCGACGCTTTCCGCAACAAGTTCGCGCGCACCTACCCGTCCGCCTATCTGTACTACTTCCCCGGCCAGCGCCAGGCGCACACTTTCATGGCCGAGAGCGAGGCTATCTGGCAGTACGTCAAGTCCGACTCCCTGCGCCAGCAGGTAAAGTCCAGCCCCGACTGGAAGTGGAAGGAAAAGTACTTCAAGGCCGGCGTTTTCATCGAGCTTTTGGGCGACAACCTGGGGTTCACCGACGCCGAGCTTATGACGCATTATAAGAAAGACGCCGAGTCGTTCCGCATAACCCGCAAAACACAGGAAGGGCACGACACGAGTTACATCCGTTCGTTTGAGGACGTGAAGAGGATGGTAGCCGACCGCGTCTTCTACGACAAGAACAAGCCCGACTCCGCGTTTATGGCCCAGGTCGAGGGACATGAGCACGAGCACGACGAAGATATGCTGCGCAATCACTGGCTTTATCACGTCCGCACCAATCCGCTCGATTTCTACATGCGCTTGCTCCATAAGGAGAGAACCGGGGAGGTTTACGACTCCTTGCAGCAGATATACGCCGAAGACGGCAGCAAGATCATCAAACCGCAGGACGTGGAGGTCATCCGCCTGTGGCTGCCGGAAGGGCGCCGCGACATGATGCGCCTGAAGGATCTTGTGGAGTGGCTTTACAAGTGGGAGATATTTTCGGATTACGCCGATAAGCACGGGCTTACCGCCGGTGGCTCCGACTACAAGGATGTAATATACTGGGCGCTGCGCGTGGAGCACGCATTCGCCTACCTGCGCTCGGATGTTGAGCCGAAATTCCCCGTACGGTCGGCCGATCCGGCGGTTTTGGGCCTCGCCGAGCTCATTGTGTACGATAATATGGGGCACGCTTCGGACCCGCACCCGTTCAGGGTGCAAGCCGAGGCCGAGGCCATCGCCTCGCGCAGGGCCATGGCCGCGGCAGACAGTATGATGTACGTGATTCGCAGGAGCGTTAAAATAGAGTGGCTGCAGGATGATTTCAGGGACGACCGCAGCGCCGACCCCGCCGCGCTCTTCAAAATGGCCGACTCGCTGAGGGATGCCGCAGTATCGGGGGATTTGGATGACGCTAAGGCAGCCGAGTTGTCGGCGGAGGCGGAGAAACTGTTCCGCGCGGCCGCTACCGAACTGGTGTTCGCCCCGGAAGGACGCAAGGCGATGACCGAACTGGCCAAAATGCTCATTGACAAATATGCCGCCGGTGCAAACCCGGAGCGGTATCTGTTGTCGCAGGCCGTCAACTTCTACCGCAGGGCGCAGGAGCTCGATACCGATGCGGAGAACCTATGCAACTCGTACTTCATGGTCGGGTTTACTTACGACGAGCACATGAAAAACTACTCGCTCGCAGAGGCGAACTACAAGTGGATCCTGCGCAACACCCCCGCCTGCGCGCTGGCCTCCGACGCAGAGTTCATGATCCTGCACCTTGGCGAGCCGATGACGAGCATCGAGGAAATTCAGAGCCAGTCGGTCCGTCAGGGCAGGAAGGTCGAGTTTGATGAAGACGGGGACGCAGAGAGTTAAGCGCCGGTGTTTGTCTGTGCCGGCAGATATCTATAATTTTATAGACAGGGTGTAACGACTATGTTTAAAACGGCAGCTGTGAAGGTTCGCATCGTCAGAAAAATTGCATTGACCCTCCTGTTAGCCTCGGCCGCCGTTATGGCTAAGGATACGCTCACATTCTCCGCGGTGGGCGATATTCTTATCGGGCGCAACTGGCCCGATGCGACACCCGTCCTGCCGCCTGACGACGGGGCGGATGTCTTCAAGGATGTGCAGCATATTTTCCGCCGCACGGACATCGCATTCGGAAATTTAGAAGGGGTATTCCTTGATGCCGGCGGTACGCCCAAAGTCTGCGGCAACCCCAGTATGTGCCACAACTTCCGTATGCCCGAGCGGTACGCCAAACATTTTGTAGACGCGGGCTTCGACCTGCTCAACGTGGCCAACAACCATTCGGGCGACTTCGGTGACGCCGGCCGCAAGGCAACCGCGCGGGTTCTGAAAGAGGCCGGAATAGGGTTCGCCGGGTTTGAGGGAACGCATGAGACCTACGTTCTGGAGAAAGACGGTGTCCGCTACGGATTAGTAGGGTTCGCGCCGAACATCGGGACGGTGAGCATCCACGATGTGCCCAGGGCGCGGCAGCTTGTCAAAGAGCTAAGGGCAAAATCCGATATTGTAATAGTGAGCTCGCACATGGGCGCGGAGGGGGCGAAATTCGCGAACATCACGCGCAAGGCGGAAACCTTTGTGGGCGAGAACCGCGGCAATCCCTACGAGTTCGCACGCCAGATGATAGATGCCGGCGCCGACATGTTCTTCGGCCACGGCCCGCACGTGCTGAGGGCGATAGACCTTTACAAGGGGAAGTTCATAGTCTACAGTCTCGGCAACTTCGCCACAACCACCGGTATAAACATAAACGGAACGGCCGGCTATGCGCCGGTGATAGAGATCAAAACAGATAAACACGGCAACTTCTTGGAAGGGCAGATCCACTCCTTCATACAGCAGGGCGCAAGTGGCGAGCGCAGGCCGTTTGCCGACAAAACCGGGGCGTGCATAAAAGAGTTCAAACGTCTGACGGAGGCGGATATCCCGGAGGCGGGGCTTACCATAGGCAACGACGGAAAAATCACGCTGAAATAGGCGGATGGGCCGATGCAAAACGTCGAACTGAATTTTCCGAAATACGAATTCACCTCCATCCTCGGCTGGTCCATCAGCCGCTACGAACTGTTTGACAAGTGCAAACGGCAGTACTTCTACCAGTACTACCCCAAATACGTGAAAGACGTTCCTCAGTACAGAATAGCGAAACTCAAGGCCCTTACGACCGTCCCCATGGAGGCGGGTACCGCCGTGCACGACTGCATGGAGGCGCTGCTCGCGCGCCTGCAAAAATCCGACAGCAGCATCAACGAGGAGAAATTCTTCAAATACGCCGATGATAAACTGCGCGAGTACCTCTCCACGAAAACGTTCATCGAGACATACTACAAGCAGACAGACACGCTCGACGCGGCGGCCGCATCCGAAAAGGTCCGCGTCTGCCTCGACAACTTCCTCAACAAAAGCCCGCGCTTCAGCTGGCTCTACATGGAGGCCATCAACAACAAGACCGGGTGGATGATAGAGCCGCCGGGCTACGGAGAAACAAGGCTTAACGGCATGAAAGCGTACTGCAAGATGGACTTCCTGTTCCCGGTAGACGACAAGGTCTACATATTAGACTGGAAGACCGGCGCGAAAGACCACGTAAAGCACACCGCGCAGCTCATGGGCTACGCCGCGGCCGCAAACAGCAACTTCTCAATCCCCTGGAATCGCATAATCCCCACAATCGTATACCTGTACCCGGAGTACGACGAGCTCGAAATAGTGTTCAAGGGCGAGGACGAACTTACCGGATTTTTTGATACAATCAAAACGCAGACCGAAGAGATGCAGTCGTTCTGCAAGGACGCAGACCAAAACATCCCCAAAGATATATCCGAATTCACCCCAAGCCCGGTCCCGGCATTATGCAGAAACTGTAAATTTCAAGAACTGTGCGAGAGGCCGGCGGGGAATCTGTAAATTATGCCCTGCACATCATCCTGACACCGTCAACAAAGACGTTGAAGCTGTGAGATGTATTATTGTCTATATCCATGTACCCGGCGATTTTCTTTGTGCCGGATATTGGCTGGTATGCGGGGATGAGTTTGCGGAGTTCGTCTTTTGCGTTTGCGAGGTTGTCCGGTTCGCGGTATTTTCGTTTAGCGGAGAGCGGGGTGTAATCTTTTCCGTATGCGCGCGAGACGGCGTTTAAATCGCCCAAGTACCACGATTCGAGTTCGCCGCAGACGATTCTGATCAGGCAGTCATTCTTGCTGTTCCGGCAGAGCAGGCGGATATCGTTTTTCAATTTTACGCAGTTGCTGCTGTCCCGGTCGTGGACGATTATGAATTTGTCGCTTTGGGATTTCCAGGCTCTCAATTTTTTAGGGATTGATTTTTGAAGGTCATCTTTCCCGGTATGCGGAATGATCAGCGCCGAAACGTTATTTGGCAGTAACCGCGGCAGCAGCACGCCGAGCAGTTCCTCCATAGACTGTTCTTCGACCATAACGACAAGCCTCATTGCTTTGAGATCTCCTCGAGGAGCAATTTTTGGTTCCACAGGTATCCAAGCAGGTCGCCTTCTTTATAGAGTGAGGATACCAAAGGGGAGTCTGCGGCGCGGAATATCTTTGTGAAACCGTCTTTTTTGACGAAGCAGAACAGTTCGGACAGTTCCACCGCGTTTAAAAATTCTGGAGAGTGGGTTGAGACGAAGACCTGCCCGCCCTTTTCCGAATATGCCCTGAACTCTTCCGCCAATACGGATAAGAGTTTGGGGTAGAGTTGATTTTCCGGTTCCTCTACACACAGGAGGGTGTGGGGCTTGGGGTCGTTGAGCATAATCAGGTACGCGAACATTTTTATGGTGCCGTCTGAGACAAATCGCGCGGAGAACGGGTTTTTGAATTTGCCGTCTGCAAACCGCAGCAGGATGTACCCGTCTGATATGCTGGCTTCGACATCGGACACACCGGGGACGCGCTCTTTCATTTTTTGCAGTATATCGTCAAAGATTTCTTTATGGTTGTCGAAGAGGTACTTCGCCACGTTTGCGAGGTTGTCGCCGTTTTTGGATAGGTTTTCGCTGTAGTCGGCTTCCCGGCGCTGCCGCGCGTCGTCAATATGGAAATCGGATACGTACCAGTCTTCGATGAGTTTTCTCAGAGAGGTTATGACGTCAAACTCCTTAAATTGGCCTAAACCTTTGATGGCCAGAATGTCGGGGGACTCGAGCTTTTGCAGTCTTCGTTCCGCATTGCTGATGTTATCCCGGGTTTTGAATTCTCCGACTAAAGCCTCGCCTTCGCCGTACGCGAAGTCCAGGATTTTATATGGTGCCCCGCTCTGTCCGCGCCTGAATCGTACGATCTCTTTAACTACGACGGGTTGGTTTTTGTTATCGAGGCCGATAGAGAGCTCGTAAGTTACAAGCGGTTCGCCCTCGGCTTGCCGGAACTGGATGAGAAACTCTATATTACCGCTCTGTTCCCGTGAAATTACCTCAGAATAGCCTCCGCGCGCGGTGAGGGCCGCTTTTACATTTTTAGTCAGGCAGTCGTTCAGAAAGCCGAAAACATCAAAAAACGTGCTCTTGCCGGCCCCGTTCATCCCCAAAAACACAGCCATATTGGGGATGTTGGAGATATTTACATCCTTAAATACCTTGAAGTTTTTAATCTTTAATGTCTGAACCCGCATAATAATACCTCCGTAATGTGCCCTATCCCACTATGGAATATAATATTATGGAGGTATATATGTCAATAGCAAATATAAAATTCCCTGCTTCGGCACCGTCTCCTTAAACGGTTACCCCTTATCTGTTAAAACCCGGCTCGATTCTGCAGGATAATTTCCGCATGGAATGACATCAACCCCATGACGAATTTGCACAATAAAGCCAGTGAGCCGCCAAGTTCACATCACCGTGTTGACATATTTTTGCATACACAAAAAAATTCCGCCGCGGATAGTGAAAAATCTTGTTGAATAGCAGTTTTTTACTTGATTTTTTCCCCCAAATGCGCTATATTTAATAGAAAACTATGGAAGTCCTTGACGAGATGTAGAAGGTGTGGTTTCAATGAGTACTAAATTAAAAGGAGACTTTATATGAACCGTGTTAGTTTTTTATTAGTGATTACACTTGCAACATTAATATTAACCGGAGCAGGATGCAATGATGATGTACCGGATCCGCAAGTTCCGCCGGATAGCGGGGATGCGGTGCGGCTGATCGGCAGGTGGAAATTAATTAAACTCACGGTTAATGGATATAGTCGACCGTATGAAGAGATTGATTATTCAGAAAAAGATATTATTTATGAGTTCCAGAAAAACGGTATCCTGGTTATTACCGGCGAGACGGATGATATATTCGTGTTTAATGATTTTAAAGAAGGCGAGCATACGTATGCGTATAGAGAGACAACCCCAAATCCGTTAGCTGGAATGGCGCGTAACTTGGCGATAGACAAATCTTCGTTAGAATTCGAGTCGGACTGGCGTTATATTGCGTATCTGCCAGATGAAACAATGGTAATAAGCCGTAATACAATAATGAGCGGAGAAATTGACGATGATCATTATCTTTATCTTTGGGGAAAACATTTTATCAAATTAAAATAATTGAATCCGAACTTTTCCGAATACAAAGACATCGAATTTTCGTATTAAGTAACAGGCACCCGCGACGGATTCGAGAAACAGGACGTTATCATTGACGAAAAACAGTTGGATGTGGTACCCACAGATGCTGATTTTGAGAAAAATGACGTTAAGAAGAAGATAAAGGCGTATTCCGGCAGGATGGCGGCAAGACATGAGGCAGAGAAGAAGGATATGATGGAGAAGAAAGAATAAGGGTGAATGGATGTTTAATGTTTTTTTATGATGTTTTTAAATTAACTTTTAAACGAGGATATGATCATGAAAAAACACAAAATTTTACAGTGGTCGCTGGCAGTACCGCCGGACACAATGTTGCCGGAAATACCGCCAGCGGATTCGCTGCCGAGAAGCAATCCGCTGGTAGGGGAATGGCGAGAAGTAAGTTCTACCGATAAAGAGTTAATTGAGATCATGAACATGGATCCGCTGGAAAATACGCCGTATGAATGGTTCTGATATTACCCTATTAAATGTTAGTCACAACACATCAATATACCGACAGATGCACACAATAAAATCAACGCCCCGGCATCATTACATCGCCGCGCCGACATATTCTGATGCGCCCCCAAAAAATATTGTAAAATTGCAATTTTTTACTTGATTTTTTCCCCAAAAGACGCTATACTTAATAGAAAACTGAGGAAATCCCAGATGAGGTGAGGAGTAAAGCCACTATGAAAAAAATTTTTTTATTGTGTGCGCTTACCGTGCTGGCGTTCACTAATGTGGGTTGCGAAGATACGGATATAACGCTGCGCGAAAGTAATTCGCTGTCAGGTACAAGTTGGAAATTAGCTGCGTTTGTTGATGTTGAAAACGGAGCGGTTAGAGCACCGGAAAGACCAGATTATGGAGGACGCCATTGGGGGCCGGAAGGGACGTATACCATCACATTTGATGACAGCAACTTTTCGGGTACTACAGTAGCAAACTCATTATATGGCTGGTATTCGGTGAATTATGATACCGACAGTTTATCTATGGGGGGGACACAATCTGAAGTGGGCGGTGATCCGAATGATGCGAGGTTGTTTGTTTCTATTCTTTTTGCTGCTTGTTATTTTCAGTTATATTCAAACGAATTACATATATTTTATAATGATGGTAATGAGTATTTAAAATTTAAAAAAACAGAAGGTGGCTACAATGAATACTAAACGAATTGCATTAACAATGTATCTTTTACTATTATTGCTATACGTGCATGTAAGTGCACAGCTTAGCACAAATGAATTTCCGATTAGCTTTAAATATAATTTCAGTAAAGAAACGGTACCTACAATAGTAATGCCTACCGTTGATACGGTAAAGCTTAAGGAAGAAGACACACAGGAAGTACATTTTGGTCTTCCACCACGTTTTGGTTTTATGCATACCACAAATTTGAATTTGACTAAAGAAGGAAAATGGCATGTTTTAGAGAATGGAGATAAACTCTGGCAACTTGCGATTGTTTGTCCTGACGCGCTGACAATCAATTTGTTATATGATAAATTTTGGTTACCCCCTGGCGCAAAATTTTTTATTTATAGTCAGGATAAAAAACATCATATAGGAGCATTTACAGAAATTAATAACAAGGGTACAAAAGATAAAATACAAGGATTTGCTACGGGATTGATTCGTGGAAATGCGGTTATGCTGGAATACTACTTGCCTAAAAACAGCACTGAAGAAGGGATCATTTCTATATCTGGAGTTGTTCATGGTTATAAGCCTACAATCTTTTCTAATGAATATGGCTTTGGCACTGTTCCAAGGGATGGCTTCGGCCTATCAGGTTCTTGTCAAGTAAATATTAATTGTTCTGAAGGGACTAATTGGCAAAATGAAAAACGTGCTATTGCCCTAATTACTATAAACGGCGTTAGAAACTGTACAGGTGCACTAATTAATAACACAAACAATGATTTTCATCCATATTTTTTGACAGCAGACCATTGTTTAAGGGCAGGACAAACTGCGACAGAAAATCCTAATTTATATAATTGGATGTTTTATTGGAATTATGAACTCTCGGGTTGTAATAATAGTTCAGTAGAACCATTGGCTTTTTCTACGTCTGGAGCGAATGTATTAGCGAATTGGTCACATAATAATAATTTACTTACAGGTGGAAGTGATTTTGCATTATTGGAATTGACTGAAAATCCAGTACAGTTGTCTACTTATACGCCACCATTTATGCCATATTATTTAGGTTGGGATAGAACAGGGAACGTTCCTAGTAGTGGTGTTGGAATACACCATCCGCAAGGAGATGTGAAAAAAATTTCAACACTTAATAACATACCAGGAACGTACGGAAATTATTGGGATTTTTTTTGGTCTCCAACCACCAATGGTTTTTCTGTGACAGAAGGTGGTTCCTCAGGATCTCCGTTTATTAACTCATCACGTCGGGTAATTGGGCAATTGCAAGGTGGTAGTAATATAAATTGTAATATGCCGGTTGCAGACACGGCACGCTACGGAAAATTTAACATTTCTTGGAATGGAGGAGGGGTAAGTACTAATCGATTGAGCAATTGGTTACATTCCTCCAACACATCGGCTCCAAATATTCTTGATGGAATAGGGTATTGCCGTGAAACAACTATTAGTAAAATCATTAATCAAAACGAAACAGTTAAATGCGACAAAATAAACGTAATCAATACAACGGTTATGCCTACTGGAAAACTTACTCTAATAGGTGGCAGCAGCGTAAATATAATTGGTGATTTTAACGTACACCATGGGGCAGAACTTATAATACGTGCAAATCCTTAAGTAGTAGGAATATATAACGATAAAACGTTCAAAGAAAGGTCTTATATGAACCATATTAAACTTTTATTAGTAGTTACACTTATAACCGTGGTATTTACCGGAGCAGGATGCAATGACAGCGGGCCCGATCCTCAAACTACGCCAGGCAACGGTGGAGACGTGAGGTTGATCGGTAGTTGGAAATTAATTAAGCTCTGGATTTTTAAAGACAATACATATGAAACATTTGATTATTCAAAAAAAGATATAATTTATGATTTTCAGAAAAACGGCAAATTAAATATTATCGGTGAAATGGATTATTCATCTTTTTTTGAGGATTTCAAAGAGGGCGAACATTTTTATGAACATTGGGTAGTTACGTGTTCAACAGAATGTGTGTGCGATATACCGGGACCGATTCGAAATTTGAGGATCGACGGACAAGTTGAACCGGAAGGCCATTATTTTCTTGCTTTAGTTGATGATGAAACAATGGGAATAAGCGGCAGCAAGAGAATAGGATGGATCACCGATGAATTCGGGAAGCAAATAGGTGAAAATATTTATGGGTTCAGTCAAGAGTTTATAAAAGTAGAATAATTAAATCCGAACCACGATATAACCGTTTTTTTGTAATATTTTTGTAACCCAAAAGCTAACACTCAACGAAAGGCGGTACGATGAACCCACCGGCATTATTCAAAACCCTGGCGGCCCTCGCGCTCCTGCCTGCCTTCTCGGCGGCCGCACCCGCGCAGCCCTGCGCTAACGTTGGCGGCAAGATCGGCGGCAGCGTAACAATTACCGTTACGGGCGACTGTGTAATAAACGACCGCGCGGTAATTGCGGAAGGAAACGTAACCATCAAAAGCGCCGGCAAGACCCCCCGCACCATCACGCGGGGCATTGGCGGCCCGCTCATTACAGTTAAATACGGCGCGGCGCTGACCCTTGAGAACATCGTCATCGATGGCGATAAAACTAATGCCCCGCCAGCCGATGAGAGTCCGCTCGTACACGTAGAGCCCGCCGCAAAACTGATTATGAATGACGGCGCGGTTCTGCAAAACAACACCGCCCGCAACGGCGGCGGCGTAATGGTTGGCAACGGCGGTACGCTTACCATGAACGGTGGCAAAATAAGCGGCAGTACCGCCGAGATAGGCGGCGGCGTGTTCATGAAACACGGTGCGCGGTTTCACATGACGGGCGGCGCAATTACCGGTAACACCGCCAACGATTTCGGCGGCGGCGTGTTTGTAAACGATGCCGGCAGCGTTACCATGTCCGGCGGAAACATCACCGGCAACGCATCCGGCAGAGTAGGCGGCGGTGTGGCGGTATGGGGCGGCGTGTTTACCCTCATAGGCGGAGCAATCTGCGAAAACTCAGCGCCCGAAGGCGGCAGCGTGTACGTCTACGAAAGCGCCAAGTTCAACAACGGCCCCGGCGAAACCTGCCCCGCGGATAATGTCCCCGCGCACAAAGCCAAGAAAGCCGCATCTGCCGACCTATCGCCAGCAACCGGCAGCTTTACCGCCGGCCCCAACCCGGTGTCCAAATACGCCGAGAAGATAACATTCTTCTACAGCGGCGGCCAAATCAGCAAAGGCGAGCTGACAGTCTTTGAGGAATCTGGCAAAGTTGTTACCAAAATCAAACTCCGTAGGGGCGACCGCCCCCGGTCGCCCGCTGCTGATGACAAGGCAAAACACCCGGCAGGGGAATGGAATTTGAAAGACAGAAAAGGCCGAACCGTAACCGAAGGGACATACCTCGTCAAAGGCACGATCACCGTCAACGGCAAAAAAGAAAAGGTCTCGGTGACCCTCGGCGTACGGTAGGGGCGTTGCGCGCAACGCCCGTGCGGCATAGGTTACGAAAAGAAACGCTGTTTTTATGTTGATATTAATATGTATAATAGTACCAAAGAATAATACAAATAAACTTTCTTGAAAGGATGTATCAAATGAAAATGATTACGAAAATGCTGGTGACGGTGGTATTTTTGAGCGGGATGGGGTTTGGGGCGGTGGCTCAGAATGCTATAAATTTGGCAGCAGATAGCATAACTTTGAAGACGCCAAATAGTGTCAACCGTAAAATAAATTTAATGTCAGCCAATCTAAACATTGGAAGTGCAGAATCTGTATTAAAATGTGTAACCAGTTATTGTACCGATTTTATTGTACGAGGGCAGAAGAATGGGGCGGGATCTATTGACGGACAACTTTTTGCTAATAGTGCCCGTATATATAATAATCTTAACGTAGGTACTATCAACTCTCTCGCCCCTAAAGCCTTTATCCACCCGCATCCCACAGAAGAGTCAACGGTTATAAAATACGTCGCAATGGAATCCGGCGAAGCCCTAACAGTCGCGCGAGGTACCGCGAAAACCGTGAACGGCCAAGTCACAATAGCGTTACCGGAACACTTCACCTTAGTAACCAGCAAAGACGAGCCTATAACAGTAATTCTGACACCCGAAGGGGCTCCGGTTTTGCTTTATACCAAACAAAAAAACAGAGAAAAAATAATGGTCGCAATGAAACCGTCTGACTTTTCCGAATACAAAGACATCGAGTTTTCGTATCAGGTGACAGGTATCCGCGACGGGTTCGAGGATCTAAATGTTATTATTGATGAGAAAGAGTTAGATGCGGTGCCGACAAAAGAGTATTTTGAGAAGAATGACGTTATGAAGAGGATAAAAGCGATATCTGACAAGGCCGCGGCAAGACATACTGCTGAACGGGAGTGAAAGAAGGAATGGCGGGATGGTTTGAATGGATTTTAGGGTTTTTGGGGTTAACTGGAATTTATAAACTTTTTGAACAAGGAAATATGATAATGAAAAAAAATGTTTTTTTTGTGTGATAGCCTGCGTGCTGTTGTCGTATTTATCATTGAATGCACAGGAAACAATAACATGGGATTATCCTATTAAACCAGGAATGAAGGAGTGGGCAACGCTTAAAACCGGCAAACAAAAAGTTGAAGTTTGCCAAATTCCATTGGACGTATTAAAAACGATAGGTACAAAAGAATTGGCAGCAGTTATTATAAATAAGCAAAATAAAAAAGAAGAGCAAGATGTTATAAATATGTTTATCCAAAATTATAATCATCTTGATCCTAATACATTAACCGAAATGTCAAAACTTATAAGGAGGTAAGTTATGAAAACGTCAAGATTATTTATTGTGTTAGTTCTTTTTCTGCGAAAGTATGGTAAATGAGCAACCCGAAAAAATGACAGAAGTAGAAGAATATGTTGACGCATTAAAAAACAATAAGTTTGTGGGTTATATGCCGGCATATACATACAATGGTGAGGATAATTATTTTCCGGCATTTACATACGAACATATTGACGAGCTTCTTAAGTATAGAGAAGAAAAAAGCATTATAACAAAATTTCCGTGCAATCCAGTATCTTCTGAATGGCAGGATGAGCTGGAATTGGGCAGATATATTCTATGGACGATAGAATACATTAGAATTAAGCATATTGATGAAAGATTATTAGTGTCTTGGAGGTTTCCGTCGCAAAATCCGGTTTTGTGCCTGCAATCATCAAGAGGGGTTTGGTTCTTTGATGCGGAAGCATATCAAATTACATCTGATGCGTATTATGCCTGGTGGACAGGGAATAAAGAAAAAGAGTTAATTGAGATCATGAACATGGATCCGCTGGAAAATACGCCGTATGAATGGTTCTGATATTACCCTATTAAATGTTAGTCACAACACATCAATATACTGACAGGTGTACACAATAAAATCAACACCCCGGCATGTTCACATCATGGCGTTGACATAATCTTGCGTGCGCAAAAAAATTGCGCTGCGGATAGTGAAAAATATTGTAAAATTGCAATTTTTTACTTGATTTTTTTCCAAAAATGTGTTATATTTAGTATGCTTGGGACGATTGCTCTCTATGATACCGTGTGGCCCGGAATGTCTTTATGGATTATGTGTATATTTGTCTCTGAAGAATAACATTAGGTGAGAGTGGTGTGCAGTACCCGAATAAAATCTGAGGTAGTTCCCGCGTGCGTCTGCGGGGCTGTCTTTTACCAAAACACTTCTTACGAGGGAGGTATTATGGTTAAACGAACAATGTTTGTGTTGTGCGCGGCGGTACTTTTGATGTCTGCGCTGACAACCTGCCGTAAAGCGCAGAGCGGGCAGTTTGCGGGAGGCAGAGACTGTTGCACCGATACGAAGGGCAAGGTGCAGATGGGGTGGTCTGCGGAGATGCCGCCCGAAGCGGCGAAGCTATTGGAGAATTATGTGAGTAATCTGTCTGCCAATAACGGGCCGTTGTTTGCCCAGGTGTTTAACCTTTTGAGTGATTCGGTGCGGGTTAGAGACCTGACGGTTGGGCGGGCGGTTCCCAAGTACAAGTTCAAGCATGTTTTTCTTAACGCGTATCCTGATACGGTTCCCTTCTGTGAGATTATAGAGCCGGTAGGAGAGTGGTACGCGCCGATACTGTTTGGCGGTTCTCCGCAGTATGAGTTAAGTTTGCGCCAGTTGGACGGTAAATGGGAAATTTCCGCCATAAGTTCAATTTCCCGCGTTGGGGACAGTATGTGGGATTTGCTTGAGGAGTTCTATGCGAAATCGGCGGAGGTGAGTCCGGTCCTCTTTACTTTCGAGCAGGAGAGGTACCTCTATTTTCCGCAGCTGGGTCCAAGGAAGATACATTATCTCAGGCACGGGTCTGCGGAAAGCGATCCGCTTGCGGCGGTGCTGCCCGGTACTATCAGTACGCCGGGCGACAGTAAGAATGTTATGGAGCATTGGAAGAGGCAGGGCCATGATGAAGTCGGCCGCACGGTTACGTATGAAGAGTGGTGCGCCCTTATGGGGTACAAATGCGAGGAGGGTGCGTAGCATAAATGCCGCGCAATAAAAATTGGGTTGTTGCTGGAAGAGGGGGGGATGCGTTATTGTCCCCCCTTTTTTATTTAGCGGTTGGGGTCCAGCGCGTCGCGCAGGCCGTCGCCTACGAAGTTGAAAGCCATAATGGTGATGAAGATGAATACGCCGGGGAGGAGTATCCAGGGGTGCAGCTGTATTTGCGATAAATTCATTGCGGCGCTTAATAAATTGCCCCAGGAGGCGTGGGGGTCTTGTATTCCTAACCCGATGAGGCTTAACGCGGATTCGCCCAGAATGTAGGCCGGGATTGAGAGCGTCATTGAGACTATGGCGTAGGACATGGTTTGCGGGAGGATGTGGCGGACGATGATTCTTAAGTGGCTCGCGCCGAGCGCTTTGGCCGCGGTGACGTAGTCTCGCTGTCCTATTGAGAGGGACATGCCGCGGATCACTCTCGCGAATCCCGCCCATCCTACTAAGCTCATAATTATCACGATCAAAAAATAGACTTGAACGCTTGATATCTTGATAGGGAATGCGCTCCTTAACGCCAGCATGAGGAAGAAGGACGGCACCAGCATAAAGCACTCGGCGAAGCGCATCAGCGCCCAGTCTAATTTCCCGCCGAAGTACCCTGCCGCCCCGCCTATCAGGAATCCCAAAAAGAAGGTGATCATCACTCCAAAGAACCCTACGGAGAGGGAGACTCGCGAGCCGTAGATGATTCTTGAGAAGAGGTCCCTTCCTACGGCGTCGGCGCCCATCAGGTAGATACGCGCGTCTTGCGGGTTGTCTTTCAGCCCGAACAGGTGGCGGTCGATCGTTAGGAATCCCCACAGTTTGACTTTGTCGCCTTTGGTGAACAGGGCGACCTTATATGGTTTGGATTTGTCCTCAACATATACACGTTCGAAGACCTCGTTGAACTCGAACGATTTTGGGTAAACGACGGGGACGAGCGTAAAATTCCCGTTGTGGGCGAAGTGTATTTTTGACGGCGGCTGGTATGATTTGCTCCTGTCGGAGTTGTCGTAGTGGTACGGCGCTATGAACTCGGCGAAGGCCATTACGAAGTAGAGGATGCAGAGGATGACGAGGCCGGGCACGGCGAGCGGGTGGCCGAAGAATTTTTGCTGGGCGCGTTTGTCGATGAAAAATTTGATTTTCATGCCGTCACCTCCTCACCCGCGGGTCGGCGATGACGAGGAGGATATCGGCGATCAGGTTTCCGGCGATGAGCATCAATCCGCCCAGAAGCAGGCTGCCCATTACGAGGAACGTGTCCTGCGTTTGGACGGCGCTTAGCATGAGGCTGCCCAGGCCCGGCCAATTCATTATTATTTCCAAGAGCGCGGCGCCGCTTAAGAGGGCCGCAAATTCGAACCCGAAGAGGGTGATGAGGGGGTTAATGGCGTTGCGCAGGGCGTGGCGGTAGACTACCCGGTTTTCAGGCAGCCCTTTGGCGCGGGCGGTTACCACGTATTGTTTCCTTAGTTCCTCGAGCATATTGCCGCGGCTTATTCGCTGCAATCCGGCCAGGGCGGTAATGGTGAGGACGGTTACGGGTATAACCATGTGCAGGGCCCTGTCGGCCAGTTTTCCGAAGAAGGTGAGCTGCTCGTAGTTGGCCGAGATCATCCCGCTTGTGGGTATAAGGGAGATTATGGGCAGGTTTCTGCCGAGATAGACGAAGAACATCAGCAGCAGGGCTACGAAGAATGTTGGTAATGACATCCCCAAATAGGAGATTACCGACATTATCCTGTCGCCCCAGGAGTACTGCCTGACGGCGGCGTATATACCTAAGGGTATGGCTACTAACCAGGTTATGAGAATTGATATGAATGAGAGGATGAAGGTGTTGAACAGGCGTTCGGTGATTACGGCGGATACGTTAGCTTCTCTCGAGAATGAGTATCCCAGGTCTCCCTGCACCGCGCGCAGCAGCCAGTGGCCGTACTGCACTATTACCGGTTTGTCGAAGTGGTATTTTGCCTCGACCTCTTTTACGGTCTGTTCGCTTATGCGGGGGTCGAAGCGGTACTGGGCGAGAACGTCGCCCGGCGCGAGGTCGATGAACAGGAATGTGATGAACGACATCAGCAGCAGCTGCGGTATTGATACCAGAAGTCGTCGTAACAGTTCGTCTCTCATAAACGGCCAATACGGTCAGGGCGGTAAAGATAAAAGTCAAAACCGTCCCTGAGAGCGGTTTTGACTTTGGTTTTAGGACACAGTATTAATGCGTATATTCAACAGCTTACTTGCATAATTCCGTTTTTGTGCTTATTTCCTTCCACATCTGTTTTGCCGCCTCGTTCATCGCGTTTTGGCATGCCCTGTCCATGTTTGTCCACGAGGCTTTGGGGCCGGTGAAGTTCAGGTTGGCGTCTGTTTTGCCGGTTTTGGTGTTGAGGACGTCGGCCCTTACCTGCGCGTAGCAGTAGGAGAAGTTCCCTGCCTGCGACCTCATGTGGTCTCTGACGTCTATTGTTAGGACGTACTGGGCGTTTGCCCTGCTGTTGGCGACGCGGCAGCCGTTTTGCGAGAACAGGCTTTGCAGGGCGGGGATGACATTGTTGGCCTCGCTGTTGCCGATGGTTTCTCTGCCGGTGAGGAAGATTGCGCCGGTGTCGCGCATGGTGTTTTCGAGGCCGGCGATGTTTCTTTCTAACTGTGCGCTTCTGTCTTTCAGGCGCGCGGCGTCGTTTTTGGAGCCCAGCGCGAGCAGCATGTCGTAGTGTTTGCCGCTTTCGGCAATATTACTTTTGGCCTCCGCTATTTTTTCGAGGGCGCTGCGCTTACGGTCGTTGTCGTTGTGCTGTTTCGCGAGTTTGAGGTCGTTGTCGGCGACTTGCAGGTAGAAGTCGATTCGCCCGGCGTAGTAGCCGGCGAGGTCGGCCTTCTTTGTTTTCGCGAAGGCGTAGAAAGTGTTGTTTTTCTGGTCGTGGTGGACTTCCACGTCTACCATGGCGAGGTCGGCGCTTGTGGTGGCCTTAATCATCTCGCCGAATTTCCGGTTAATTTTTTCCTTATCGGAACCCAAGCCGTCAACGTCGGTTATATTTATCCCTTCACGCTGGATATTGACGATGATTGCCTCGGCCAGCTGGCTCCGCGCCTGGTTTACGACGCGCTGCTGCACCTGTTCCGGTTTTTCGTTGGATCCGACTTTGCCGGAAGCGTAGCCGGTCAGCCATACGGCCGTGGGGTACGCCGCGGAGCGCTGGTTGTTGTCTGTCCATGCCGGAAGAATGGACAGTTGCTGGCCGCGAACGGAAACGGGCAGCGCAAGCGCTGCTGCTGCTAACATCACTAGGACGAATTTCGAGTATTTCATTGTGGTTGGTTTCCCGATATTGTTTTTTGATTGAATTGAAATAAACTTTATTTCCCTGCCTAATTATACGGGCACGGTTTTAAACCGTGCCCGTATATCGTACTGTCTGGCGTGCCGCCTTGCCGGTATGGCACCCAATTACCTTCTGTACTTGGACTCGTACTCGGCGATGTTGGCGTCCATTTTGGACATCATATCGTCTTTTTTGACGCGCAGCTCGAACTCCTCGTTGCTGGCCATGGCCTGCTCCATCGCGGCCTTAAAGAGCTGCGGGTTCAGGATGACGAGCGAGTAGATCTTGTAGCGGCCGTTGTCCGGGTTGAACTGGGCGATAGTCTTGTAGACGTTGGAGCCGCGGACGTTTTCGTTCGTGAGCTGCCTTACGCCCTCTTCCCAGATCTTTTTGGCTTCGCTGTTTACGTTCTGGGCATAAGATTCGCTCAGGCGCTGGACGAGGGCGCCCATGTCTGTGGCGAGGGCGGAACGTGCGTTGTCTGTAGAGACGTTGCGCGCGGTCTGTTCGTCGGTTGACTCCCCGATGCCGAGGCCGGCGGGGATCATCTGGGCCTCAAGCTGCCTTTTAAGGTCTTCCAGCTCGTTGCTCGGCGTGGTGATGGTTTGAAAACCACCCTGAACCGCCTTCTGCGCCGGGCTGGTCTTGTTGCCGCCGCATGAGTTCATGATGGACGCCGCCGCGACTGCCGCGGCGAGCATGGTGATCCGGACCTTCTTCGAAAGTGCAAACATACGATACTCCTTTTTGGTTGTTATAATGATAAGTTAAAAAATAGTTAACATACTATAGTACTATGTTATTCCCGTCGCCGGTTATTTTCTGCTCACTGCCGCCCCGGCAACACCGAATATATAGTATACATTACGGTTAGACGGAAGCGCAAAAAAAAATGTTACAAAAAATCACAATAATTTTTTTATTGAGAATTATCCCCCAATCTTCCCGCCGGACACGCCGCTGCAGCGGAAAACCGGCGCCCGCGTCCGCCGGCGCCGCCCGTTTATCCGCCTTCCGTCAGTTTTTCCAAAGGTTGAAACCAAGCGACACGTAGTGGCTGGTTACGTTTTTCTCGACGAACCCGGAGGTCAGGCGGTAGCTCAGGCTGATAATCCTCCCTAACTCGAAGACGAGCCCGGCCATAACGCCGGCGTCGAATTCCACCAGCATATCGTTAATTTTAACCGTCGGCACCGGGTCATCTCCAAGCAGGAAGAGTTTTCCGAAGACGCCGGTTTCCACAATCAAGGCGTAATCCCCATACGGCCACCGGAACGAGAGGGGGAGGAAGGCGTCGAGGTAGAGGGCGCCCAGGTTCCACTCCACTATATTGTCGTCCCACCTGTCTACCTTTGTGTCCGCCCAGGAGGCCTGCAAGGCCGGGGTGATGCCGAAAATGCACTCTTCGCCCCCGAGCATGATCCGGGACAGGCCGATTTCGGCGAATACGCTGCCGTGAAGCCCGTAATCGCTATAGTAGCGGTAGGTACGATAGGGGTAGTAACGGTCGGTGTACTCCAGTTCATTGATATTGTACCCCAGCCGCAACCCTGCGCTCATAAGCCCCTGCGCCTCAGCCTTAACCCCAATGCCGGAAAAAGCGATAAGCCCCGCCGCAACAGCCGCTGCAAACAGCGAAAAGCTTTTTTTCATGACTGCACCCTTTCAATTCATAAATATTCCGGGTATATACCCGTGAATAACTGTAATATACATTATGTTTAGACGGCCGCACAACAAAAAGCGTTACAAAAATTGCGCGTTGCGCAAAAATTTTCGCACATTCGGCGCGCCGCATAATCTATATTTCAGTATAATAACCGCCCAAAAGGCACAAAATGGTATCAAAATATCAATATATAGTGGTGGACGCGTATCTACCCCACAATATATAAGAGGAGTCCCAAATGACAGAAGTTTTAGACGCCGCCCGCCTTCGCGAACTCAGAACGAGGGTTGACAACCTGCGGAGGTATCTTTGACATCGACACCAGGAAGAATCAGATAGCGCAGCTTGAATCCCTGTCGGCCCAAAACGGCTTTTGGGACGACGCCGCGTCCGCGCAGAAGACGCTCAAGAACATCAAGGATATGCAAAAAATCGTCGATCCGTGGGTAAAAGCCGATGCCGACGCCGCCGACATCGCCGAATTTCTGGCACTGGCGGCCGAGGAGGGCGACCGGGAGACCCTTGTGGCCCTGAGCGGCCAGGCCGACGAATTGGAGCATGCGGTCGCGCGGATGGAGTTCATACGCAAGCTCAGCGGCGAGGACGACGGCGCCGACGCCATCGTGAGCGTCCACAGCGGCGCGGGGGGCACCGAGTCTTGCGACTGGACGGAGATGCTTTTCAGGATGTACATCCGCTACATGGAGCGCAGCGGCTATTCATATAATATATTGGAGAGTTCCCCGGGCGACGAGGCGGGGCTCAAGAGCGTGACTATAGAGGTCAAGGGGGAGTACGCGTTTGGGCACCTCAAGGCCGAGACGGGGGTCCACCGGCTTGTGCGGATCTCCCCGTTCGACTCCAACGCGCGGCGGCACACGTCGTTTTCGTCCGTTTACGCCTACCCGATAATGGACGAGATTGCCGATTATGTGCTCGACGACAAGGATATACGGGTAGACACATACCGTTCGAGCGGTGCGGGGGGCCAGCACATCAACAAGACCGACAGCGCCGTGCGGATGACGCACATGCCCACGGGCATCGTGGTTGCCTGCCAGAGCGAGCGGTCGCAGATCCAGAACCGCGAGACCGCCATGAAGCTACTCAAGGCGAGGGTGCGGCAGCACTACCGGGAGATAGAGGAGCGGGAGCGGGAGTCGAAGATGTCTGAAAAAAAGAAGATCGAGTGGGGCAGCCAGATACGCTCCTACGTTCTGCACCCGTACAACATGGTAAAAGACCACCGTACCGACGCTGAAACAAGCAACACGCAGGCGGTGCTGGACGGGGAGATTGATATGTTTATAGAGGCGTATCTGTTGCTGAATTAAAGTTTGGAGTGTGGAGTTTGGAGTTTTTGACGTTAACTCCACACTCCAAACTCCACACCCCAAACTCACGAAACGCGGATTAAATGTTTATTTTGCTTGTTGACATATTGATACTTGGATTGTCGTTGTACCTGTTGATACGTATTTTCATTGAGATGCGAGGAACTGTCTTGAAAAAGCTCAAATACCCGAAAGTTCAGTGCGCCCGCTGCGGCAGCTGTTGCCGCATACCGTTTGTTCCCGTTACCCACAAGGACCTTGAGCGGTTAGTGAAGGCCACCGGCAAGCCCGCGGGCCGGATCGTCCGCTTCTGCACGTTCTCCGAGATGGAGTTCGACCCGGAGTCCGGCCTGTGGATATCGTTCAAATCAGGCAGGCGGGCGATGATCCTGCGCAGGAAAAACGGCCGCTGCATATTCCAAACGCCAAAACGCGCCTGCGCCGAATACGAGGCCCGTCCGCAGACGTGCCGCACGTTTCCGTACGACGTGTCGTTTGAAGACGAAAAGAGCGGTGTTGTCGATGAAATCGCCTTGAACACGGTGCTTGCCTGCAAGGCGGAAAAGTGTCCGAAGATCGACCTGGAAATGCTGGTTGCGAACGTGCGCAAGGAGAATAAAGAGGACAAGGAGTACCACAAGCTGGTTTGGGCGTGGAATGAGTCGGGCGAAAAGGGCGGTACGGCTGATTTTTTGAAACATATCGGGTTTTGATATAGAATAATATCCGGAAAATAAGCAGTATGGGGGGGCGTTCCGCGTGAAAACCGAAGTGAATGAAAAGAAGCTGTATCTGATAGACGGCTACGCCTTCGCGTACCGCGCGTACTACGCGCTTATCCGCAGCCCGCTTATCAACTCCAAGGGTTTCCCTACCGGCGCGGTTTACGGGTTCGCCAACTATATCCTCCATCTGATAAAGGATTATAACTGCCCCTACATGGCTGTGGTGATGGACAGCCGCACGCCCACGTTCCGACACATGGCCTACGAGCCCTACAAGGCGAACCGGGCGGCGATGCCGGACGATTTGAAGCTGCAAATGCCCGTCATTGAAGAGCTTATGGAGGCGTTCAATATGCCTGTAATCAGGCGCAACGGCTTTGAGGCCGACGACCTTATAGCTACACTGACCCGCCGGGCGGTAACGGAAGGGTTTGAGGTATTTTTGGTGACGAAGGACAAGGATCTGATGCAGCTTATAGGCCCAAACGTCCGCATGCTCGCGCCAGAGAGCGCGGGCGTGTTCCATATTTTGGGCCCGGACGATGTTATAGGCAAGATGGGCGTGAGGCCCGGTCAGATTTTGGATTACCTCTCTATGGTGGGCGACAGTTCCGACAACATACCCGGCGTACCCGGCGTGGGGCCCAAGAGCGCGGCAAAGATATTGGAAACGCTGACCGTAGACCAAATACTCAAAGACCCGTCGCTCCTTGAGTCCCCCAAGATGGTAAGCAAGTTCACGGAGCATAAAGACCAGCTTGCCCTGTCGAAAATGCTCGCAACGCTGCGGTTCGATGTCGAACTGGGCTTTGGGTTAGACACACTGAAGCGCGGGGAGTTCGACCTGCCGCGCTGCCGTAAGTTATTGGAAAAGCTCGAGTTCGTATCGATGCTCAAGAGCCCGGTGTTTGGCGGGGGCGGGGCGAAATTTGACCCGGTTGTGCGTAATGTGGATAACTTGGAGGCGCTAAACGATATTGTGTGCAGAATCAAGGGTGCCGGGGAGGTATCTATAGGCATTATTGCCGCCGGGCAGCTGCCGAGAGCGGCGGGGCTGACGGGAATTTCGCTGGCGGTAGACCCCTCCGAGGCGTTCTGCGTGCGGTTTGAGGGCGGAACAGGCGTAAGTCCCGAAAATGAAGGCGTTGTTGGCGATAACGATCTCTTTGGAAATCAACATGTTAACAACGATATCAACATTTACGGCAAAGACAAAACAAGCGCGGCGGTCAACAAGTCGGACGCCCTCAAGATCCTTGCCGAAGTCATTGAATCTACACAAATTAAGAAGATTGGCCATGACCTGAAGTTCGGTTCGCAGGTACTCCGGCGCGAAGGGCTTACGCTGCAAGGGGTTACGTTCGATACGATGCTCGCCGCCTACATTATAGACCCCGGCAAGCGCCTGCACGATCTGGCCGACATGGCCCGCGAGAAACTCGGTTTGGAGATCGAGCCGGACTGCGCCGTTTGTGCCGTGCTTCTTCTTAGGGATAAGTTCCTGCCGGCCTTGAGCGAGAAGAACTGCAAGTATCTCTTCAACGATATAGAGATGCCCTTAAGCCCCGTCCTTGCCGGCCTCGAATGGCACGGTGTGCTGGTAGATACGGACCTGTTATCCGCGCTGTCGGCCGAATACGGCAACGAATTAGCCCAAATTACCCGGGAAATCTACGATATGGCCGGCCAGGAGTTCAACCTGAACTCACCCAAGCAGGTGGCCGCAGTCCTCTTCGACAAGCTAGGCCTGCACGCCGGCAAGGGGACCAAGAGCGGGGCAAAGTCAACGAACGTAGACGTTCTTGAAAAGCTGGCGGAAGATCACCCTATCGCCAGTAAGATATTGGATTATAGGGAGAAACAGAAGCTTTTATCGACCTACGTAGACGCCCTCCTCCACCAGATATTGCCGGAAACGGGCCGCGTGCATACGTCGTTCAACCAGGCAGTTACCGCAACGGGCCGCCTCTCCAGCACGAACCCGAACCTGCAGAACATACCTATCCGCACCGAGACCGGGCGGAAGATCAGGGAGGCGTTCATTGCGCCCGCCGGATGCGTTCTCGTGTCGGCCGACTATTCACAAATCGAGCTGCGTATCCTCGCGCACCTTTCCAACGACCCTGTGCTGATACAGGCATTTATTGACGACCGCGACATCCACACGCAGACCGCCTCCGCCGTTTACAGCATCTTCCCTGAAATGGTGACGCCGGAGATGCGCCGCGCCGCCAAAACCATCAATTTCGGCCTGATGTACGGCATGGGCCCCGTAAATCTGTCAAAACAGCTCGGGGTCTCATTTTACGACGCAAAGCGCTTTATAGACTCCTATTTCGACCAGTTCCCGTCTATCAGAAAATACATCGACGCGTCGATGCAGAGCGTGCGCGACCGCGGCTACGCCGAGACGCTCCTCGGGCGCAAGCGGTACCTGCCGGATATCAACTCCAGCAACAGGAATATAAGGGAGTCTATGGAGCGTACGGCGATAAACACGCCCGTACAGGGCACGGCGGCCGACATCATGAAAATAGCGATGATAAAGGTTTACGCCAAGATGAACGAATGGCCGGGGACCAAGATGCTTTTGCAGGTGCACGACGAATTAGTTTTTGAAGTGCCCGAGGGCAGCGCAAAAAAATTCGCGGACTGGGTGAGCGAAGAGATGAGCGCGGCGTACAGGTTAAAAGTCCCGCTTAAAGTAGATGCCGGTATCGGAAAACACTGGGGAGCAGCCCATTGACAAGGATAATTAAATGCAAAAAACAAACATAGTAATCACTGTCCCCGAGGGGCTGTGCCAGTACCTGAAAACCGAGGTAGAAGCCCTGGGCCTCCCGGTTACCTCCGTTACGCCCACAAGCCTGTCAACAGCTGGAACGCCGGCAGACGCGATGATGCTCAACCTGCACATCCGCACGGGCCACCACGTCCTCTACCAGATAGCCGCGTTCAAAAGCCGCAATGCCGATGAGCTCTATAAGGAGATGTCCAAAATCCCCTGGGAGACGATTATCCCGTCGAGCGAATACCTGTCTGTAGTCTCCAACGTACGCAACGCCACGATCAAGGATACCCGCTTCCCGAATTTGCGCTGCAAGGACGCGATAGTAGACCGCATCCAGGCCCGCAAAGGCCGCCGCCCCGACTCCGGCCCCGATGAGACCGGCGCGGTGATAAGCCTCTACTGGCGGGACGACCGCTGCATAGTTTACATAGACACCAGCGGCGAGCCGTTATCAAGGCGGGGGTACCGCCGCATACCCTTAGGCGCGCCCATGCAGGAAACATTGGCGGCCGGGGTAGTCGCGGCGATGGATCTGAAATCCGGCGAGCACTTTGTCAACCCCATGTGCGGCAGCGGCACGATGGCTATCGAAGCCGCGTTATCCGCAAGCGGCAGGGTCCCCGGCCTGACCCGCCAGAACTTCGGTTTCATGCACGTAATGGGTTTTGACCTGAGGGCGTGGGATGAGATGAAAAAGGCCGCGAAAACAAAGGTGCTGAAAACGCTCCCGTCCCAAATCATAGCCACCGATACAAGCGAAAAAGCGATCGACGCCGCCCGCAAGAACGCCATGACCGCCGGCGTCGAGCAGTTAATACAGTTTGAAGTATGCGATTACGCCGCCACCCCCGTACCGCCCGCACCCGGCGCGGTGGTACTCAACCCCGGCTACGGCATGAGGATGGGCGAGGAGCCGGAGCTTGTGGAGACCTACCGCGGCATAGGATCGTTTTTCAAGCAGAAATGCAAGGGATACCGCGGCGCGGTCTTCACGGCCAACACCGCGCTGGCCGGGCAGGTGGGGCTCAAGGCTAAGCGGAAAATCCCGTTTGTCAACGGGAAGATAGAGTGCAGGCTGTACGTATATGATTTGTACTGATAAATGGGGATTTAGCGAAGCTAAAATCAAAATATTATGGGATTATGTTTTGCCGGTGCATTGGGGAAACGTGATACCGTATACGGGGGAAAAGAGGCGGCTTGCTGTGCCTGCGGGAGCATGCAAGCCATTGCATTCACATCTCGGCCGCAGAAGCATCAGCCCCAATGGAACTACTCGCCGCCCGGCATGAAAGACGGTTGGCTTCTACGGTACGCGGACAATTCAAAACACCATGCTCTGGGCGTGGGCCGTGCCGCGTACCGGGTGTTCCAAATTTCACTATACGAACCGGGTTCCGCAACCGAGAGCGAATTCTTCGGCGGCCGAGCTTTTAATGCAAGTGATTACATGCTCCCGCCGGTGCCGCAAGCCGCCTCTTTTCCCCCGTATACGGTATCACGACAGCACAATGCACCGACAAAACATAATCCCATAGTCTTTTAAAGTCAAAGTCAAAGATAAACCCCAACTTACCGTCCCGGCCAAACATAATCCCAAATGCCGTTAAAAAATCCGCACCATCTGTCTGCCATAGATTATATTTAGGATATGGACATTTTAAACGAAGTTCTCGGCCCGATCCCGATCCCTCTTTTGGCCCTAATACTTTTCGGCCTCGTTTTCGGCTTTATGCTGTCGCGCTTTTTGCGTATGCCCGCCCATTTCCAGATGAAGGAGGATCTGCGCGACGAGATACGGTTTCGGCTCTCCAGCGAGCTGGTAGATGAGGCCGCGGCGGCGGAGGAGGCGGAGAAGGCCAGGGCGGAGGCGAAAAAGACCGCCGCTTCGAAAGAGGAAACCGCGGCCCCGCCGCCCGCCGCGCCGCCTGCGGGTGAGGCGGAAAAGCAGCCCTAAGGGCCTAAGCGGCCCCCGCCAGCTGGAAGTAAGAGTTGGCTTTCTGCCACTCCTTGTCTATGTTGTCGAACAGGCGCACAAGGTCTACGCTGTCTAACTTCAGGGAATTCCACGCGTTATCGTTGATTATCGGCACCTTGTTGTCGCCGCCGCTGCCGTAGCCCATGGCCCGGGCAAAGATGTCGGCGCAGTGGACGATCGCGGTGAGCTGCGAGCCGCTGCTGTCGGCCGTTGGGTTGTGGTGCGACGAGACCGCGCGCAGGATGTCGGGCGGCAGGCGCCACTGCTCCACGAGCATCCCCCCCGCCTCCTGGTGGTTTATGCCGAGGAGCTTGCACTCCGCGTCGTAGAAGAGAGACTTCGTCTTGTCGGCGAAATCGACCACGCGCATGAAGTCTTCGGGGGCCAGCTGGAACAGTATCAGCTTGCCGATGTCGTGGACGAGGCCCGCCACGAAGCACTCGTCCTTGTTGCCGTAGCCTATGGCCTGGGCGAGGCACTGCGCGCTGACCGCGCACGCCAGCGAGTGCTTGCGGAACTCCTGCGCCTCGAACTTGGCCGAGCCGGCGTCCATCTTGAATATCTCGAGCACGGAGGCCGTAAGGACAATGTTTTTTACCGTGGAGAAGCCGAGCAGCACAACCGCGTGGGAGACGCTCCCTATCTTGCCCGGAAAGCCGTAAAAGGGTGAGTTTACGAGTTTTAGCACGGTGGACGCCAGCACCTGGTCGGTGCGTATCGCCTGCCCGAGCTCGTCGGCGTTGGTGGCCGGGTTCTGCAGCATCTGCGTGATCTTGGCGATCACCGCCGGCTGCGTTTGAAGGTTGTTCATAGACTGGAGCCTGACCCGGATGTCGTTGCTCAGGGATTTTTGCATGGGTTACGCCCCGTTCTCGTGTTTTTGCAGTTTATGTGTGCACAGCGCGTCGAAGACCTTCTTCATGTTCGCGTTGTCGAGCGTGCCGAGGAACTTGTCGTAGAGGTCGCTCTTGATCTTGATGGGCGACGGGATCTCGGCCCTAACGCTCACCGACGAGGTGTCCTCGCCCTCTATGAAGACCTCGGCGATGCCCCAGTTGCGCAGCCGCCGCCCCAGTGCGGGCGTTACCGCCGTCCCCTTCTGGACAAGGACGTTCCCGGACGGCCCGGCGACATCCTGCGCCGCGATGCAGCCGGGCTCTATGTAATCGGTAGATATTTTACGCATAGCCAGCAATCTCCTGATGATATAATATACGATATGGCCGACGGCGGAAGGTAAAAAAATTTTTCGGACGGTTTTTTCCGGTAAATTTCCGCCCCGGCCTTGACATTGGCTCCGGCGTCACGTATATTAGTGCCGTTAGCCGCGGTTTTCCGGTTTTGCCCTCCCTCCGCCACCGGAAGTCCGCCCCGTCCCGCACGGCTGTGCCGGGTATTGCTTTTCGGGCGCGGATTTCGTATATTTAAACTATCTACCAAGCAGGAGGGTGTTATGAATGAAGCAGTATGGGCAAGAATTGAGGCAAATTTTGCCGAGGCAGCCGAGTTGTCAAAAAAGAACGAGGTCACGCTCGACAGGCTCGAAAAGGCCATCGAAACGTCGGCCGCAGAACGCGAGAAATCGTACGCGAAGCTCGAAAAAGCCATTTTCGGCGTTAACCGCGAGGTAAACGGCATCAGCAAAAGCAACGGAATGGCGGCCGAAGAGTATTTTTTCGAGTCGCTGGAGGAGTCGAAGACGTTTGGCGGCATGCACTTCGACCGCGTACGGGAAAATATCAAAAACAGCAAAAAATTAGAAGACGGCTCCACACTCGACGGCCAGTACGATATCGTGATGTACAATGATACCGCGGTATGTATCATCGAAGTAAAGTACAGATTCAAGAAGGACGATGTCAGAAATGTCGCGAAGTGGCACGCCGGCACCTTCAAAAGGCTCTTCCCCGAGTACGCCGGGTACGAAATCTACCTCGGCATCGGCAGCATGTGCTTTGAGGAAGACGTGGAAGAGGCCGCGCGGCAGCTTGGCATCGGGGTGCTGAAGGTCAAAGGCGACGCGGTGGAGATATACGACGAGAGCCTGAAAACATTCTGACAATTCGCAAACAGCGGCGGGGGATCAACCCCGCCCAATTTTTTTAGAATCAATCCGCATGCTTTTGACCTGCGCTACGTCGTCTATGACTTTCTGCGACCTGTCTACGGCCACGCTCTTCCAGATTTTGCGCCAGTCGTCTGCGTACCCCCGTTCAAAATTTTTGGTATAATTTTTTTGTGATAATTGTCATGGTAACAGTTGCACCAGTGGCAGGAACGCGGTCAAAATCCGTAAAAAGACCTTGTTATACCCAAATTATATCTAAATATACCTAAAAACATCTAAATATAGTTAAATATAGCTAAACAATATCTGAAAAGTACGGGAAAAATTGTCTTTTTTGGCATAATCCTGTACAATAAACGTTCTCCACGTGATACCCAAGGGCCGGTTTTAAGTCTGCCCCGCCCTTGACTTCTGCCCAACAAAAAATTTATTTGCGCGGAGGAGGGTGGCGCAAATTATATTAATCGGGTATTATTGACCAGCCGTAATACTGGATCAAAGAACAGTTTTCACAAACGCCAACATTACCATGGGAGTTATGTATATAATGAAAAAACACGTGTATCCTGCAGGAGCTAAATTAATCTTTACGGCATTTATCATCTTGAGTTTCGCCAACATGCCGGCAACGGCGCAAATGTCAACATTCACCGACCAGCGGGACGGTAAAAAGTATCGGACGGTGCAAATTGGCGAACAAACATGGATGGCGGAGAATCTGAACTTTAAAACCAATGTTTCGTGGTGTTACGATGACAATGATAATAACTGCGAGAAATACGGGCGGCTTTACGAAAGAAAGACCGCGTTGGGTGTTTGTCCGGCGGGCTGGCGTTTGCCAACCCGTGAAGAGTGCAGGGGGCTTGTTCAGACCGCCGGGGGCAGGGATATTGCCGTTCGGGCGCTTAAATCAAAAGCCGCCTGGAATAGCGGCTCCAGTACCGACGAATTTGGTTTCTCCGCCATGCCAGGCGGTACCGTTACTTGCGACGAAGAGGGTTGTGAGTTCGAAGGTATTGGCGAGTACGGTTCCTGGCGCAGTGCCACGCAGTCTGATAACCACGAAGACGCCTTTTGGTTCTGGAGTATGTCGGGCCACAATATTGGCTCGACGTTTGACGGTAGCCATGAGGGCTCGGAGGGACGCTCCGTGCGTTGTATTCAGGATGCGGCAGAAACCGGTATCAGGGAACTCAAGGCACCGGTAGAGCCGGCGATTCGGGAAGAACCGCAGCTGGCCCAACCGCCTCTTCCGCAGCCGGTTCAACCGCCCCCGGTTCGGCTGCCGCAGCCCACCCTGCAACCACCGCAACCGCAGCCCGCGCAAAACAGGGCTGCTACCGTCAAAAAGGGTACGAGCATTACCATTTTTGCCCCGGAAGCGGTTGGCTTGGCGGAGCCCCTGAGCTACATCCCCGCGCTGGTACAGGGCGAGTTCGTCAGCAACTTTTCAAGTTACTCCGGTATTGAGGTGCTGGACTGGGAACGCCTTGACGATATCTACCTGAAACTCTTCTCGGAGAAATACGATGACAACGCTGAAGCAAAGCTGGATTTGGGGAATCTGACACCCACGACCCACTTTTTGAGTGGGAAAATCACCAAAACGGGGACTGCCTACAACTTTCAAATCAGCGTTGTCAAGACCGATGACAAGAGGACAGTAGCCATGTTTTCGGACAACTTTTCTTTTGGAGACCTGAGCAACCTGACCGCCGTACGGCGTGCTTCGCTTAAATTGCTTCAGGACATGGGTGTGACACTCACCGCACGGGCGCGGCAGGAGCTTGCCGGAGCGGCGGAGGAAAACCATGTAAACGCGCAAAACGCATTTGCCCGAGGCAGAGACGCACAAAGACAGGGAACCGAGATCGCTGCGCTGAGCTACTACTTTCAGGCAGCAGCTTTCGACCCATCCCTGCGGGAAGCCGTAAACCGATCTTCCATACTCAATGCCAACATCACAAGCGGTAACATAGGCGATAACGTCCGCAACGACATAGCGTGGCGGAAACAGTGGGTCGAGAGGCTTGAGGAAACGGAACGCTTTTTTGACAATTTCAATAAGATTGAAACTATGCCCTATACGCTGTTTTATACAAATAATATTAAACAGGGCGCGGTCAATTACCAGAATGAGACCGTGGCCATGAGTATAGAAACATACCTATACGGCAGCAGTATCTGGACGATTTCAATGGAACGCGCGCTGCAGGCGGTATACGATGGCTTAAATGCTACCGGAAGAAAAGATGTCTGGCAATTGGGCAGCTGGCCGCAACGGGGCGTAACCCAACGTAACGCCTTTGCAGGACAGCGCAATAGCTTTTCGGTCGTATTCGAACTGCTGAACAACCAAAATAAGGTAATTGGCAGGCAAACCCTGCAATCAGGCGGCTCATGGGGGCTAAACTGGAGTGGCCGCCCCAGCATCAATATTTCAGGTGGCGACAGGAAAACCTTGAACTTCCAGAATGTCAGCGCAAACGAGATAACCGATAGAATGACGATACGGGTCGCCAGCGTAAACGGTGAAGATGCGGAAATTGCCGCCGTAAACGGTGTTCTGCAGATACGCGCTATTACCGCGGATGAAGTTGCAGCAAATGACAGATTTCGGTTTGTAAAGGGAGAAGTGCAAGGTTTTGCGAACAGAAACAATAAAGAGGCCGAACTTATTATTCCTAGTACTATTTGGGGCGATCCGGTTGTTTCCATCGGCGATCGGGCATTCAAAGGCGCAAGATTAACCAACAGGATAATCATACCTAACAGCGTTAAATCTATCGGCCAGGAGGTGTTTTGGGGCAATAAACAAATATATCAAATTATCATAGGGGCAAATGTAGCTATGGCAGGAAATCCATTTAGATACGAAGATAGATATCAAGACAACGACGGTCGTATGCGTACTATTATTAACGACAACAATGGTTTTCAGGATTATTATAACAAAACAGGCAAAAAGGCAGGTGTATATGTCAACAATAATTTCAGGTGGACATATGGCTCCACACATGAAGAATCAATAAAACAACAACAAAAAACGTTTGACGCCGAACTCAAAAAAACGGATATTTATACTAGAAGATTTCGTGCTGGAATCAAGGGAATTTATGGCGCGAATCGAGATTATGGTAGTAGCTGGATTGGTGATAACTACGGAGTTGGAGGGTTAATGAATATAATGCTTTGGCAACAAATGAAAAGTACACGAAATCCGATGGGAGATACAGTTCAGGTTCTTGCAGGCATGTATTTTCTAGGAATTCATACCGGTGCTGATTTACTGAGGAGAAACTACTCCGTCAACACGTATGATGACGTGCAATATGTAAATGTAAATGATATGGTTATAAGCATACCTGTATTTCTACAAACAGGTATACGTATAGTAACGATTGAAGCTGGACTTCGAGTAGATATACCATTCAGCTCAGATAGCGAGTATAGCGTATCATCACCTATTTTCGGGGTTGGTTTTGGAGTAAGTCTTCAAATTTCACATTTAGTGATAGATTTCAGGAGGAGTAACGACATTGGTGTAAGGTTTGGTGAAAAAAATAAACGGATCCAACAAACCAACTGGGGTGTAGGCTGGATATTTTAGTCAATTCTGCCGCCCCACTCTGCCTTGGGCACTGGGGCGGTTTTTCCGATAATGTTCTGTCCTCCCGCCCCAGACATTGTCCCTGGCAGAGATGGTTCAGTATTTTTGACAGATTTCCCGGCGCGTTTAGGGCGCGTCATGTCTGCGGTAAATGATAATTTAGCGTAGCTAAAATCAAAGTCAAGGTCAAAATATTATGGGATAATGTTTTGTCGCCTCATTGAGCCGACGCCATCCCATGATACGGGGGAAAAGAGGCCCCTTGCGGCACGGGCGGGAGCATGCAATCACTTGCATTAAAAGCTCGGCCGCCGAAGAATTCGCTCACGATTGCAGAGCCCGATTCGTAGAGTGAAGTTTGGAACACTCAGTACGCGACACGGCCCACGCCCGGGCGTGGTGTTTTGACTTGTCCGCGTACCGTAGAAGCGAACTCCTTTCATGCCGGGCGGCGAGTAATTTTATTGGGGCTGATGCTTCGGCGGCCGAGATGTGAATACATGGATTGCATGCTCCCGCAAACATAGCAAGCCGCCTCTTTTCCCCCGTACCACGGGATGGCGTTGGCTCAAGGCACCGACAAAACATAATCCCATATTGTTTTTAATTCTCACCGCTAAACCCCAATTTACCGCAAAACAACCGCCGCCGTAAACCGCTTGCCGGTTTTCATCTCCTTCATATCCACAAGGTACCGTCCCGCGGAGATTTTGGTGGCTGAGAAGTTCGCGGCGCCGCCGGTGGTGCTGAAGCGCGTTACCGTTCTTCCCTTCATGTCAATCAGGCGCACCTGTACCTCATTGGCGGAAGATGTTTTAATGTTTATTGTTTTGCCGCGGACTGTTACCGCCGGGGCGAGCTTGTTTTTGCTGACGGCGCCGGCGGTGCGGTTCCATGATATTGACGAGACGGGGCCGTCCTGCCACGCTAAGTAGGGATAGCTCTCGCCCTCTTTTATCCGCCATATCCCCGCGAAGTCCCAGCCGGCAAACGTGCTCTGTTGGTACATCTCCTCAGTGGTCCTCCCTATGCCGCCCATTTGGCTGGCGGAGAGCTTGGTGTCCCAGTAGCTCGTTGTAAAGGGATCTCCTTCGGGGGCGGGGATATATCTGTACCCCACCAGACCGCCCCAGCTTTGGCCGCGTTCGATGTTATACGTCGACGGTATATATACTGCGGAATAACTCCGCTCTATGGAGGCGCCGTCCGCCGGATTGCCTGTGCGGCCAACTAACCCGCCGGCGGCAAAATTTATTACAGGGTCTGTTGGTTCATCGGAGATTACTGATTTGTTTAAAACGATGCCTCTTCCGTCAGTCGGCAAAGTTGTGGGTGTATCCACCATGCCTACAATGCTGCTGTCTACCACACTGCTTCTTGGGTCAGTCGTCCAAACTGCGGCTGTATACGCCATCAAGATACGCCCAATGGCATAACAATCGGCAATCTCACCGCCGTTAGCTCCGGCCAAACCGCCTATCGTCCAATTTTTACTGCCGTCGTTCGCTGTCTTGCTCACGTTTACCGTTGCGTAGCTTTCGGTAATCTTGCCTGTTTGCAGCCTCAAATCCATACAACCGGGGCACGACCCCCCATAATAACTTTTGTTGAAACCAACTAATCCGCCCAAAACCTCGAACTTGCTTGAAAGCTTTTCGAATCTCATATCCGCGCCGCTTTTGGCAATTACGCCGCCGTTATTCTCCCCCACAAGGCCGCCGGCGGTTCCGAGATCGCCTGTCATCGTAACCGTTGAGCGCGATTCGCGTATCGTAGCGTGCTCGCTTGTACCCACGAGGCCTCCGGCTATGACTTTATCGAATGGCACCATCACCTCCGGCAGAGTATTTTTTTCGGAGATAACCGTAACCGCGGAACCGCTTTTGGTGATATCGTCCCACACCGATTTCCCAATCAACCCGCCAACATTCAGGCGGAAATCCTCGTGGTTATTGGAGACCGGGAGATAAGCCGCGACCGTTCCGGTTACATTAACGCCTGTAACAGCGGAGTACCGGCTGTACCCCGCCAGAATACCGGCCCCGGAGGAGTACCAGGCGTAAGTCCCGTGAACCGCGACGGTATCCGCCTCGATGGTCAGGTTTTTTATTTCCGCGCCGTCGAGCGAGCCGAAGAGACCGCCCGAGATGACGCTGGCCCCTACATCATCAATCATCTGAATCTTCCTGTTGACGTATAGCCCCCTTATCGTATGCCCGTTTCCGTCGAACGTGCCCCTGAACGCGCCGGCAAACAGTGAGCTGTCGTGGGGTTTGGGTGGGGTTAGAGGGGCCCCGTCTACAAGTACAGGCATTGTCCCATACCAGACGACCGACCGCCCAACAGGCGCCCACCCCATTTTACCGTCTTGCCGCCCCGCGCCGATATCAGCCTCAGTATTCAGGCAGCCGGACAGGTCGATATCGCCGGTCAGTACATAGTTGCCGCTAAGGGGATAGTCTGCGTGTGCGAATTTCCCGATTTTCTGGAGGTCCGCGCATGAGGATATTTCCATAACATTCTGCGCCGCTGCCGTCATTGATACCGCCGCGATCACGGCCAGACAGCACCGCGCCAATTTGGACATACCTTTAAATATTGCCATTCTAAAGCCTCCATCGAATTGTGTACAAGGGATACACGGCGCCCGCCTGCGCCCCAATATTAATATAACACGCGCCGGGTGTGAAATTGTTACTTTATCCGTAATTTTTTTGAATTACATGGTTAATTGTGGGATAAATGGTAATTTTTCGTTGTGTTGATTGTCTGAACCATGATTTGCTTGATTAAAGGATTAACATGATTAAACGTCAAAAGATAACGTCAAAATCATCGATAATGCCCGTAGGGGCGACCGTCCCCGGTCGCCCGCCAACGCATGGATTGCGTTATACGTTGAAATCAAACGCAATATCGCAATTCCGGCGGGCGATCGAGGGCGATCGCCCCTACAAAACCGTTTTGTTTCCGTCAAAACCGTATATCCATCACAACGATAAACCACAATATCGCAATTCCGGCACGGGCGACCGGGGACGGTCGCCCCTACA
>Ga0209755_10001406_pt1 | contig 37826 bp, 24 predicted proteins | sample TergutCo191P1_FD_187301 | JGI IMG/M metagenome (GOLD analysis project Ga0209755, IMG submission 187301) | Cornitermes sp. P1 segment gut microbial communities from Petit-Saut dam, French Guiana - Co191P1 (SPAdes) (version 2) | ecosystem: Host-associated > Arthropoda: Insects > Digestive system... | reverse complement strand
AAATAACCACGCGACCTGCGTCATCCGCTAATTTATTTCGGATGGAAAGGTTCGTTCTATCGCGCATCAAGGTATACATCGTTCTTGCATCATTAGACATTGTTTTGAATTTTCCCTCAAAGAGAAAATCGTGCATCATGGAAAACTGCCCGTTTGCGTTGTTCTCAAGATTGATAACATCAAAGCCTTCGGGGTTGACAATTTCGTGTACTTTCAGTATTTTGGACATAAAAAGTCCTCCTTGTATGATTTTTTATCAAAGGAGGCGTCCTAGGTACTTGAATTGTCCCAATATTCGTGATATACTTCACGTATATGTATTGCTTATGGGTCAATTTGAGGCCTAGGAACCTCTTATTTGACGGGCAAGCAGTTTGAAGTGCTTGTCTTTTGCCATAATAAAGCAAAAAACCCCCGTTGTCAAGATGGGGGTTTTTTCTTCAGTTGACACATTCCCGTCACTAATATTTTATTCCATTTGGCCTTCGGGAGGAACGAGGATGTAAATCCTATTGGGTTTGCCCAAACCTTGTTGTATTGTGGCTATCAGTTCAAACATCTTTAGTTCATTTTGCACTTTGGTCACAGTTTTGTCGGACACCCGGAGTTTTTTCTGTAATTCCTCGTTGGTGTAAAAAATAAACATGCGACCTTCGTCATCTACATCTACTGTTTTGTTTTGAATTGCATGGTATGCTCTTTCGAGCAGCAATGCATACATTAGTTTTGCATTGCTAGACATCTTTCTAAATTCCCCTTCAAAGAGAAAAAACGGAATCATAAGAACTGGCTCGTCCGGATTGTCCTCGCCAGTATAAAGTGCTCTTCCAAGATACGTTGGTTCGAGTACTTTGTGCATTTTGGACATAAAAACCTCCCATTTTTCGATACAAGTTTTCGCCTTGCATTCCCATATTAAAGCAAAAACGGTATCTGTCAAGTCAAGAAGGGGGTTTTTCTGTTTGCGCCCAATGTCGAAGGTTTCAGTTGATACAATTTTGACATCAACTGAAACCTTTCGCCGATGACCGCCTACGCGGTCTTTTTTTCTTAATACGCAGACTTATGAAAAAATTCATAGTTTCAGCAGCATTACAAAAAAACGACAAGCCTTTATCATTGTGTACATAACAAACACGTGTTTGCAACAACCAACATTATTTAGGGGCAATGACCCCAAGAAAGGAGGTTTTCCTCATGGAAAACCCACAAAACTTAAATGTATGTAACGCCGTTGAATACGATTCGGGTTGAGCAATGCTATGCTCCCGAAGTATTTAACGAAGGTGTGCAAGGAACCAATGCCGATGGCAGAGCATTAATAATTCCGGCACTTATGCGCACTATCACTTTTGACCCAAACGAAGGTATCGTTATTCCCCCTACAAGAACGGTATGACTGTTACTCGAACCGCTCTGGCTAATGGAACCGCGGTCCCGGATGTGTTCCTCTCGCCAGATTTACTTCGAGCCATACTCGTTATGAACGATAAATTTGGGAGCTTTACAATCAACGCAATTACCGGAGGCGACCACACCGAGCGTTTGATTGATGAGCATTATCGGGGATACGCGGTTGATTTTCAAGGAGAGGGTTGGAGTATTGTTGATATTCGAGATAGTAACTGGAATCAATTTCCGCGGCGCGACCAATGGATTCCAATTGCAACATTTAACGAAGTTCTTGAGTATCTAGAATCGGCAGGTTTTATAACACAACGCTCTCCAGGGTCGCAAACGCTTTATCCGTCACCGCCCAGACAAACACCATACATCGGTGAAGCTCCATTCTTCCACTTAGAGATTTGGGGACGTAATTAGGTTTCAATGTGTCAAGTTAAAAATAGACAAATTTCATAAATTTGTCTATTTTTAATTAAAGACCGAAGAGACCCCAGCCCTCGACTCTATCAATTCTTCCATTTTTAATGAAAAATCGAATAGCAACTTCAACCCCCATTGGGTCATCCCCCAAGGTATACCAATCCCACATTCCTTTTAGTGCTGATGTTTCGACTATAACTCTATTATCATACCTTTCGACCAATATGTGTGTAGCGGTATCCCAGTTTATACGTGAAAAGCCAGCTCGAACAAAATGAGCGAATAAAACACCGTTATGCTCAACAAAGGGTGACATAGACATATTCAGGGTTCCTTCCACCCAAGTCACCGTGTAAAATTGCAACAAGTAATTGCGAACGTCGTCCAAACTGCCAAAACCCGATGAAGGCGAAAGTGGAGCATATAATCCCCGCATCTCTAACGGCACATATATTTGCTCTTTTCTATCCCAAAAATGTATCGAGTCAAATCTGTCTAGCAAACTCCACCATTCTTCCCAAAAATCCCCCGCCGCCACAATAATCTCCCCAAGTTCCTCCACCGTCCACACCCGATACAAACCACTAGGAATCCGAACAACCTGCCTCGGAAAAATCAAATGTGGGTTAGTCAACCCATTATACTCCGCAAGCACAGGCCACGTAGTGCCATGCAACCGCGCAATGTGCGCCAGCGTATCGCCCCGCTCAACAACATGACTTCCGGCAGCCTCTACAGAACTCACAAAAACGAGTGCTAACGCACACAAAAGCACAAATCCAAACACAACCTTACATACTGCTTTTTCCATCCCAGCCCAACCTTTACGAATTTTTACTAAATATTACTATACACTTGTGCAACATTTTTTCAAGCGCATTGACAAAGCAAAAAATAATAAGTATTATATGTCGATTCAAAAACTAAACCCCCGAAAGGAAGCCGAACTATCCATGCAACCTACCGGCCACGTCATCACCAACAAAAACGCCAGCGACAAGACCCAAGTAGCCTACATACGTTGTTCCTCAGTAGACCAAAAGGAAGGGCGACAGCTATCCGCCTTTGAACACCTCAATATATACAAGATTTACGTTGAAAAGGCGTCTGCCAAAGATACCAAACGACCATTGCTCCAAAAGATGCTCAAAGCCGTAAAAGCAGGGGACACGATATATGTCCATGATTTTTCCCGAATTGCGCGGTCAACACGGGATTTGCTGAACCTCGTGGAAAGCCTCAACGAACGCGGGGTGAAGCTCATCAGCTTAAAGGAACATTTGGACACTTCGACACCCACGGGTAAACTCATGTTGACCGTGATTGGCGCCATCAATACCTTTGAACGTGAATGTATGCTGGAGCGACAACGGGAAGGCATCCTCATTGCGCAACGCGAGGGAAAGTATAAAGGAAGAAAGCCCATCGAAAAACCCGAAAACTGGAACGAGGTATATACACTATGGCGTAGTCAAGTGATTAACAGCGCAGAGGCTATGGCGCGATTACGGCTTACGCGCAGTACCTTCTATAAATTGACCGCCAAGCAAAAAAGCATTGACGAAGCACATCAACTTCCTTAGCCAACGCGCCGAAGGCGCAAGGCGGCGTAAGCCGCCCTTTTTATAGTCCTACGAAAGCCACAGTCTGTGGATAAATTGTGGAAAAACTGTGTATAACCTCTTATTCTCTGTGGATAAAAGCCCCTTTTCGTTCATATCAAAAAAACTCATTTGGATATAAATATGAATTAAAAGACATCTTAAAACACATTTGAAACATACTATATAATGCAACATGCATTTCAAAACAAAAAAGCCGGTAAATTTACCAGCTTTTCTTGACGGATAGCAAGGGATTCGAACCCCTGGAAGCTTTCACTTCTGCAGTTTTCAAGACTGCCGCCTTCGACCACTCGGCCAGCTATCCTTACAGATATTGATAAAAAATGAAGAGCATTAACTAAATTATAAGGAAGTATATTACTTTTTTTAAGACTATCGCCTTCGACCACTCGGCCATCTGCTAACTGAAACATATAGAAAAATATATGCCAGAGTATTCCTGTTTCTTCGTGTCCGATTTTGCCGTGGCTACTCTCGTTTGCTATAACACTCCACAGGCGTAAATTCCCGTGTTAGCCCACGGTACATTTAATCGTCACGCAATTTTGTAGTCGGAGCATCGTTCAAGGTTGATGGCTGCTTGCAAGTCGCGGTCTATGACATTGCCACATGTACATTTGTAGACTCTATCCCTTAGCGTCAAGTCTTTCCTAATGCTTCCGCATTGCCAACATAGCTTGCTACTCGGATAAAAACGGTCTGCAATCCGAATTTCTATATCCCATTTTCTACATACATATAGTAGCCATGTTCGGAAATAATAGAAATTCTGTTTTGCTATCGCCTTAGAAATATGCCTGTTTTTCATCATGCCCGAAATATTAAGGTCTTCGATGGTTATAAACTCTGGCTTGGTTTTCGCCAAAACAATCACCACATACCTTACATATTCCATGCGCTTGCGCTGCAACGCCTGATACAGTTTTTGTACTCTTAGCACATTTCTTTCTATATTTGCAGAATGTTCAGTTAATCGCTCCCTTCTTAGTTTTTTGTGTTCGTATTGCCTGCTTAAACGCCTCTGCGCACGCCTAAGCTTCTTTTCCAATTGCCTGATTCTTTGCTTTTGATTGATTTTTTCGAAAGTGATTCCGTTACTGACCGTCGCAAACGTGTTGACGCCAAGGTCTACCCCTATACCCTGTGTTTTGTTTGAATTGCTATTGACTGTAATACCTTCGTCAAGCAATACAGTTACATAAAACCGCCCTGCTTTTTCGGATATTGTTCCGCTTCGGATACACCCGTTTTGAGGAAGATAACCATATTCTTTCAGCCGAACATAACCCAACGTGGGTATGTTTATTCGATGGCGCTCGCATCGGATAACCGTTTTTGCATTCGTCTTCACGAAATACATTTTCATGTCTTGGTCTCGACGTTTTTTCCATTTAGGGAAACCGCTTTGTTTGTTGAAAAAGCGTTTGTAGGCGGTTTGGGCGTTGACGATGGCTTGCTTTACCGACTTGCTGGACACGTCTTTAATCCACGCTTTGTCGGGGTTGTTGGGCAAGTATTCGTGGTTAAGCCATTTGGCAAATTCGTTTGCGGTTACGAATCTGCCGCCACTTTGGTAGTTTGTTTGATTGTAAGCGAGATAGAGGTTGTAGACATAACGGCAAACGCCTATTGTTTGGCGTATTTTCATGATTTGGGCTTTGCTTGGTTTTATTTCTGTCTTATAGGCTCTCAGTTTTCATCTCCTCCAAAAATCCATCTTCGATTGTACCACAAAATCCACCTAAAATCAACACACTCATCTTGACATGCACTTCAAACATAGTATATAATCCACTTGCAACATATTCTATAATGCAAGGGTGAATACAAGTGAAGACCATTACCATTGGCACATTAAAGGGCGGCACGGGCAAAAGCAGTACCGTGTTCAATCTTGCCGGACTGCTGGCCGAAAAGCACCGCGTCCTGCTTATCGACTGCGACCCCCAAACCAATCTATCCCTCAACGTCGGTGTAGACATCACCGAAAACGATGTCCCCACCGTCAAGCACATTTTTGACGAGAACGCCACCGCTGAGGACGTCATCTTCAAAACCCCCATCAAAGAGTTGCCGAACATCGACCTCATTCCGTCGTGCATCAAGCTAACGGCCACCGAACTCCAAATGGTCAGCCGTGCCGGCCGCGAAAACCTCCTCCAAAATTTCTTCCTAGACAATAAAAAATCGCTGTCCATCTACGACTACGTTTTGATTGACACCAACCCTTCCATGGGCATTGTCAACCAGAACGCCTTTCTCGTGGCGGACAGCATTGTTTTGGTTTCGGATGTTTCGCTGAACGGCATACAGGGTGCGGAGTTGTTTTTAGAACTGTGGGGCGGCACACGCCGGAACCTCCGAAAAGAGGACAACGTCAGGGCGTTAATCCTAAACAACTTCGACAAACGCCTCAAACTGTCCGGCGAACTTGCCGAATACTGCAATGACCACGAGAGCATGAAAGACATTGTACTCAAGACCGTCATTCCCAACAGCGTCCAGTTGAAGAATACGGAAATGGAACATTTGCCTATTAATCTCATCCATAAAAATTCCGGCGTCCACAAGGCGTATCAAAACATTATACAGGAACTAACCGAAAGGGGCGTATTGTAATGCCAACCAGCAACCGTTTTAAGAAGAGTATCGAGAGTGCGACGGAAAACACCGCCGCCGCCAAACGCACCAAAAAAGAAGCCGAAGCACCCAGCGCACCGCCTAACGATATATTGGCGGATATCCTTGGGGAAGGCAAAAAAGGACGTGGTGCAAGCCATACGCTGTATCTTTCGGCGGAAGTTGGGGAGGCACTTGCGCAGTACGCCGAACAGCATAAAACCAGTAAGTCTACGATAGTAGATGCGGTGTTGAGAAGTGTTTTGTTGAAATGATGGAAAATGCAATATGTAGTGCATCTTGATGTGCATTATATATTGCATTTTATATTGTTGATTCCCCAAAGTAAGATGCTTGCTTTTATGGGGGTTTTGGGGTATACTATGCTTCGTAGCTGGAGAGGTATCGAAGTGGTCATAACGAGCCTGACTCGAAATCAGGTTGAGCATTGCTCACGCGGGTTCGAATCCCGCTCTCTCCGTTCTTCGTGTCAACAATCTTTTTAGCCGTTGGTTAAGCGGTTAAGGCGATTGTTGACTTTTTTAATTCAGCTTACCCCCAGGGTTGAATTTATTGGCAATACATGTACTAATCCAGTATGACAATTGTGCGTCTACTTTCGTGTATTTATGAACCTATCGTGTCGCTTTTCTTTTCCGCCACAAAACTCATAATAGTGTTTATTGCAATATCCCTGCGCGTAATGACGAAAATTGCAAATATTGCATTTTCTTTCTTGCCTGTTATCTCTTTCGTGTAGCATATGCAAAACTTCCTTATATTTATTATATTTGCGTTGCAAGTGAATAGTTGAATCATAATATAAGTAATTAAGTATTTTAATAATCTCGTGATTACCGCACTTGCGTAATGTTCTAATGTTATTGTTGCGCTCTGGGTGTCGCGTATCAATCTGACATGAGGACGTACCACAGTTATCAATAAATATCTCGTTAAGGCTTTCGCAAAATGATAGTGTTGATGTGATATTAAAACTGGAAACGCTCCCTCGTAATCCGACATGACCATCTCCATCAAAATACCCTCTAATAAAATGATTATACAAGGATTTATCTAGCCACATAGGGAATGTCAAGACATAAGTCTTTGCATTTACACAACCAAGTTCAGCAAGTTTTTGGCTCATATGTTTACTGGTGACACATAGTTTATATCTGCTCAATCTGCCATCAAGTTGCATATCAAATTTATCACAACGAATGGGAGCATTAGAACCAATGCTATCAGCAACTTTGTCAAGAATGTCTTTGTCTTTTTCTGATTGCGTCAAGGTTATTGCGCCTCTTACAGTATAATTGCAACCGTCGGCATAAAGCAATCCAAGAATATACGCCTTTTCTTCTGTGTCAATTGAATCGAAATATGATTCATTAAGTGTATATATTCTTTGTATTTCAGACTGTGAACGAATCTTAACACCTCTGCGCTTCAAATTGTTAAGAACTGCAACATTGCTTATGCTTTATTTGTCAGCTATTGCATTTGCATTATCGCCGTTTTTATAATCAATAACCATTTGTTCTCTGTCTGCCAACGTTGTTTTATAGTGCATATAAATCACTCCTTGGCACAATTGTACGATGTTGTTATAATAATGTCAATGTGTGGTTGGTGCAATGAACCTGTATCGCATGGGCGTAAATTATTTGCATGATACAGGGGTAGTGGGGCATGGCCCCATTATTTTGGGTGCTGTCAGCCACCCTATGATGTAACGCCATTCAAAGGTAGGAGGCGTAAGCCGTTCGCACTACTGGGCAGTTATAAGCCTCCGCCTCAAACAACGTTAGGCGGTGAGTAGTTGACATCCTCTCCCATCTGTCTGTACTTAGAAAGCTAGTAATCCTTCGGGATTGCTGGCTTTTTTGTTTGAAACTTGACAATAGCAGCACAAAAGTGGCACAATAGCCGTACAAAAATCCAAAGGAGTGAAAAACCATGGTTTCATCACCAAAAGTAACAGTTCGTATGGACGAACATATAAAGGAACAGTTGGAAGCGATTTTGCACGATATTGGCATGAATCTGACTACAGGCTTTAATGTATTTGCCAGAGCCGTTATTCGTCACGGCGGCTTACCGTTCGAGTTGAATCAGTCAGCGTATCGAAATCCGTACAACATGGAACGCATAAAGCATTCTCTACAGCAGCTGGAAGACGGAAATGTCATTGCCAAAACAGCAGAAGAATTGGGGCTGGATGATGATGCGCTCGATTGAATTTACAGCGGATGCATGGGACGATTATGAATACTGGGAAAAGCAGGATAAGAAGACGCTCAGAAAAATCAAGCGACTTATCAAAGAGTTGCAACGACACCCCGAAACGGGCGAAGGACATCCTGAACGGTTAAAAGAAGACCTTTCTGGTGTTTGGAGCAGACATATCAATCAAAAAGATAGGATGTTGTACAGAATCAACGAAGACAGCGTATCCTTGGTTCAGTTGCGGACGCACTATTCGGATTCTTAGCACATGCAAAAACTGGATTAACCTATTCTCCCGGGGGAATAGGTTAATCCAGTATATCCCAAAATCTCCGTTGTCGTCTCCTGTATACACGAATACGGATTGAAACGATTGAATTGACAGCGGATGCTATGCGGAGAAGCGTTGAGCTAGAGGGATGTATCACTAAAAGTGAGGTTTACTGCGGTATGTCGCTTGGGGCATATGTCCCTCTAAAAGTGAGGTCTATTTCGGTCAAAATTGTTCCAAATTTTGTCTTTAGATGATTTTTTTATCAAAAATATCTGTGGATAAATATGTTGATAACCTGTTAAAAACTTGTGTAAAACCAATACTTTTCTGTGGATAACCATGCGAAATCTGTGGATAAGTTATCCACAGTACCGAAATAAACCTCACTTTTAACCGAAATAAACCTCACTTTTAACCGAAATAAACCTCACTTTTAACCGAAATAAACCTCACTTTTAACCGAAATAAACCTCACTTTTGAACCCTAAAAACAACGCAATTTTGCGGGTTTGCGGCACCCCATAAGTATATAAAATATCTAAAAAGCAATAAGTATCATGAAGGTGTTTTTATACATGAAGTTGGCGCGAATTTGGGCGGCGCGAAAAAGGCATGAAAAACCAGGCGAGTTGCAACACCTCACCTATTGGTGTATAATGGCATTACAAATTTATAGGTGGGGTGATAAGGATGTCCAACAGCAAAGACTACAAGAAGAACGCGACCTTGAAAAAGAAAAGAAGCTATACAGTCGTCAAATCAAATGTTCTAGTTCAGCAATCGCGGTTTCATCTTACTACACATGAACAAAAAATAGTCTTGTATCTGGTGTCCAAGATAAAGCCGGAAGATTCTAAACTCATGCTCTACGACTTTTCGATTGTGGAGTTTTGCAAGGTGTGCGGCATCGACCATGAGAGCGGCGCAAATTATAAATATATCAAAGATACGTTGAAAGTCATTGCCGACAAAAGTATTTGGGTGCAATTGGACAGCGGAATGGAAACCGTACTACGTTGGATTGAAAAGCCGTATATAGACCCCATGAGCGGAAAGGTTCAGATAAAGCTGGACGAACTCATGACACCATTTTTGCTACAGCTTAAGAAACACTATACACAATATAGTCTTCATTATGTTTTGCCGATGAAAAGTCAATACAGCATACGGATGTACGAGCTACTGAAAAGTTATGAATACGCCGGAGGCTGTACGCTGGATATACCAGAACTCAAAAAAATTCTTGATGCAGAAAAGTATCAGCGACACGCAGATTTTAAAGTAAATGTATTGGACATAGCCATGCGCGAGATTAATGGAAACACGGATATAGTGGCTACTTATGAATTGGAGAAGGAAGGGAGAAAATTTGCCAAGATAACATTCACTATCGAAAGTGTCAGAGACCATATGGCACTTTTAGAGGTTGGTAATAATGTTGACCAAAAAATGGAGGATAAAAAGAAGCGAGGAAGAAAAAAGAAAGCCGAAGAACCCGATGGACAAATTTCCATAAACGAAAGGGAACGCTAGAGGTTCAATTTAGCGAACATTCGCACCTTATCTTTTTGCAGGTGATGAATCCATCACCTTAACCCCAACCGATACCCTTTTGCCATCAGTTGGTTAGGATTTCTAACCAACTGGTTGCAAAATGCAACCAGTTGCCCTCGTCTCCACCCCCAACAAGTGTCGCATCCTCGCCGACCCGTAGGCCCTTAAATATCCATCCGCAAATATTACATTTTCGTGACATTTTGATTTTTGTTCTTTTTTGGGCATGTCGAAACGCATGTCGAGCGGTCGAAATGCACGTGTCTAAGCCGTCTTCAGTCCACATGACAGGTGGGGCGGAACCGTCGTGACCGTGGATTGACAGTTTGCGCGTATTGTGCTATTCTTCCATGGTGGGTAATGGAAGAGGGTGATATAATCCATGGAATTTGCAACCCTACGCAACTTTCAGCGGGGCGACTCGCTGGTGTGGGACAAAATGAAGAAACAAAACGGTCGTGTTGTCCTGGTCACGCGGAACCAACCCAGGTATCTGCTGGTTGACCTTGAAGACCACAATCTCATCGACATGCTGGAAATGATTGACCGCTTTAAGAGTGCGAGTCGCGCCAGCGATGGTGGTAAGGTACCCACATTTACGTAAAGTAGTATCGTAGTACCCGCAACACAAGCAATAGGAAAGGCAACAAGACACGAGTTCGGCGTTGATAGTACGCGGGCGTATGCTGAGGTGGACAAACTGTACATACCTTTGAATCCATACCCAAAGCAGTTTGCCGTTGTAGCTTCACCGCGAAAATTGACGAAAAGACTTGTGGGCAACAAAGCAGAATCTTGCACAAATCTTATGTTTGGGCAAGAATTTATAAGTCTTAGAAAGTAGGATTTTCCTATGAAGCATGCTTCAAAAAGAAGACGCGGTATCGCTCTTCTTTTGGCAATTTCGATGGTTCTGTCGTTGTTTGCCGCGCCGGTTTCGGCGAGGGCGAATATTGGCTTTGAACCGTTTTTCTTCCCGGGTGGGCCTATCTTTGGGCCGCCTATTATCATTGCGCCAAGGCTGGAGATTGAATCCCGTGCGTTGACCGTTACGTTGACGGGTGATGCATTTCGTCAGCTTCCCGGCGGCGCGCCTATCCCTGACGTAAATGAACTTGAAAACTGGGTTTTGATTGAATCTTCGCCCGATTTTGCGCAAGATTTGAGAACCATTTCGTGGCCGTCTACCCCTGCAGACCGTGTGGTTTTTGTAGGTGGTGGCACACCATCAGCACCCGGTTTTACGTTGGAGACGGTTACTGCTACGACTGCACGTACGGCAGTAGTGCATCTCCACGGCTATGTGTACGAGGACTTCGTTGGTTCTCAACGTAGGTTTTATCTCGTTCCTAACCCCACGCTTTTGCAAAGCGGCGTTGCACCTGCACCCCTTATCATCTACATCGGGATAGACGAAGTAGATAGAATTATAACCTTTGAGGGAAGTATTCAGCATGAAGTGTTTGTTACCCATATGTGGGGTGGCAATGCAAATCCGAATCACTACATCCCCTTTGGTATCAATCCGAGCAACTACCTCGTAGTTGAGCTTACCTTGGATTCGGGTGCTTTTTTCAACTTTGGTGACACAGCAATTGGTAGTGGTGGCGGTTCCGATCCGTTTGATATTGCCAATTGGTATGTTGACCAACGTCCAATAGTACGTGGCACGACACCAGACTCATCCCCACGTGGTGATGACCAACCGTCTTTCGGCATGGAGCTTGTTGCTGTTACGCGTGTTTTGGACTATGTGGATAACGATGGCAATAATGTATATTACCCCGACCGCGTTCGTTTGCTTTTCCACGGCGTTGAAGACGACGGCGGTATGAATGTGCATGGTGGTTTACATGCCGCAAAAATCACGATTTCTTGTGATGACTTAGCGGACTTGAACGATACCACTTGCGCTTGCGCTCTGCATCAACAAGTTCCTTTTGAAGCAGCAGCACAGCATCTCTTTGTTGCGCCTGTTGCAGGCGTTGTTGTTGAGCCTGTTGCGAACGGTAGCAGTAATGGCTATGCAGCTGTTACGGCACTTGATGAACTGTTTGCATCTATCCCCATCAATGTGCCTTCGATTCCGATGGATTTACGTATCATTAGGGATAACTGGTTTGTTACGACCATTGAAGGCGGTCGCCATATCCCTGCTGGGGCATTGCCCGACGGCGTTACTCGCAACATTGTTGTGGAAGCGACGCTTCTTGATACCGATGGTTTGGCTCGATTCTCTGCACTTGCCAATCAACCTCAAAATTGGTATTTCAACTATACCGATGAAGAGTGGACTTCTTGGGTAACTAGCCAAGGTCATGGTAACGTTCGTGGTTTGATGTTGCAATCCACACAGGTTATGCCGGGTGGACGCACAGCACAGCTTACCTTTGTGACCACAAGCGAACCAGCATTTGCCGCTATCGACGCGCCTAGTTTTGGTGACGTTGTAGATGGCTTGTGTGGCGCAGCTGAGATTGATTGTGACTGTAGCTTGACCATGGTTAACCGTGTATTTACGCTTGCCAACACAGGTTCAGGTGTAAGTCCAACGGGCTGTCCCGACCGCTCGGTGTACAGTAACCCGAATCGCGCAGTTGAGAGTGTGAGTGCAATGCATCTCTATGTTCGCGCACTTCCTGCCGCGATATTGGCACACTCTACTTTCTACCCGTATCTGCCGGTTGGTGTGGCGACACATCGTCCAGCCGATATGGTGCATCCGTATCGGAATGACAGACCTTATCTTTGGGCATCTTTCCTTACCGTAGGTGGTCAGGCTGAAAGACAAGTACAAATTGATGGTTATATGACGGCTACGGGTACGGTTGCGCCTTTGGCAAACAACCCCAGAGGAATGCGTTTTGATGCCTCCAATATAACCGAAATGCCCATTCTCTGGAATGCGTCGGCAAATCGTTGGGAACATAACCCCAGCTACGTGCCGCACTACTTCCTTGAGGGTATTTTTAGAAGTGTTCTTGCCCCCTATACCTCTCAAGCTTTTCGCGATGTTTACGTGAGCCTTGGTGGTGGACTTGAATTCGCTTCGGGTGCCATTTCTGCCGCTGCGGTTGCAGCAGTAAACAATGTGAATAACTGGAGCATTGCATGGGCTGACTTTAACGAATTGACCGGTGAACTGAATTTTGATTCTAACGGAAGACCGCAAGCGGTAGCCAATAGTGCAGCCCGCTCCGATGTCCGTGTTTTGGATTACTTCACTTTGACGGCAGTTCAACGTATGTCGGACACAGTGGTACGCGTTACGCTTACTGAGAACTACGGTGTAACGACCAACGCCACATCCGACTTCTTGTCTCGTCCGTTTTTGATTACGTTTGACCCCCCTGTGAATACAGGCTTGCTTGGTGCTACCGAGGCTTCGGCATTGGTTAATATTGCACCGTTTATTCCGGCGACATCAATTGTACCCGGTGCACCGACTACGCCGGGGCTATTGACTCAACACCCCCGTCACCCGGGCGTGTACAGTATGGGTCGTTTTGCATCGGGTCATCACTTAATCACCATCGAAATGCATGGCGATACGTTCACACCCTATGCCGAGTTTAGACGCTTTGAAACAGACGGCAACTGGTTGCACTTGGATAACTGGGAAATTGCGTGGACACGTCGTCTTAACAGTGATGAAACGTATGATTCTGAGCTGTTTGCCCAGATTATAGCGAGCTGGGATGGTGCTGTCTCGGGCAATCGTGCGGACAGTCGTATTCCTAACACTACAGATGGTCAGCCTGATCGATACTTGACGGGTCATGGTTGGCAGAGTGCGTATGAGGCACAGTATGTACGTGGGCTTCGTATGCTTGCAGCCACCGTCAATCCCGAAGGAACGGTTACGTTCAGCTTTGCCGGTATGCCTACGGGTCACTATACCCTGCATATCCGTGCTACTTCGGCACCCACAGAAGATGTGCTGGACGGCGAACGTGCTTTGACCATTGCACACCGTCATACACAACAAGTGACGATTCAGTTGGGTTATGACTATGGATTTGTTATTCACAATCGGGCTATGGTTGTTGTAGGTGCAGGTGCCGATGCTTCTCCGAGAACGGAACATAACAGTCCGTTTGACGTGTTGTTGGCTAATGCACAAAATCCCGGTCGTTTGCCTGCGGTGATTTTGAATCCGGGCTTGCCTGTAGACGGATTTACAAACATCTGGCATGTGGATTTGCAACTTCAAGGTGCTCAATTCCATTATGCTGGCACAAATCCAGCTTACAATAATGCTCGCGGTATCCGACACCTCTATCGTAACACCAATAACGACAGATTTAGCAACTGGCAAATCTTTGAACTTGGTGGTGGTAACAACCGTGATATCAGCGACGGTTTAGGTGATGTCGCTGCTACGGGCAACGCTGGCTGGGGTGTAGGCCCTAACCAGTATGTCTACGGTTTGCGTTTGATTGACGTTAGAGTAATAGACCGAAACAACGCAAGACTTACCTTTGTAGGCGAAGCAGAATTGCATGCAAACGCAATTTTGGGTATTAGGTTGGCAAATCGTGCTATAGACGGTATGGGCGATAACAGAGATGGTGGCTTAACCGCTCTTGTCCGTATCGGTCACGACTTGCGTCCTGCCCTTTCGCATACAGACCAAAACAACGAAACCATGGAGTTCCTGCGTCCCGGTCATACCGAGACCGTGCGTGTATGGGCGCAAAACGACTGGTTTACACGTTATGCTGAAGTAGAAACAAACTGGGAGTTATTCGTTGGTTTGACGGATGCGCAAGCAACAACACATCGCGACCATGCTCCGGGCGCGACGGGTATTTTCCCTTATGCTGCTCTTAATGCTTCTCAGACCACTCATCCGTTGCGTAGATTTCATGACTTTGAAATCGTCGGCATGGGTCACTTGGACTACAATACGGCTCCTGCAAATGCCAACGCCTTTTCGTATGTGGATATCCAAATCCGTGTACCTGTAGGTTACACCTTGTCGAATATCGCTATTCGTCCAGCGTTTAACCAAATCGATTATGATGGTTCTACAGCGAATCCGACGGCAGTTTGGGGTAACATCCCAGCGTTGTTAGGCGGTACAACCGAGTTTGACCGCTTGCAAACAACCATCCCCTTCCCTGTAGAGCTTCTTATCCTTCCGATAGGTGCTCGTGCACCCATCAACCCCAACATCCAAGTTGTAGATACTGCTATCTTGGCTTTGGAGGAATTGACGTTTGCACCTGTAGTACAACCCCACGGTATCAACACCGCAGCACTTGCTGAAGCGTTGATTCTCAACTATCGCATCCCCGCGAACATTCGCAGCGGATTGACTGTGGAGGTAAACACGGTAAGCTTTACACCGCCTGTACACGGTACAGCGGACAGTTTGTTGGGTACTACCGGCCATTTGGTATTCACCATGACTGTAACGGCTGGTACAGGAGATTCCGCTTTCTCCAGAACTACCGCACAACGCACATTGGTTATAGATGCTGCTGTATTTGTAGCCTCTGATACCGATGCTTTGAGTGCGGCCATCACTACCGCTAGCCAGCTCTTGGCCAATACGGAGGTAAGAGCTGCTGGTACTTTGCCCGGTCAAGTGGACGAAGGTCAATACTTCGTGACCAACCCGCTGCATCGTGAAGTTTTGGAAACTGCAATTGAACAAGCTCGATTGTCTCTTACCGGTGCAGAGCAAAGTCAAGTGAATAGTGCTACGGCAGCACTTAATAATGCCATAGCAGTCTTTAGAGGACAAAGCATCAGGGGTACTCGTGTTGTAACCAACTTCACGCCACTTGCTAATGCACTTCGTGACGCAAGAGCGTTTGTTGACACGGTTGCGTTCCTACCGCTCGGAACCGTAGATACCGTATTGTATGGTTTCTACTTTATCACGGAATCCGCACCGTTGACCAACATGAACACCGCTATCGCTGCAGCACAAGCTATGCTTGACAACGACGATGCAACACCAGCGCAAGTAGAAGCTGCTGTAGATGCGCTTGAAATCGCATTTGATGCTTTCTACGCTGTAGTGCTTGTTGGTGAGTATGTAGCTACTGCTACCCTCTCAGCCGCTATCGCAGCCGCTATTGCTGCCGCGACGGATGTTGAGGTGTTGATTGGTGCTACTCCCGCTATCGTAGAGTACGGTGTGCGCTTCGTAAATACCGCAGCAGGACGTACCAGCTTGCTAAACTTGCTGGGTACCGACGATGCTGAAGGCATTATCGAAAGAGCACAAGAAGTGCTTGACGATGAAGACGCAACACAAGCACAAATCGATGCACAAGTAGCCGCACTTAATAGTGCACGTAATGCTTTGGAAAACCACGTGCTGGTTGGTACGGTTGGCGTAGTTCTCAATTTCGGACAACTCAACACGGCTATTGCCAATGCACAAGCGGTGTACGCTGAAGACAGAGTTATTGCTGAAAACGCAAACACAGTATCCGAAGGAACGTACTTCTGGACTGCCGATGACCTCAGCACTTTGGCTGAAGCTATCGCTACCGCTATTGTAGCACGTCAAGCAACAACACAAACAGCAATCAATACGGCTACAGGTAATCTGCAGTCTGCTGTGGGTGTGTTCCAAGCGGCGGCTAGACCGGGCGTTATGACGGATGACAATGGCGGCGAACCCGGACCTGGAGAGCCTTTGGGTAGTTGGGGTTGGGGCGGACCCTGTCCTTATATCGCGGGCAGAGACTTGTTCTACTTCCAATTTAACGACGGAACACGTGCAACGGGTCTTAGCTATGTAGGTACTGGTCACGGTGCCGGTTTCGATGGTTGGTTCATCTTTAACCTAAACGGTTACAACGTTTGGAACCTCTCTGTGGGTACTGCGTATACGGGTACTGGTTGGGCATGGTGTGATGTGCTTGCCGGCTTGGCATACTATATTCCGGGCGTTGGCATGGCACAAGGTGTTCACCTGACCACCCACTGGGTTGTATATCATACCTTTGATGCCGACCACAGAGCTACTCCGTTCTCGTTTGAATTCGGCGGATTGAACACTTGCCAATATAGCGGAGACTGGTTCTTCCTATTGGCTTATGACCAACTGCTGAGAAATGATTACAGAGTTGTACCGAACATCTTTGGCGACGGATACCTTACTGTCACTGCTGATGCAAACGGTGTAGTGAGCTTCTCCTAAGTCTTGTAGTTGCAGTAAATAAAAAAAGAACGCGGCACGTCTCATTAGAGATGTGCCGCGTTTTACATCATAACATATATTGCAATACAAGTTGCATTTTTAGATATAATTATGATTGTGCATATACTGCACACACTTCGTCTACTGCCCCCATCGCCACCAACTGCCCCCCGCGCAAGAGCAATGCGCGGGTACATAGCGTTTGTATGGTTGCTATGTTGTGTGACACCAACAAAACCGTTGCACCGCCCGATAACAACTCTCCAATACGGGTTTCACATTTTTGGCTGAAGCGATAATCGCCCACCCCCAGCACCTCGTCAATGATTAAAATATCGGGGCTTACATTGGTTGCGATGGAAAATCCCAGCCGCGCCGCCATGCCTGATGACAGGTTTTTGAGCGGTACGTCTTCAAAATCCCACAGTTCCGCAAAGTCCATGATGGATTCATACATTGTTTTCATATACGCCGGAGAATGTCCAAACATGGCACCGTTCATATACACATTTTCACGAGCCGAAAACTCATAGTCAAAACCCGAACCCAGCTCCAATAGCGGTGCAATTTCACCACGCACTTCAATGGTACCTTCCGTAGGCTTAAACACGCCCGCAATCAGTTTTAACAAAGTCGATTTACCCGAGCCGTTCAGCCCCATAATACCCATGACCTCGCCTTTGCGAACCTCGAAACTGACATCTTTCAACGCCCAAAAGGCATCATAATACAGCTTGCGCTGCAAGGCCTTAATAACATACTCTTTTATGCCCATGCTTTTATCACGGTTAAGATTGAAAAGCGTCGAAACGCCTTTTACAGAGATAGCTATATCATCCATGGATTCACCTACAAATAAAGAATGTATTTGTCTTGCTTGGTTGCGGAAGTATACGCCCCTAGTGACAAGGCCCCCAGCGCGAAACCGATACAAATAATGTTAAGCCACAACCCGGGGACATTCCCGTACAGCACCAGTTCTCGGAAGTACGTTACAAAGTGAAATAGTGGGTTGAGGTGGATAAGATGGTACACACGCGGCGGCAATATACTTACGGGATAAAACAACGGTGTCAAGAACATCAGAAGTGTAATACCGATACCGTAGATATAATTAATATCCCGAAAGAATACCGATACCGAAGACAAAAACATGCCTACACCCATAGAAAAAACAAGAACATACAGCAGCAAAAGTGGAATAAACAGAAAAGTCCATCCAAAGGATTCACCTGTGGCAATAAAAATGAGCAAGAACGCAGCAAAGGAAAATCCTAGATTGATGAGGGAGGACAATATGCGTGAAACGGGAAAAATATACTTAGGAACATACACTTTTTTGATGATGCCTGCACTGCCCACAATAGAACTCATTGCGCTGGTAGTGGACTCCGAGAAAAAATTAAAGATGAGTTGACCGCTGAACAAGTACACGGGAAAATTGGGTATCTCGTGTTGAAACAGCAAAGAGAATACCATAGCCATAACCAGCATAGTAGCAAGCGGATTCAGCATAGACCACAAAACGCCCAGCATATTACGGCGGTAACGCGTTACAAAGTCGCGCTTAACCATGAGCAATAGTAAGTGCCTAAATCGCTTGAAGGTGGTAATTTGCTGCTTTATAAAGGTTCGTCGGGTTGCCACTAGCATTAAAAACACAATAACGAATGCTGTAGTGATGGACAAAAACCCTATATAAAAGGCCAGCAAAAAAAAGTTTCCCGGCCGATGTCCTGCAACCTCTATCGGAAGATAGAAAAAAAACAGAACCGACAATACCGCCGATACGATAATGGCCATATAGACACAACTTTTTTTAGTCAAACAATTTTCCCTCCGCTAACGCTTCATATAACGCAAATAATTGTTTGCTTGCGTTATCCCAATCAAATAGGGCTGCACGTTCCAATCCTTTTTGGGACAAGTGTTCCCTTAATGCCTTATCAAGCCAAAGTTTCTCCATGGCGTCGGTGAGTTCAGCGACCGAGAAAGGGTCTACCTGTATACCTGCATCACCCACCACCTCCGGCAACGAGGCCGTGTTGGAAACAATGACAGGGGTTCCACAAGCCATGGCTTCCAAAGGCGGAAGCCCAAAACCTTCATACAACGATGGAAAGCAGAAAAACAACGCCCCCGCCAAAAAACCAGGCTTGTCCTTTTCGTCAACGAATCCCGTGAACCGAACGAAATCCGTTACCCCAAGCGTATGCACCTTTTGAAAAATGCCCTCATAAAACCATCCTTTTTTCCCCGCTATAACTAAAATGGGTGCGTCGATATGCCTTTTTTTGAATTTTGCGTAGGCTTCTATGAGACGCTCGATATTTTTGCGCGGCTCTACTGTACCGAGGTAGAGGATATACGGTTCTTCTAGGGGTCTTTCTGCAATGTGTGCATGATAGCTAGTTTTGTCTACACCGGGATACACAACTTGGATTTTTTGGGGTTTACACTTATAAAAACACAAAATTTCTCGCTTGGTAAATGCCGAATCGGCTATAATCAAATCGGCACGGCGGATACTCTTGCCCAATCCGAGCCGTAACAAAAACCGAGTCTTCGTGCGTACTGTTTTGGGAAATCGTTTGAAACCCATATCATGGACAGTAACAACTATCTTCCCCTTTGCAAACGGCGGTACGATAAAATTGAAAAAATGACGGATATCTGCTTCGCTCCCAAAGAACCATCGATAAGGCAAAGGAAAAAACGCCGAAACAGTTCTATAGACACTTCGAGGAAAGCAACACACACGGTTGTCCGTATTCGGGGCTTCGTATCCGCTGATATGCGCTTTGACCGTATCGCGGTTTCGGAAAATGAAAAATTCCAAAATGAATTTTGTTTGGGGGTTGTTGTGTACCAACCGACGAACAAGATTTTCTGTATACTGTCCAATTCCGGTTTTTTGGCTGTCCAATAGCGGTTGCATTTCAAATGCAATTTTCATTTGTTCATCAGTCCTCGATACTCGTTGTATAGGGCATCCATCATTTGCCTTTGGTCGTAGTGTGCCCTTACACGGCGAGCCGCATTGGCTCCGTATGTGCGTCGCAGTGCATCGTCGTGTACCAGCGTGTTAATGGCGTTGGCCAAAGCGTCCGCATCACCGCAGGGTACGGTAAGTCCTGTTTCGCCGTGGATACTGACTGTAGGGACAGCGGTTGGCAAGTCGGTATTGATAACAGGCTTGCCATAATACATGGCTTCCAATTGGCAAAGCCCAAATGCCTCGCTCTTGGCTACCGACGGAAAAACAAAGATGTCGCAGTCGTAAAAGGCGGCCAGCAGTTGGTCACGTGGAAGTTCATCCATAAAATGCACACGGCTATCGGCCATTGCCTGCAACTTTGCCGGTCCTTTTCCTACAATAAACAATTCCGCACCCTGTACTTGACGCATGGCTTCCAGCAACACATCAATGCCTTTATAATACACCAATCTTCCAACAAAAAGCAACTTTAGGGTATTGGTTCGTTGAAAATAGTCTTTTACTTTGGGTATTGGGTATTGGTCAAAATCCAGCCCAAATGGAATGACTCGACATTTGTGTTTATACGCAGGCAAAAAGTCGGAAGAGCGTATGTTTGCCTCTGAAGCTACAATAATCCTATCCGCTTTCGTAAGCGTGTGCTTTATGAGCGGCGTCAACAGCTTCAGAGCGATTTTTTGGCGCACAATGTCACTATGCCACCATACCACTATTTTGCTTTTTTTTTGCGGGAATAAAAATACCGCAAGGTCAGCCAAGGGGAAGGGCGCGTGGAGTTGAATGATGTCTGCTTTTTTAGATTCCTTTCGGTATTGTGCCAAGAAATCCAACGACAATGGCATGGATAGAAGCGTTCCCCAATTACTTGCGCGTATTAGTGTGACACCGTTGTGGGCTTCGGTAGTACGCTTTCCCTTTTTTGCACATACCAAAACGCGCATGGATACCAACGACCGAAGACCGTCGGCGATATTCTGCACCACGGTTTCCACCCCCCCAATTACAGGGGGGTAAAATTTGTTGACCTGTAGCACCCTCATGCGAATTGCCCCATTCCGCGTGCTTTCAATTCGTCTACGAGGGTTTTAACTTCTTGGGCGCGTGCCTTAGGGCAAACCAGTATAGCGTCCTCAGCCTCTACAATAACCATGTCTTGTATGCCGATAGTGGCAACCAACTTTTGGCTCTGTACCGTATTGCCCCCCGAATCGATACCGATATATTGTCCATTAACGACATTCCCAAGAATATCTTTCGGAATGACAGCATCCAAGGTGTCCCAGCTTCCCACATCGTTCCATCCAAAGTCACCCGGAACCACCAATGCTTCGTTCAGACGCTCCATAATCCCATAATCCACCGAAATGCCTTCAATCGCTTGGTAAATAGAGGCGATAGCAGACGCTTCGTAGGGTGTGCCCAGACAATCTTTTTTGGCTATAAATGTGTTGTACATCTTGGGCAAAAACCGCTCGAATAGTTCTAATATTGTAGATACCTTCCAAACGAACATACCGCTATTCCAAAGGTACGCGCCTGATTCCACGTACTGTATGGCGCGTTGGTGGTCGGGCTTTTCAATAAAACTATCCAGCTTGTGTATACCGCTGTACGCTGAAGCCGCACCGCATTTGATATAGCCGTAGCCCGTGGATGCAAAAGTTGGTTTGATACCAATGACCACCGCTTGCCCGCTTGTGTTGGCGGCGTCGACGGCCGTATTCATCGTGCGTAAAAAAGTCGTCGTTTCGGGGATATGGTGGTCTGCAGCCAACACACACATTACACCGTCACCGTATTTTTCCCAGATGCGAAGGGCAGCGTACAGGATGCAAGGGGCGGTGTTTTTGGCTACAGGTTCATACAATATATTGTCTCTTGGCATTTCGGGCATAAGCACCTGCTCCATAACGGCGGATTGGCTCTTCCCGGTCACAATGAATGTTTTGTCCCATGAGGTTATCCGTTCACTTCGATTAAGTGTTTCGTTTATCATGGCGTCTTTGCCGGTTATATTCAAAAACTGTTTTGGAAAATGGGACTTTGACATGGGCCAAAATCGTATACCGACGCCGCCGGCCATGATTACGGTGTATTTGTTCATTTTGGGGGCTTCCTTCCGCTGGGGCTTTTCATAGTAGTATACCACTTTTTGGGCAATTACACTACCGACATTAACGGTGGAAGACCAAATATTGGATTAACTTATTGCCCAGTGGGCAATAAGTTGTGGAATAATATGGATTAACTAATTCCCCACTGGGGAATAGGTTCTCCGTGAACAAAACACAAAAACCCCTATCTTGACAGACAGGGGTTTTTGCTTTATTATGGAAGAGTACAAGCATCAGACTGCCTGTACTGAAGCAAGAGAGGTCGGCAAACCTCAAAAGCTCCCCAAAAGTACATAAGTGCTATAAAGTATAGCACAACTTAGCGGAACTTTCAAGTGTTGCCGAACCTCCTTCCAAAAAATACAAGGAGGACTTTTTATGTCCAAAATTACTGCGATGCCCGACCAAGCCCATGCTGAGCGCATTGTTCACTTCACCGTTTCTGATACTCAGAACCCCCATTTCATGCAAACTCCGTTATTTCTGTTTGACGAAAACCTACCGTTTTTCACCTTGTCCAACGATGCTAAGCTACTGTATAGTGTGTTGTACAAAAGAACCCAATTGTCTATATACAAGGGGTGGACGGATGCCAACAGTCGCGTCTTTATCCGATACGCCAAAGAAGGCCTAGAAAAAATTTTACGGGTAAGCAACAAAACCATGACCAAATTCCTACAGGAATTGGAAACGGTTGGGCTGTTGGAGATTCATCGAGTCGGCTTAGGCAAGTGCAACACCTTGTACCTCAAGAAGTATGTAGACACGCCGGCACAAGACCAAGAAAAGCCCGAAAACGGCGCAAATCCACAGACGTGTAAAAATTACACCGCCGGAAGTGTAACTGTTACACCTGCGGTGGTGAAAAAATTCCCCGCTAATCAGAATGAAGTTAATCAGACTGACGCAAGTCAGAACATCTCATCCCCTCCTATCGTATCTACCAATCCTCCAGCCCCAGAACCAGAGATAAAACCCGATGAGGCGGATGAGAAGCGATGGGAGGCGAACGAAGCCCGCGAACGCATCAAGGCAAACATTGACTACGACGCCATAGCAACCGAACGTCCCGAACAAAAAGCCTTTTTAGATACAATCGTCAAAGCACTTACCGACGGCGTTACTGCCCATTATTCCAGCGGGTGCATGCGCATGAGCGGGCGACAGGTTCCGCTTGTGGAAATACGCGAGGTCTTTTTCTCGCTCACTAAAGAAGACATTTTAGACTTTTTCCAGCACTTTAGCCGACAGCAGAAGGTTGTCAAAAAGCCGGATGCGTTTATCCGCGCCGCCCTGTACAACAACAAGACCACCCAAAGCGGCAAAACGCTGCAACTGCTCAATGACCAAGTGGCCAAGAACCAAGCCGCCGCCCAGAAGGAAGCCGAAACCAAGAAAGCGAGCAAGGGACGCAATAAATTTGCCAATTTCAAAGGACGAGACAGGGACTATGCGGAATTGGAAAGATTAGAAAGGGTATACATTACCAACCGATTGGAAAAAGCGAAAGCCTACTGGGAAAGCGATGAAGGCAAGGCCGAAAAGGAACGCCAAGAACGCGAAAAACTCGAACGTGAAGAAGAACAAAGACAGCGCGAAGAAAGGCGTCGAAGAATAGAGGAACTCGATAGACATTTTGGCGTGTCCATTTGACAATCTAACCCTATGATAGGTATAATTAGGGAAAAAGGAGGTAATATTTTGAAGCGTGCATTAGTCACAGGAATTACAGGACAAGATGGTTCCTATTTAGCCGAACTTCTGCTGGAAAAAGAGTATGAGGTGTACGGTCTGATGCGTCGGAAAAGCGCGTTGGACTACGGCAATGTAACACACATTAAAGACTATATACGGTTTATTGACGGTGATTTAACCGACCCTGCATCGTTGGTCATGGCAATAAAAAAATCCAAACCGGACGAAGTGTATAACTTGGCAGCACAGTCTTTTGTGGGTACCTCATGGACGCAACCTTTGCTTACCAGCCAAGTCAACGCACTAGGCGTAGCCAATCTACTGGAAGCCATTCGTCAAGCACAGCCCGATGCGCGTTTCTATCAAGCCTCCACCAGCGAAATGTTTGGTCGCGTCCAAGAAGTCCCCCAAAGTGAAACAACACCCTTTTATCCGCGAAGTCCTTACGGTGTGGCCAAGCTATACGGCCATTGGCTTACCAAAAACTACCGTGAAAGCTATGATATGTTTGCTTGTTCGGGTATCTTGTTCAATCACGAATCCGAACGCCGTGGCCATGAATTTGTGACACGAAAAATTACAGCTGCTGTCGCCGCTATTGCTATGGGTAAACAAGAGATGCTTGAACTAGGCAATATGGATGCACAACGCGACTGGGGTCACGCCGAAGATTATGTACGCGCCATGTGGCTGATGTTGCAACAGGAAACACCCGACGACTACGTGATTGCTTCGGGCGAAACACATAGTGTTCGGGATTTTGTTAGTATGGCGTTTTCGACGGCGGGTATTACATTGCACTTTGAAGGCGAAGGGGTAAACGAAATCGGTATAGACGCTGATAGCGGTAAAATTCGACTTAAAATAAACCCGCAATTTTTTCGTCCTGCAGAAGTAGAGTTATTATTGGGTTGTCCTAAAAAAGCAGAGCAATCATTAGGATGGAAACGAATAATTGACTTTGATACGTTAGTCGAAAGAATGGTTCAGAAAGATATGCAAAATATTAAATAATACAAGAGGAGAAGTTTGTAAAAATGGGACAAATAAAAGATATCCTAAAGCGGTTTTTGCCTATGCCGGCAAGATGGTCGCAGCAACAAACCCGCGAAATAATGGCGTTGTTGGGTGCAAATCATGAAAAGTTGCTGCAACAAATCAACAACATTTCGGTTGCTCCCCCTCCCCTTGTTGCTTCGCCGGAGCCGATAGAAAATGCGTTTCTTAAGTTTGAAATTTTCGAGGTGCAAAACGAAACCATTACGGGTAAAAACGTAAAATTTTATTGGGCTGTTCATAGCAAGGCCACAGACCCTATTTCTTGGTACGCCAGAACGGGATATGTTCCAATAGAACATGAATTGTTAGAACTTTTTCCAAATCCCGGAACATTTGTTGATATAGGGGCCAATATTGGTGCTTTTTCTTTTTCATTTGCCGCCTGTGGGTGGAAAGGATATGCGTTGGAGGCTTCGCACAATAACGTAACGGTACTGAAAACGAGCAACGCTGTCAATAGATTTGACGTTTCCATAACGGAAACGGCTGTTTTTGACAGAGTAGGCGAAATCAATTTTGTTCAAAACGGCCCTTGGGGGCAAATTGTTTTTGAACCCTCCGAATACTCGGTGCAATGTACTACTATGGATGAATGGCATAAATACAACCCTGTCACCAAGGTAGACCTTATTAAAATGGATATAGAAGGCTCTGAGATGGCGGCACTTCGAGGAATGAAAGTATTTCTAGAAAAAATGAACTACCCGCCTATATTTACTGAGGTAAATGTGCTTACCCTAATGGTTTTTGATGAAACACAAAAATCGTTTATGGAATACGCCAATACCTTAGGCTATAAACCCTATGCACTCCAAGATGGCAAGCTGGTTCCTTGGGACGCTGACCGATTACCCGAAGTAGTGTGTACGGATTATCTGTTGATTCATACAATGCCCGATGAATGGAGTACCAAGTTATCCGATACGTTACCCACACAAACCAAAGAAGAGGTTATAGCGCAGCTACTTCAGCGATTTAATAATCGTAATCAATGGGAAAATTACGAGGTGTATATTGCCTATGCTTTGAAAGATTATCCTGAATATTACCAAAATTCCGAAATTAAAGAGCATTTGTTAGCCATCGCAAAGGAGCAGGATACAAACCCTTATGCACAGAGAGCTGTACAATGGTTTTTGGAATTATAAAAAGAGGGGAATTTCCGCTATGGATGCTCAGTCAATTGAGGAAAAAATTTTGTACAGCAAGTTGAGCAAAAAAGAGCCAGTAAAAGCTTCTCCTCCTTCCGAGGTAGAAATCGAAGTAAAATCGATCCTAAATAACGCTATAAAAGGCCCCTTATTTGAGGAAATAAATCAGTATATAAAAACATTAGAACAAATGAGGGAAAATAACTCTTATAGACCAATTGTTTCAAACCGCAGGGGCATTGGTCGTCTTGTTGTGTTTGTAAAACGTGTAATTCGGAAGCTAACAGCATGGTATGTAGAACCCGTGTGCAAACAACAATCGGCGTTCAATAGTGCTGTGACCCCCTCCATTGGGTGTCTTACTGAAATAAATAGTACCTTAGCGCAGGAAATTGGCTTTCTGCAACAAAATGATATTAACGCAGAAAACACACTAAACCAGATAATTTTGCAAAAAGAGCAACAAATACAGGAACTTAGCCAGCAACTTTCTATATTTCAACAAACAACAACGAAACAGACCGAAGATTTACACCATCAGCTATATACCCTGCAACAGACAACAAACCAGCAAGCAGCACAACAGACCGAAGATTTGCGCCAGCAGCTATATACCCTGCAGCAGACAACAAACCAGCAAGCAGCACAACAGACCGAAGATTTGCGCCAGCAGTTATATACCTTGCAACAAACAATAACGCACCAGACAACACAGCAAATCGAAGATTTGCGCCAGCAGCTGTACACCCTACAGCAAACAACAGCCCAGCAAACCGAAGATTTTCGTCCGCAATTGCACATCGCTAACCAACAAATATTGCATTTGAATTCTAAAATAATGCAATTGGAGCAACTAGAGTTAGATATCTTTTTGCCGAATCCTCAAAATGGAACAAAGTCCTTTTCACAATCGGGGGAAGACATGATTATTAACTTCCTCATGCAAGAGCTTGAAATACCGTTAAATAGCATCACCTACTTGGACTTGGGTGCCAATCATGCAAAACATTTGAGCAATACTTTTCAGCTATATAAACGCGGCGTAAGAGGGGTACTGGTGGAAGCAAACCCCGCGCTTATACCCGAACTTAAGTTCTTTCGGCATGGGGACATCGTATTAAATATGTGCATAGCAGAAAGCGAAGGCGACATGGTAGATTTTTATGTGCTAAACGGCGACGGCTTATCTACGACAAGCCTAGAAGAAGCGAAAAAATTCACAGAAATAAATCCCAACTTATCCATAGAAAGAACTGTATCGGTAATTACTACTACGGTCAACGCCCTTATTGACCAATATATGGATAACCCTCCTACTATTCTTAATTTGGATATCGAAGGACAAGAGTTAGAAATTCTACAATCTATAGATTTTGCGCGTTATCGCCCGCTAGTGATTATATTGGAGATGATTCCGTATACCTTCCCATATGAAATCACGCAAAAAAATAAAACGCTTTTGGAGTATATGAAAGTGGAAGATTACCATGAATATGCTTTTACCGGCATAAACTCTGTTTTTATCGATATACAGCAACTTAAAAAGATGGGACGGATTTAACAATGAATATCGCCTTTGATGCTACGGCCATATTAGGACCTATGAGCCGCAATAGAGGGATTGGAAATTATGCTTTAGCACAATTTGAAAAAATGCTTTCTTTAGACAAAGATAACCAATATTTCTTCTTAAACATTTTTGACAAAGATTTCACATTTAAAGAGCAATATGAAAATTTAACCGAAGTACACTTATGGTGCGGAAAAGACCGTTTCGTAGGTATAAATCCTGACTATAAAGAGGCCTACGCAGGCATTATCCATAATTTTATCGAAAAAAACAACATTGATATATTTTATGTGACTTCCCCGTTTGATGGACACATCTTTCCGTATGAGCGGGAGTGGTTTGGCAATGCGCACGTTGTTGCTACTGTATATGACATTATCCCCTATGTCATGCAAGACACTTATCTTTCAGAGAAGAATACACGCAAATGGTACATGCGTTGCTTTGAAGCTTTTAAGCATTTCGATGCTTATTTAGTAATATCTGAAAGTGTTAAAACAGACCTCATAAAACATGCCGGTATACCCAGTCATAAAATTGCAGTAATGCATGGCGCAGCAGAAGACCGATACCAACGTATTCATGTATCTGAAAACGAAAAATCTGAACTGTTCTCAAAGTTTGGAATAGTCGGAAAGCTTATAATGAGTACATCGGGTGATGATTATCGCAAAAACATTGCAGAGCTCATTACGGCCTATTCCCAACTGCCGACGGAATTAAAACAGGAATACCAGCTCGCCATCGTTTGCAAACTATCTCAAAATGGGCATGCGCATTATTCACAAATCATCGAAAACTTAGGTTTGAATGGTCGCGTACTCCTTACAGGCTACGTCACAGACGACGAACTTTTGAAATTATACAATGTATCTAGCCTTATGGCGTTTCCCTCCCAATACGAAGGATTTGGGTTGCCTGTGGTAGAAGCCTTTGCTTGTGGTACGCCCGTACTCACTTCCAACAACTCCAGTCTAGTCGAAATAGCACAGGATGCAGCGGTACTGGTTGACCCCTTTGACATTCAAGATATAACACGCGGTTTAAAGTATGCACTTACCGAGGCAGACACACGGGCATTAGTGCAAAAGGGTTACGAGCGGCTTACGTTATACCAATGGGATAAAGTGGCCGAAATTTCCGTGCAAACACTCAAGGCGCTAGGAAAAAGCAATCCTGCCTCCAAAAATAGTGAAAGGGTAAAGGTAGCTATGTTTACACCTTTACCGCCCCTTCAATCGGGTATATCCGATTATGCCGTAGACATTATACATGCGCTGAGCGACTATTGTGATATTGATGTATATGTTGACGACAACTACACCCCAGACTGTGCGCTGCCCCCTACAACAAAAATTCGTAACCACAAACAATACAAAAAAAATATGCGCGCTTATTTTGACACAATATACCAAGTAGGAAATTCCACTTTTCACACCTACATGTTTGACTATATTCAAAAATACAAAGGGACGGTCGTTCTGCACGATTATAATCTGCACCTTGTTGCCTACGCACATACCGTGCATATCCTCAAAGACCCCAATGCGTATACCCTCTTGTTGCAAGAGGACTATAGCCCCGAACAAATTAACGACCTAAGCACCATTATGCTGGAACCCTCTACCTCCTCGGCTATACGTGACGAGACGGTAGCCAAATACCCTCTTAGCGGATTCATTAGCAATTACGCAACTAAAATCATTGTGCATAGCCACGACTCCCGCGAAAAGTTGCTACACAGAAATATTGCAAGCTGTATACGTGTCATACCGCACTATGCTAAAATCGCGCCCTTGGTTGTCAACCCTGATGCCAAAATAAAGTTTGGGTATCATTCGGATAACCTTATTTTTGCGTCTTTTGGTCACGTCCACCCTACCAAACGCATTATGCCTATCCTACACGCTTTCAACCGCTTAGTTAAAACCATCCCTAATGCGCGGTACATCTTTGTAGGAAAACTGGACGGAGACCTAAAAGATGAATTTAATATGTATGTAAGCACCCATCATTTGGAAGACAAGGTAAGCGTAACGGGTTACGTGGATATAGATGAATTTATAGACTATATAGATATTGCTGATATATGCGTAAATCTTCGTTATCCTTCCAATGGGGAAACCAGCGGAAGCCTAATGCGTATTTTGGCAAAGGGCAAATGCGTAGTGGTAAACAATATCGGTTCCTTCGGTGAAATCCCGAATCATTGTTGTGTGAAGTTACCCGATGCTGCGATATTATCGGGCATTGAAGAGGTGCAACACATATATGATGCTATGCAAAAGCTTTCCTCCGATGCCCACTATCGAAACGAGTTATCCATCGCGGCACGACTTTATGCAGAGTCCTGTCTAGACGCAAGTATAATAGCACAACAATATTACACCTTTATCAATGTCCCCCCTCCCCTGTCCCTTAAGGAATCCATGATAGACCTCATGCTTAGACACGAGATATGGCCTAAGGGTTATACAGAAACTGAAATTGCCCAACTGAGCAAAACCTTGGCCTACGGCTTATCGTCACAAGTTAAGGTTCCACCGCCTACACCAGACCCCTATCGAGAAGCCATAGTAACCCATCAGGTTCGATATGGAACCAACGACGATACCGGCATATCTTCCCCTTTGCGTTCATCACTAGCACGTAGACAAGATATCGTTGCTTTGCGTCAGTGGACAGAGAAATTGCCGGTGGATACCCGGGCATCCTTTGCCGAAACGTATAATCGTAAGCAATGGGAATGGGTATACATTGCACAGGCTTTGCATGAGAAGGGGATGTTGAATCCCGGAAAACGGGGTATTGGGTTTGCTGTAGGACGTGAACCGCTACCGGCTTTGTTTGCGAGTTTTGGTGCAAAGATTGTTGCCACCGACTTCCCTGATGAGCAACTAACACCCGAAAGTATATCCAACTGGAAAGATACCAACCAACATGCATCCGACATAGAAATCCTAGCGTACCCCAAAATTTGTGCCAACGATGTTTTTTATCAAAATGTTAGCTTCATGCCGTTGGACATGAACAATATTCCAGAAGGCTTGCATGGATTTGACTTCTGTTGGTCTTCCTGTGCTTTCGAGCATATAGGAGGGGAAACTAAAGCATGTGCCTTTATCACCAACGCCTTAAAACTACTCAAGCCGGGCGGTGTTGCTGTACACACAACTGAGTACAACATCTCAAGCGCAGAAACCATAGAAGACCCTTATTCGGCTATTTTCGGGGTTACGTTTTTTGATAATCTTATAGCGCGGCTAGCGGAAGAGGGACATCACGTGGCACCATTAGACCTTCGCTTGGGTAATCATCCTGACGAGGATTACATTTTTGATTTTCAAGGGGAGAAACCCCATTTTAAGCTGCTGTTCTACACTACTGTAGCCACCAGCATAGGCATTATCATTGTTAAAGGCGAAAACTAACCCAAAAAAACACGGCACATCTCCAAAGAGATGTGCCGCTTTTTTCATGTTTCTTTATTACATTTTGGATTACCAGGAAAGTACACCGTTGGCATCGGCTGTAAGATAACCGTAGTCACCCAACCAGATGTTCCAAAGCAAACGGGTTTCGTTTCTCAGCAATTGATTAGGTGCTAACATATAGAACCAATCGCCGCTGTACTGACAGACGTTCCAACCACGGAAGTTTTCTGTGATAGCAAACGGTGTAGATACATAGTCTGCACTAAAGGTGTGATACACTTCCCAGTGCGTGGTTAGGTGAACACCTTGTGCCATACCAACGCCCGGAATATAGTATACCAAGCCTTCGTATTGGCGTACGGGACAAAGTGCCCAGCCGGTTCCAGTAGACGCAGTACCGACGGAGAGGTTCCAAACTTCTATGCCATTCAAATCGAAGATGAACCAAGAACCCTCGAAACCATGACCCGTACCTACATAGCTAAGACCAATAGCATACGTGCCATCGTTAAAGCGGAAGCTGAACAGTTCTGCTTCTTGAAGACCGGAAAACTCATAACGCCATACCCATATGCCCAAAGGCTCTCCGCCATTGCCGTCTTGCATCGTACCCGTTTGTCTTGCGTTGTTAAAGTTCGTCAACGCGGTTTGGGCAGCAAGCATAGCAGCACTTACTTGTGCTTGCGTAGCAGCAGGCATATCGAAGGTTTGTGCTTGTTGAAGTGCAGTTACTGCGTTATCTCTAACGGCTGTTGACCAGAAGTGCGTACCAGCAGGTACTTGGCTTGCTGGTAGGTCAAGGATGGTTGCAGCGTCGATAGCGTTGCTGAGTGCTGTAATAGCCGCTTGCAACGGACCACGGTCAACAACAACATCACCAGTACCTGTACCCACAATGATTGCACCATTGAAAAACGCTAATTCGCTATTCAACGTGGTTACATGTGCAGTAACTTCTGCTTGGGTAGTTGCATTGGCACGAACAACCTCTGCAGCAACAATAGCAGTATTAAGATCATCCAACGTAGCTGGGTTTGTCACAAAGCGGACACCGTTGGCTACATTTTCTGCGGTTTGACCCGGAAGAACCAGAACACCGATTCTAGCAAAGGTTGCGTTGATGATAGCAGTATCCAATGCTGCAAAGTCAATCGGTGTGAACTGTGCGGCAATTACCGTAATCGTGCGTTGCGTAGTTGTTCTGGCATGACCAGCACCAACATTGCTTTCTACAGTAACCGTGAACACGAATTCACCATTGGTACCCATTGGGTTTGCTGCCGTACCCGTTACCGGTGCTACAAAGCTTACTGTGTTTACCGTAGCCAAGTCAAAAGCAGACGCAGGGATAAGACCCAAAACGTGTGCTATAGCCAAAGCTTCAGTAGTAGCAGTAGGTGCATTCACGATAATGGCGTTGGGTACTGCGGTTTCGACAAGTGCGATTTCGCGGTCCACAACAGCAACATCGGGGTTGATAATTCGTAGACCTACTGGAATGAAGAGGTACTCTACCGGGAAAGGAACGGTATTGTCATTGCGGTTAAACGCATTTGTACCACCAACCAAAGCTGGGATATTACCCGTAGTTGTACCATCGAAAGCTGTACTCAAAGCAAGATAGCTTCCAGCGGCCAAGGGACCACGAACAGTGATATCCACGAAACCAAAGGCATTTACAGGGTTGTTGTCAATATAGTCTTGGGTTTCCACCGTTATACCAACAATAACCGCTGCGCTGGCCATCGGTGCGATAGCACAAGTACAGTCAGCAAGCACACCAAAGGTTCCTGTTCTGCCCGGAAGATGCTGTTGATGTTCTGCTACTTGAGCTTCGCAAAGATTTCTTCTGACGCTCCAGTTTGCCGGAATAGTGGCATAACGGGTAAATGCGTCGTTGTGTATCCATACACGCACAGTATAGTCTTGACCTACTGCAAGTGCTGGAATATGCGTGAGTGTAGCATTACCCTCGGTGGTTACTTCCAGACGCGGACGAAGGTCAGCACCTACACGCACCAAGGCATAAATCGCACCCGGAGAAGCGCCGTCAAATGCCGGATTGGCTACTCGGATTTGCAATATATGGTTAGCATGCAGGGTTGCGTCACCAGCAATGGTGAGTTGAACACGTTGGTATTGATGGTCAGGACCAGCAACACGTACCGCACCAACAACACGCATACCATGCGCATTGGCTGCTGTACCGAGCATAAACCCGCTATCGGCACCAGCAAAATTGTATACGGCTAGTGCCCAGTTGGCAGGATTCGTCGCACCGGCAGTAAAGTGCGTTCCTTCGAGTTCAACCGTAATAACGCGAACGTTGTGCGTTCTGTCTTCAGGTTCGCCCGTACGAAGCACTACATAAGGCGAAAGCATACCTGTGCCTCTGCCAACATAAGTGTCAAACGGACTATTTTGGTCGTCAGGTGCAAAACCGTCATTAAAGCCAAATGGAGACAAGGCACTTATTACGGTCATGTATCTTGCTTCCAAAGGAGCAGGAGCCGCAAGACCTATCCGTATAGTGGCTTGACGGGTATGGCGGTGTCCGATTTCCAAAGCACGGCCACCATACAAAACGTATGCCGTCGGTACGGACGTAGCACGAATATGAAGCAAGCCATCAACGTTGGTAGTAATATCTGAATTACTATGGTTATTGGTTGTTCCAGAGAAAACCAGAACGGCTTCATTATCCGGGTTAAGCGTTACAGAGAGCAAGCGCAAACCGAAATAGGCCAAGTAACTGTCTCCAGGGACTAAGTTACGCCATCCTGTTATCACGCTTTCAGCGTAATATTCTGGACAATACTCTTCGCCGTGCGGAATGACGGGGCTACGCGCTACTTGCCAGTTAAGCATAGCGAGGAACTCACCGTCGTCTGCATCGTATCTAAACTCAGCAAAGTCTCTAAACATATCATCATCCAGCGCAATAGTCACCGTATGAAGACCGGCTACACCTGCGTTGTTACGCGGAATATGCCAATCCACACCTTGTAAAGGCGCGTAAGCAATATTCGTTGTGGGACGGGCGACAATCTCCGTCAGCGGAATGAATGGGTCGATATGCACCGTAGCACTAATAGTGGCACCGGCACCACGTACACCCGGATTGTTCGCCACACGCGTAGTGATACGGAACGGACGTGCTTCAGTATCGGATATCGCACTGGGCGTATCACCCGAAACTTCCAAAAGCACTACCCGCGCTACATTACTAGGCGCGTTAGCGGCAAGACCGTCACGAACAACTTCAACCGAACCGATACGGAAATAACTACCGTCGTGAAGGAATCGTGTCGCTTCGGTACTACCAGTAGCAACAAAGGAAGCCATAGTAGTCGCAAAGTTCGAGCCAGGTGCGGCTACCCATGCACCATGGACATACTCACCGGTTTGAAGCATCCAGTTGTGGAGAAGGTTGGCTTGATGTTCTTCACCAGCAGGGAAATACGCGCCATCCATCAACGTAAGGTACACAATGCGCCAACCTTGGCGTAACGGAGGCGATTGATGACCTCTGAAAATACCTTCATCGAAACTGAAAATGTTTTCGATATATTCAGGATTACGCACCCATTGATTTGCCCCTACTTGGACATAGCCCGGTATACGGACAAAATTGGTGTAATTAAACCAGCTTGTAGGATCGGTGGGGTGAGGTACAGTACTTCTAGCCGTCATATACGAAAGACCGTCGATGGGGATTTCCACATCTTGCGAACGTCTTTCACCTACAACGAGGAAAGAAGCACCAATGTTGTGCGAACCATCTGCTACAACATTGTGGGTATGCCAGCCTGTCACCATACGGTGAGGCTCTACGGTAGAAGGTACCGCAATGGCACCACCCACGAGAATGTATGCATTTTCATTATCACAATACACAACTCTGGGCGTAGTACCTTGACCCAACGCACGGATATAGATACGGTATTCCCAGTTATCGTCGTCCAAACGTGTTTCAGTACCCGCAAGGGTATATACACGGTTTCGATCACGATTTTGAATCAATTCATTGGTAATGGTACCCATATTGGGTCTTTCATTGTTACCATCAGGCCCCCAACCGCTGGTGAAATCTTGGTCATGGGGAATTGGTTCCATCGTAGTAACCAACGAAAGGTACGCTACACGGGTACCCGGTATAACTTGCACTTCTTGCAAGATTAAACCACGCACATGTTCACCGGCGTAGTTTACAAAACTTGCGTCTGCAAGTGCTACGTGCCAGTTGTCTACACGGGAAGCATACGTGGTAAACCAAGCATCGGGATTGTTCAACGTAGCACGAACCGTGATTACACGAATCGCTTGACCGGGATGTTGACCGGGTTGAATCGATGTAGCCGATGCATGACTTCCTGCGGGACCTGCCGAAAGCCATCCCAATGGCAAGTTAGCAATTTCCAAAGAAAGCGGCAACGCAGGGATGTTTATGGAAATACCATAGACAGGAAGACCCGCATCGTCTACCATGGAAACTTGAAGCGCATTGGTAGGTCTGCCAAGAAATGTGCCGTCGTCGTATAAACGCAACGCACCAGGTAAAGCAGCAATGAATACGCGATGTGCTATTTCTTCTGCTGTAAAGCTTCTGCAACCAAGGTTGTCAGGGTCGTCACAGCAAGAAGGCGTACAGCCAGTTGCACCGCCGCGTCCACCGCTTACAGCAGCGGTTACTTCGGTAGCAAGACCGCTAAAGAAGCTACGGACAAAACCGTGCAAAGTAGCGGTATCGACAGAAGCAACACCGTTTTGCAAGAATGCATCGGTATCAATACCTGCCATAACATTGTTGATATTGATAGCATACGAAGAACCATCAACGATGATTTTCGCGCCACCTTCAGTAACAGCAAATTGTTCGACCAATTCTATATTGTGATTATACAAGAAAGCCGCTAAGTCAACCCAGAGAAGGTGAAGCCGGAAGTCCGCATCTGGGTCGTTAGGGTTTAGAGCATACGCAGCTGCTGCACGGTCGATTTCGTTAGCAATCGCATACAACAAGTGAGCAGGGTCGGTTCTGCTCTGCGTCAGAAGGTCAGCAGCCGCTGCAGCCATTTGGCGCGCTGCATCCAGCGTAGTGGTATAGATAGCGTCTGCAATACCACCAAAGAAACCTCTAACAAGATGCGCAGCCAAAGCATAAGAGAATACAAGCTCTGGGTCGTTTGTAGCATTTCTGCGTACAAAGCCCGAAAGGTCAATGGATTCCATGACATCATTGAGGTTAAACGCAAGAACGGATTCCCGACCGCCGCCGGTGAAGGTCATTGTCGCTGCACCACCAGCAAAAACATCCAATGCCAAATCATGGGCAGCCAAGAACAACGTGATAGCCCCAATAGCGGGATTATCATGAATTCTGAAGACCAACGGGTCACCCGCATTAAACTGCGCAATCACCAAGCCAATCTCGGCATGGATATCAGCGAGTAACGTTGAAGTAGTAGCTTGGCTCAACAAGGCGGTGCTAGCCGATGCCAAAGCCCCAGCTATGGTACCGCATGTACAAGCCCAGTCACGCGGGAACGGGCCGCCACGAATGTCAGAGCCTGTGAAAACAAGCAGGACATTGTAGGGGCAATATACGGGAAGAGCCGCAGTCCAAGCCGGCAACCGTACACGCTCAACGCGTTCAAGGTAAAGACCCACTTCTGTTTCAATACGAGAAGCAACATAAGCCGCCGAAACAGCTGTAGTGCTAAGTTCTGTACAACAGATAGGTCTGTAACCGATACGCCAGTATTCCAAATTGGTCACAGTAGCACTATCAAAATGATGGTTTTCGCCTTCTTGCAAGGAAAGTCTTACGTGCAAGAAGTCACGTGGGTTACGACCAAAGGGGATATAGTCCATTTGGTAAAAACCCGGCGAACCTGCTGCGGGGGGCATCTCAACCGTAAAGCTAAGTTGACCTGGACGCAACGGGCGGGCATCTGGAGCCGTAAGCCCAACATAGATGATAAGAGGGGCAGGTGTTATACGACTAGCCATAGCAGCTGCAAGAGGAATTACGTAAAAACGGCGGGGAGCGTTGAAAAACGCAAAGTCTACTTCCCCTTCAATACGCAAATACACACTACGAGCCGTTACGAAATAAACATGTTCCAACGTAAGCCCGTAATGCTCATGACCGAATCCACCCCGTGGAAGTGTAAAGTCTACGTTGCCAATGTCATCGCTGGAAACAAACACCCAGTTGTCCAGGTTAGTCACATCGGGATGCACTACGTGCGGAGCATTAATCATACGGAACGTATCGTTCGTCAACGACAAGAACACGTTCCGCGAACCACCTTCCACCCAAGATTCAATGATGATGGGCGGCCCAAAAACAGGCCCACCTGGGAAGAAGAATGGGTCAAAGCCGATATTCGCCCTCGCCGAAACCGGCGCGGCAAACAACGACAGAACCATCGAAATTGCCAAAAGAAGAGCGATACCGCGTCTTCTTTTTGAAGCATGCTCTAAAAAGACAATGGTCAGACCACTACCCC
>Ga0209755_10001405_pt1 | contig 37827 bp, 35 predicted proteins | sample TergutCo191P1_FD_187301 | JGI IMG/M metagenome (GOLD analysis project Ga0209755, IMG submission 187301) | Cornitermes sp. P1 segment gut microbial communities from Petit-Saut dam, French Guiana - Co191P1 (SPAdes) (version 2) | ecosystem: Host-associated > Arthropoda: Insects > Digestive system... | reverse complement strand
AGGCAGAACCGGCTTGTGTAGTGGTCAGAGCAAGTGATGTGGTGGGCAAAACGAAGCCGGAAATCAAGAAGATAAAGGCTGAAAAAACTTCTCGCAAACAAAGCGCTTAAGGGTTATCAATGACAGAGGAAACACAAGAAAACAACCAGGTAGAACAGGCAAAAAGTAAAGTAGATTTTGATTTTGCCGCTCATGAAACACCTTTTTTTGATGCCTGGTCTCACCAAGGCTATTTTCGCCGCAGTGCGGGAAAAGGTAAAAATGCAGATCAAACTTATACCATTGTTATTCCCCCGCCCAATATTACGGGCGTTCTTCATATGGGGCATGCTCTGAATAACACCATTCAAGATGCCTGTGTTCGTCGAGCCCGTATGCAGGGTTACCAGGCACGATGGATTCTTGGTACCGACCATGCGGGTATTGCGACTCAGACAAAGGTTGATAAGAAACTAAGCGATGAGGGTATTTCGCGTTTGGAAATTGGGCGTGAAGAGTTTATTAAGGCCTGTTATGAATGGTACGGCGAATATGGTTCAACCATCGTCAATCAGTTGAAAGCCATGGGCTGTTCTTGCGATTACGAGGACGAACATTTCACCTTAGAACCATCTTATGTTGAAGCAGTTCGCAAAGTTTTTGTTGATTGGTATCACGATGATTTGATTTTTCGCGGCAAGCGCATCGTAAACTGGTGCCCGAGTTGCATGACAGCAATCGCGGATGATGAAGCGGAATACGTCAACGAAAAAGGCAAACTTTGGTATTTGCGCTATCCGCTGACTGAGCCCGTGGACGGCATGGAGTACGTGGTTGTTGCTACTACGCGTCCCGAAACAATGCTGGGTGATAGTGGGGTAGCGGTATCGCCAAAAGATAAAAAGAAGAAGAACCTGGTTGGAAAAACGGTAACGCTACCAATGGTAAACCGGGTGGTTCCTATAGTTTCAGATTTCGTGGTTGACCCCGATTTTGGAACGGGTTTGGTAAAGGTAACTCCTGCTCACGACCCGAACGATTATGCGATAGGGCAGCGTTGCGATTTGGAACAAATCAATATCTTCAATGAGCAAGCATATATAGTTGAAGGCTACGGTGAACTCAGTGGTATGAGCCGCGACGAAGCCCGCGAAGCGGTAGTTGCTCGTTTTGAAGAACTGGGCTTGCTTGATCATGTTGAAGAGTTAGACCATAGCGTTGCTACCTGCTATCGCTGCCACACCAAGCTCGAACCCTGGTTGTCTGAACAGTGGTTTGTTGCGGTTGATCGTTTGAAAACGGAAGCAGCCCGGGTTGTTGAAGATGGTTCGGTAAGCTTCTACCCGACACGCTGGAAGCAGGTTTATCTCGACTGGATGGCAAACCTGAAAGATTGGTGTATTTCCCGCCAGCTTTGGTGGGGTCATCGCATTCCCTTGTTTTATTGTGACGCTTGTGGCTGGGAAGATGCCAGCATGGAAGATTTGACCGTATGCCCTACCTGCAAGGGGAAGCTGCGTCAAGACGAAGACGTGCTTGATACTTGGTTTTCTTCGCAACTGTGGCCTTTTGCCACGATGGGCTGGGCAGACCAGGGCACAGATTCGCCCGAAATCAAGCTTGCGTATCCCACTCAGGTTTTATCAACTGCGCGCGATATTATGGGGCTTTGGGTAGCGCGTATGGTGATGTCGTCTTTGTATTTCTGCAAGGAAATACCGTTTGAAAAAGTTATTATCCACCCAACTGTTTTAGGTGCCGATGGCAAGCCAATGTCGAAATCGCGCGGCAATGGGGTTGATCCCCTTCGTTTAATGTTAGATTACGGCGCTGATGGCATGCGATTCGGCTTATTGATGCAGGTCACCGGTTCGCAAGATTTGCGCTTTAACGAAGCAAAACTTGAAAGTAGCCGTAATTTTGCGAACAAGATTCGCAACGCCGCTCGCTTCACCATGATGCGACTCGATGGGTTTACCCCCGGTGAACCAGAAGTCAGCAGTCCCGTTGATCGTTGGATTTTCTCTCGCCTGGCAGGGCTTATTTCGCGCTTGGATAATGCGTTCGACAGTTTCGAATTTGGTGAAGTAACCAGAGAGCTTTACGCATTTTTCTGGAATGAATTCTGCGACTGGTATATTGAACTTTCCAAAAGCCGTCTTGCCACTGAAGGGGAAGACAAAACAATTTGCCAGCGCAACTTGGTGTTTGTGCTCGAAACTGCGCTGCGTTTACTGCATCCCATTATGCCCTTCATTACGGAAGAGATTTATCAAGATCTTCCCAGCGCTAAAGAAGCACCTTACTTAATTGCGGCAACGTGGCCGGAAGCTGAAGATTTCGTTCAGTATCTTGACCCTCGCTCAGAGCGAGCGCTCCTTATGGTTACCGAAGTAATTTCAGCGGTGCGTTCGGCTCGTGCTCGTTATGGCATTTCACCCAAAACAGCGCTTCCAATCACTATCAAAGCAGACGAGCAGGACTGTGCTTTGCTGGAAGAGCAAAAACAACTGATAACCGATATGGCTAATCTGGCATCTATCACCATCGGGGTTGATGCGGTGAAGCCGCCTGAATCAAGTGTCGCGCTGGTAGCAGGGCTTTCGGCATTTATTGAACTATCGGGTCATGTCGATTTTGACGCTGAAAGAAAACGACTGGAAAATGAACGGGAGAAGGTTGCAACTGACGCTTCCAAGCTGGAAAAGAAACTCTCTAATCCAGGCTTTCTTGCTAAGGCAGCGCCTGAAATTATCGAGAAAGATAATGCTCGTTTTGTGCAACTTTCTGAAATGCTCGAGAGAATTGCTGTTCAGCTTGAGGAAATTACATAAGACTTTTACCATGTGGCGGTTAACTTTGATACAATGATTCACTGTTTTGGACTAAAAGTACAACATGCAGTTTTGATAGGTGGTAAATTGACTACCTAAGACCGAAAAGAAAATGAGGTAACAGATTCATGACAGATTTATTGATGCAGCTATGGACTCCTGAGCTACAAGCGGCAGTCACGGTTGTTGTTGCCGTCTTGGTAATTCTCTACGTTCTTTCAATCATCTGGGTGGTGCGCGATGCATATCTGCGTGGCTCATGGTGGTTCATCTGGGCTATTGTTGCCCTGGTTCCTTTGGTAGGCGTTATCGCATACTGCTTGCTTCGTCCCCCCTTGCTCCAGATCGACCGTGATGAGCAAGAACTAGAAATCGCCCTTAAGCAGCGTGAGCTGATGAAGTATGGTGAATGCGCTAACTGTGGTTACCCGGTCGAAATCGATTTTGTTTTGTGCCCCGGTTGCCATACACAGCTGAAGAATCTTTGTAACGGTTGTCGTAAAGCGCTTGATCCTACTTGGACAGTGTGCCCTTACTGCACAACTCCCGTAGGAGCACCTTCAAACCGTCGTGGTGGTTCTTCTCGTCGCGGCTCAAATTCTGGATCTTTTGATGACGGTGCAGAACAAAAAGGTGGTTCACGTCAGTCGAGACAACGCCCCAACCGCTCACGCCAGGCGCCTGCGAGAGACGATAGCGACGAATAGAACGCGCCAACGCGCTTAAGGAACACATTATGGAAATCGTTTTACCCGATGGCTCCCTCAAAGAACTATCTGACGGTGCTACTGTTCAAGACGTCGCTGCTTCAATTGGGGCAGGTCTTGCGAAAGCTGCTTTAGCGGGCATCGTCAACGGCGTGCCCGTTGATTTATCGGCTTGCGTAGCTCAGGGCGACCAGGTTGCTATCATAACCAACAAAAGTCCCGAGGCTCTTGATTTGTTGCGCCATTCAGCAGCGCATATCATGGCGCATGCTCTTGAGGATTTATATCCTGGAATTGAATTCGGGATAGGTCCTGCCATCGAAAATGGTTTCTATTACGATGTTAAGCTAGACAAAAGCATTGGCCTTGAAGAATTAGAAAAAATCGAAGCACGCATGACAGAAATTGTTGCCAGTGCTGTTCCGTTTGAAAACCAAGTTTTTTCCCGGGAAGATGCCTTGGCGTTTTTTGCCTCAAAGGGGCAAGCGCTGAAATGTGAATTGATTAACGATTTGCCTGAGGGCGAAAAAATTACTGCTTATACCACAGGTACCTTTGTCGATTTATGTCGCGGACCTCATATTCCTGATAGTTCCAAGCTGGTTGCTTTCAAGCTAACCAAACTTGCTGGTGCCTATTGGCGCGGAGATTCCGACCGTGAAATGCTGCAACGCATTTATGGCACGGCGTTCTTTAGCAAGAAAGACCTGGAAGAATATCTGCACAATTTAGAAGAGGCCGAAAAGCGCGACCACCGAAAACTCGGGCGCGAACTGGGAATCTACATGATGGACCCTATTGCGGGCGTGGGTTTGCCGCTCTATTTACCGCACGGCGCTCGCATCATTCGTACGCTTCAGGAATGGCTTCGCCGCGATTTGTATTCTCGTGGGTATGAAGAAGTTATCACCCCTCATATTTATAATGCAGATGTTTGGAAAACTTCGGGGCATTATGATTTTTATAGCGAGAACATGTACTTCTTTCAGATCAATGAAGGAGACGATGATTCCCCCCGGTTAAGCGAATACGCTGTTAAGCCCATGAATTGCCCAGGTCATGTGCTTCTTTATAAGAATGACATTCATTCGTATCGTGATTTGCCGTTGCGTTATTTTGAATTTGGCACGGTGTATCGTCATGAAATGAGTGGGGTAGTGCATGGGTTATTGCGCGCTCGTGGATTTACCCAAGATGATGCCCATGTATTCTGTCGGGCAGACCAATTGGTTGATGAAGTTGTTGCTATTCTCGATTTGGTTGACCATATTATGACCACTTTTGGATTTGAATTTACGGCAGAAATTTCAACGCGTCCTGAAAAGAGCATTGGGTCTGATGAAATGTGGGAACATGCTACTCAGTCTTTGAAAGATGCTTGCGAACGCCATAATTTGGTGCATGAAATTAACGAAGGCGACGGTGCCTTTTATGGTCCGAAAATTGACATCAAAGTAAAAGATGCGATTGGGCGTACCTGGCAATGTTCGACGGTGCAGGTAGACTTTAATTTCCCCGAACGCTTCGATTTAACTTATCGGACTGATGAAAATACCGAAGAGCGCCCTTGGATGCTTCATCGTGCTATTTTTGGTTCAATTGAACGCTTCCTAGGAATTCTTATAGAACATTATGCGGGTGCTTTGCCTTTGTGGCTTGCTCCTGTTCAGGTAGCTTTATTACCACTGGCTGACCGTCATCTTGATGCTTGCAAAGAAGTTGCAGCAAAGATTGTGGCCGTTGGCGGGCGTGTTGAACTGTTTGATCAAAACGAACCTATGCGGGTTAAAATTGCGAAAGCGCAATCGAAAAAGATTCCCTATATGTTGGTGCTTGGGGATAAAGAGGTTGAACAGGGAACCGTTTCAGTTCGCGAACGTCACCAGGGCGATCTGGGGTCGGTACCACTCGACGAATTCCTCGAAACCATCAAGGCCGCCACTCTTTAAAATATCTGTCGGTTGCTAGCGCAACCTCTCTATTAATACTTCGTTCGCTATGTCATTCTGAGGCGTAGCCGAAGAATCCACATGGGTCCATTCGACTTCGGGTGCTTCGCACCCTTCGCTCAGGACGACAAGAGAGCTGCTTCCCCTCTGTCATCCTGAGGTACACCTGTCATCCTGAGGTACACCTGTCATCCTGAGGTACACCTGTCATCCTGAACGTGCATGTCATCCTGAGCGAAGCGAAGGATCCATGGATCCTTCAGGTACGCGCTACGCACGACCTTCAGGATGACATTGGGCTTCATGAGGATGACAGGAATTAATTAGAGGTTAAGACGCAGTGGGTCACGCATCGATTAGTGGGCGAGGTATTCTTGGATGGCATTCCAGCTGTTAGCGGCTTCGTCGTATCCGTCACCATAAAGCGCCAAAAGCTTGTCTACGTTCTTTTCCATTGCAGAAACATTTACTGGCTTCCTTGGGCGAATAATGAATACTTTCTTTTCCGCCTCAAGCCGAGACAGCAAACGATAGGTGCGATTGTAATCAACGTGGCGATACTGCATTCGTTCCAGAAAATAAGGATAATCAGAATAAACCTGCCGCGCCAACGCCATTGTCTTTTCAGTCTTTTTGATGTAGCCCTCTTCTCGCGTTAGTACAACAATATGTTTTTTTACCCCCGTGAAAAGGGAATATAAAATTGGTACCGAATCGCACGGTCCACCATCGAGGAGTTTCTTTCCGTCAACTTCAACAATTTTGCTCAGCAGCGGAATAGCGGAAGAAGCAACAAGGTAGGAGATGTTTGCTTTCGGGTCGCCAAAGGTGAAGTAATCTGCTTCACCTGTTTCGAGGTTGCTTGCTACGCTGGTAAGCGTTACGGGGGAAGCACGAAAGGCATCAAAATTGAAAGGTTCCAGTTCGTTGGGAATGGTGTCGAAAGCGAATTCTACTCCAAACGCGTTGCCTGTTCGCGCAAAACTTTTCATGGAAAGATAGCGCCAATCTCTGCAGTATTTGGTGTTGAGATAACACGTTCGCCCAATATCGCCCGCAACATAATGAAATCCGTTGAGCGCACCAGCAGACGTACCAATAACGTTTTGTGCCCACAAATTTTGTTCCATGAAAAAGTCGAGCACCCCAGCGGTGAATTGCCCGCGCATGGCTCCACCTTCTAACACCAGGTTAACGGGGGTGGCAAGACTTCCAGAATAAGCAGGACCAAACATCATGAAAAACAGGCATCCTTTTCGTTCAGCCGAACATAAACGTTCAGCAAGTATGTTTGCTATTGTACCATCCGTTTCCGCTCATAATTTGTTGCTCTTCGGAAACGCTCTCGGCTAAGACATACTCAGTGGTACAATACACCACGATAAAAAGTTGATACTGGGGAAAGGGTATGCGTTTCTTTCCTGGTAAAACAAAGCGACCGATTATGGAGGAGGCATCCATGACTGAAGTAATAAACGCCGATAATTTTAAGAGTAAAGTTCTCGATTCGGAAGTGCCCGTTTTAGTTGATTTTTTCGCCACTTGGTGTGGTCCTTGCATGCGCGTGGCACCCGTTGTTGATGAGATTAACGAAGAACTCGCAGGTGAAGGCGCAGTCTACAAAGTTGATATTGACGAAAGCTCTGCGTTGGCCAGTGAATACAAAGTGGTAAGCGTTCCCACTTTTATTCTCTTTAAAGGCGGCGAACCGGTAAAGCAGGTAACCGGTGGGCGTCCGAAAGCTGACCTTATGGCTATGTTTGAGTAATGGCGGTGAATTCATAACCGATGCAAGAGAAGCTGCAGAAAATCATTACCGTTTACGAGGACTTAGAAGCGAAGCTGGGCGACCCGGCGGTATTGGCAAATCAAAAAGAATATAACCGCCTCGCTAAAGAATATTCCGACCAAGGTCCTTTGGCAGCAAAAGCGAAGCAATACCTACAAGCCTTGCACGATTTAAAGGCAGCTAAGGAAATGTTGTCTGATGCAGACATGAAAGAATTTGCTCAAGAAGAAATTACCCAGATTGAAGAGCAACTTCCTGGATTCGAAGAAGACATCAAGTTTATGCTGATTCCTGTGGATCCAGCGGATGACAAAGATATTATTGTTGAAATTCGTGGCGGAGCAGGTGGCGACGAAGCAAACATTTTTGCGGGCGATTTATTCAGAATGTATTCTCGTTTCGCAGACGAACAAGGCTGGAAAACGGAAACCTTAGACATCTCTGTGTCAGAAGCTGGTGGCTACAAGGAAGTTCAGTTCAAGGTTAAGGGCGACAAGGTGTATTCCGTCATGAAGTTTGAAAGCGGTGTGCATCGCGTGCAGCGGGTTCCAAAGACGGAAAGCCAAGGGCGCATTCATACATCAACAGCAACGGTTGCGGTGTTGCCCGAAGTCGACGAAGTGGAAGTCGAGATAAATCCCAACGATTTGCGCATTGATGTGTATCGCGCAGGAGGTCCTGGTGGACAATGCGTGAACACTACCGATTCGGCGGTGCGCATCACGCACCTTCCTTCTGGGTTGGTGGTGCAATCGCAAGATCAAAAGAGCCAGTTGCAGAATAAAGCTGCAGCAATGAGTGTTTTGCGTGCGCGCTTGTATGAAAAAATGTTGACTGAACAACAAGAGGCGGAAGGGGCGAAGCGTCGCAGCCAGATTGGGACGGGCGATCGTTCTGAAAAGATTCGCACCTACAACGGCCCTCAAGACCGCGTGACCGATCATCGCATTGGGTATAACGGAACCTATAACGGGGTTTTATTGGGGGCAGGCGGCAATGGGTTGGCTGATTTGATTACCGCACTGCAGGCTGCAGACCGCGCCTCCAAACTCGAAAGCGCCATATAGGTTACGGCGGCTTTACAGCCAGTGTAACCATTCGACGCTGCGAAGCATTGGATTTGTTGTCATCCTGCGGTGGCTTTTTGTCATCCTGAGCGTAGCGAAGGATCCATTCAGGATGACAGAGGTTGTGGATCCTTCGACTACACTCACTTCGTTCGTTTCGCTCAGGATGACAAAAAGGACAGCATGTCATCCTGAGCGTAGCGAAGGATCCATTCAGGATGACAAATAGTGTCTAGTACTGCGTTTGCTTCAGAATGACGGAAAGTTTATTTGACAAGGGAGTCTAAGACTTGACCAACTGGAATATACAAAATACCCTTGAATGGATTCAGGGGTATTTAGAGCGAAAAAGGGATGAAAACCCTCGCTTGAGTGCCCAGTGGCTTTTGAGTGAGGTGACAGGTCTTTCGCGCATTGAGCTCTACACCCATTTCGATAAGCCTTTAAGTGTTGACGAACGTGAGCGGCTTCGTGGTTTTGTGGAGCGTCGAGGTTCAGGTGAACCCCTGCAATACATCACGGGGGAAGTGGGTTTTCGTCACATTACCATCAAGGTGCGCCCAGGCGTCCTAATTCCGAGACCAGAAACTGAAGTGCTGGTAAGCGAAGCTTTAGCGTGCCTTCCGAAAGAAAAGTCTTGCGATAGGGACTTGGACTCAAATGCTAGCCTTGCTAAAGAAACGCAAGACCAGCAAGGAGAGCTTTTAGTTGATGGTATTGCTGATGAACAACCTGAACAGCGCGTGCTGGTTGCTGATATTTGCACAGGCAGCGGATGTATTGCCTGTTCAGTCGCGCATGAATACCCTTCAGCCGAAGTTATAGCGACCGACATTGCCCCCGAAGCTGTTGCACTTGCAACTGCCAATGTTGAAAAATTAGGCTTAAGCGATCGCGTTACGGTTCTCGAAAGCGACCTAGGGCAAGCCATTTCAGATGAACTCCTAAACCACTTTGATTTAGTGATTTCAAACCCACCCTATATACCGCAGGCTGTTTTGCAAGAGCTACCTTCCGAAGTCGCTAATTTTGAACCGCACCTCGCGCTCGCCGGAGGGCAAGACGGGCTTGATGTGTTTCGCGCCCTTTTGCTTTGGACTTACGACGCTCTTCGTTGTGGGGGAACTTTCGCCGTTGAACTCCACGAAACCCGCCTTGAACTTGCCGATCAACTGGCTAAAGATGCAGGTTTTACATTCACGCGCATTGCGCTTGACCTAGCTGGTCGCCCCCGCATTCTTCTCGCCACCAAATAAAGCTATAATACAACAAAGAAATATGACCAAACAGCTTATGAGTAATGAGCGAAAGGGGTTCTATGCTTAAAAGCAATCTCAAACAAGCTTCTCAACTTTTAGCTACCTGCCTTGGTGAGCGCAAGCCTCGCATTGGCATAATTCTTGGATCAGGGTTTAATTACTTTGCTGACGAAATCGAAAACGCCGTTACTATTCCTTTTAACGAAATTCCTGGTATGAAAAAAAGTACTGCCGCAGGTCATGTGGGGCAATTCGTCTGCGGAAACCTTGCCGATGAAGAAATCTTTTGTATGCAGGGACGGCTGCATGGTTATGAAGGGTATTCTTCCCAAGATGTGGCTTATCCTGTTTGGCTGATGGCTTGTTTGGGCATAAAAATGCTTCTGATTACAAATGCTGCGGGTGCCATAAATGAAAGCTACGCGGTGGGGGAATTCTGTATCATTTCTGACCACATCAATTTCACGGGCAGAAACCCGATAGCGGATGCACAAGCTGCCGCACTATCCAATCGCCACTTTTCGATGACCGATGCATACAACCGAGAACTTCGCTTGCTTGCTCAAAGGGTAGCTGCGGAAGAAAAAATTCCTGTTCATGAAGGTGTTTATTTGGGATTACTGGGCCCCAGTTTTGAAACACCTGCAGAAATAAAAGCATTCCGAACCTGGGGCGCAGATGCGGTTGGAATGTCAACCGTAGAAGAGGTAATCGCCGCTCGTCATGCTGATATAAAAGTGCTCGGCATTTCGCTTATGACGAATATGGCAGCAGGTATTCAGGGAGCTTCTCCTACTGCTGAAGAAGTGATTGAAGTGACGCAGCGTTGCAAGAATGATTCTTCCCGATTAATTCAAGGGATAATCGCCACATTATAGAGTGGGGCAGCCGTGAACCAACAACACAACGAGCGCCCCAAAACGCTAGAAACAACCACGTTGCACCCGATAGTAGCTTGTGTGCTCTTGACAAGAGAAAGATTTCCCCCATAATAAAGCGCTATGAAATTCATTTTCGTACATACCATGAACATGGCTATGCCCAAGCCTGGGTTTGTTGGCGGTATTGCCAAAGCTCAGGCGTAATTTTACGCGGGCTCATTTATAATAGAGCCTGTTATCGTGGTAACTTACTAGTACGAGGTAATCAAAGCAATGATACAGGTCAGCAGTTTGTCCAAGACATTTACGAACGCATGTCACCATGCCTTAGATGACGTATCTCTCACTATTGAAGATGGCGAGATTTACGGCATTATTGGTGCGTCTGGTGCGGGTAAATCAACCTTGCTTCGCTGCATTAACCTGCTTGAACGTCCAACCAGTGGACGTGTGTTCATCGATAGCGTAGATGTAACGGATTTCAAAGGCAAGCAATTGCTTGAACTGCGAAACGGCATTGGAATGATTTTCCAGAACTTCAGCTTGTTCCAGCAACGCAACGTCCTGAAAAACGTTATGTTTCCCTTAGAGCTTCGTCGCGATACCAAAGAAAACAGGGAAGCTCGCGCGCGGGAATTGCTTAAAGTAGTTGGGTTGTCTGACAAAGAAAAAAGCTATCCAACGCAACTTTCTGGCGGACAACAGCAGCGAGTTGCTATTGCGCGTGCCTTGGCGAATAACCCGAAAATCATGCTTTGCGATGAAGCAACCAGCGCGCTTGATACGCGTACAACCGCTTCGATTTTGGGGCTTTTGAAAAACATCAACAAGCAGTTCGGAGTGACGATAGTATTAATCACCCACTCGCTGTTGGTGGCAGACAAAGTTTGCGACAAAATTGCGGTAATTGATGAAGGCCGCATTGTGGAAACAGGGAAAACTGCAGAAGTTTTCGCTAACCCGCAGCATGCAGTGACGAAAGAGTTGCTTGAAAACGATCATTTAAGCGCAGTTTCCAATGCTGATGTTCAAGGTCAGGGGGAGTAGTGGTTGAGATAATCCAAGCCATCCAAGCCTTCCTTGACCAATACGCCTTTTTACTTCTTCAAGGTTGTTGGGACACCATTGTTATGACCACTGCATCGACTTTTTTTGCCTACGTAATTGGTATTCCTATCGGCGTTGGTGTGATTCTTACCTCTCCGGTGGGCTTGCACCCAAACCGCGTTGCTCATACGGTGCTTGGCTGGGTCGTAAACATTGGGCGCTCAATTCCCTTTATCATTTTGCTTGTCGCGCTTATTCCGGTGACACGCTGGATTGTGGGAACTTCCCTTGGAGTTCCTGGCGCGATTGTGCCTTTAGTTATTGCTGCTGCTCCCTTTGTGGGGCGGCTGGTTGAGCAAAGCCTTGCAGAAGTTGATGGCGGGTTGGTAGAGGCTGCGCAAAGCTTTGGCACCTCAACCATGCAGATTGTTTTTAAGGTATTTTTGAAAGAAAGCCTGCCTTCGTTGGTTCGTGGTGCGTCGATTACCTTTATCACCTTGTTTGGGTATGCTGCTATGGCAGGTACCGTTGGAGCAGGCGGTTTGGGCGATATTGCCATTCGCTACGGTTATCAGCGCTTCCAAGGTGATGTGATGATTGTTGCTGTGGTGCTTTGTATTGTGCTTGTACAAATTATCCAAGTCATCGGTGATGTCTTGGCTCGAAAAATAGACAGAAGGAATTAAGTGGTGCGCTTGAGCACCATACAAGAATGGGAGAAAAAAATGAAAAAGAAAATTGCTTTAGTTTTTAGTTTTGCGTTGGCCTGTGTGCTGGCATTCGTTCTTGCTGGGTGTGGTTCAGGGTCTAGTTCGACAACGTATAAAATTGCTGTTCCGTCTGATACCACCAACGAAGCGCGCGCCTTGCTGCTTCTGGAAGATCAGGGACTCATTAAGTTGCGCGAAGGTGCCGGTTTAACGGCAACCAAAAATGACATTGTTGAAAACCCCTACAATATCGAAATCATCGAAGTGGAAGCTGCTTCGCTGCCGCGCACTCTTCCCGATGTTGACTTTGCGGTCATCAACGGAAACTATGCACTAAGTTCTGGCATTGACCCCTCAACTGCTATTGTTGGTGAAGACCCTGAGGGGGATGCAGCGGTAGAATATGCAAACTTAGTCGCTTTCCGTGCAGAAGATACCGGTTCTGAAAAAGCGCGGGTATTAATTGATGTATTGCAAAGCGATGAAGTTCAGAAATACATTACCGAGACCTACAGCGGTGCGGTTATTCCGGTTAATATTCCTGCGATGATAGTAGGCGATGGTGTGGTTATTGAAGAAAAAGTTATCAAAGTTGGAGCTTCGCCTGCGCCTCATGCTGAAATTTTGGAATTCGCAAAACCTCTTATTCAAGCAAAAGGTTATAAGCTTGAAATAACTGAATTTACCGATTACGTACAGCCTAATGTTGCTTTGTCTGATGGCTTGATTGATGCGAATTTCTTTCAGCATTTTCCATACCTCGAAGATTACAATGCTGAAAACAAAACCACTTTGGCTTCGGTTGGTAAGGTACACTTTGAGCCGCTTTGCATCTATCCCGGTAAACTGAGTAGCTTAAGCGATATCAAATAGAGTAAGAGTGTGTGAATGCCATTGCGCTTGTCATCCTGAATGAAATGAAGGATCTATATGGATCCTTCGGCTGCGCCTCAGGATGACAGGACTTCGCTCAGGATGACAGGGCTTCATATGGATCCTTCGGCTACGCCTCAGGATGACAGGGCTTCGCTCAGGATGACAGGACTTCATATGGATCCTTCGGCTACGCCTCAGGATGACAGGGCTTCGCTCAGGATGACATGAGGGTGGTGCTGTTTTGTCATTCTGAGCGAAGCGAGCAAAGCGAGCGCAGTCGAAGAATCCACGTGGTTAACTTATATTAGGAAAAGGACGTTAGATGACGAAAAAGATTGCGGTGCTCGACGGTAATTCGTTGATGCACCGCGCCTTCCATGCAGTACCCCCCACGATGAACGCTCCAGACGGAACGCCGACACACGCTGTGTTCGGCTTTCTGTCTATGTTGCTGAAGTTTGTTGAGATTGCAAAACCGGATGCAATCATTTGCGCTTTCGATACGGGGCGCCCCAAATTTCGCATGGAAGTTCTTGACCGTTACAAAGCGCAGCGTCCTCCCATGGATGATGCACTGCGTGTCCAATTTCCTTTGATGGAAGAAATTTTGACTTCGATGGAAATTCCTGTGGTTAAACTCGAAGGCTGGGAAGGCGACGACATTTTAGGCACCATTGCCGCGCGCGACGAAGCACTGGGGTACCAAACCCTGTTGGTTACGGGCGACAAAGATGCTTACCAGCTGGCAAGCGAACTAACGCAAGTTGTTACCACGAAAAAGGGGATTTCAGATATTGCGTTGTATGGTCCTAAAGAGGTTGTTGAACGCTACGGAATCGAACCGCGCCAGGTTCCCGATTTTCTGGGGTTGAAGGGAGATTCCTCAGACAACATCCCTGGTGTGCCAGGCATTGGTGAAAAAACAGCTTCCAAGTTGTTGGCTGAATACGGCACCCTTGAAGGGCTTTACGAAAACCTCGACAAACTCAAAGGCAAGCAGCTGGAAAATATCCGCGACAACAAAGATGCAGCGTTTGCGAGCCGCATGGTGGCAACCATTGTGACAGATTTGGAATTCCCTCTTGATTTAGAAGGCGTTACTTTCCCCAGTTATTCTGAAGAACAGGTGCGCGATTCCTTCGGGAAGTTGAATATTAACTCTCATCTGGGTAAAGTTTTGTCGCTTATTGGGAAAAAGAACGTACATGCTTTAGCTGGGTTTAGCTGGGAACCAGTGGTGACCTCATCGCCAGAGGCGACATCTTTGCTTGAAGGCGCGCTTGCAAAAGGCGAGCGGTTAGGCATTAGTTTTCACGAAAACCCGCAGGCATCGCTCTTTGATTCTGCCTTGTTTTTGGCGGTAAACGCCGAAGCGGGAACGGCTGTTTTTGAAGGCGACGAAGCAAAGGAAGTGTTTGCGCGAATTGTGCGTGAAAGCAAATTTGCCGCTCTTGAAGTAAAGCGCGCGCTTAAGCACATTTACCCAGCAGATACAGCTGAAACAGCACTCATTACCGATGAAGCTTTGTTTGCGATGGATGCTTTTGACCTTGCGTTGGCAGGGTATGCCCTCAATTCAGGTGCCGATTCCTACACCGTCGAAGCATTAACGGAAACCTACCTAAAAGCATCTTTGCCCCAAGCAAAAGATGTCACGGGGCAGCTTGCGATTTCTGCTGCAGCCGTGAAATCTCTGGTAGAGCCTTTGACTGCCGCACTCAAGGCAGACGACAGCTTGGAAACTTACGAAAGAATCGATGCGCCGCTTATTTCCGTGCTCACCTTGATAGAGCGCACGGGCACGGCAATCGATGTGGATCGTCTGGGCGCACTTGGGCAAGATAGCGCCGCGAAACTGGAAGCCTTGTCCGCAGAAATATATGCAAGTGCGGGGCAAGAATTCAACATCGATTCGCCTAAGCAACTTTCAACCATTTTGTTTGAGGTTTTGGGCTTGCGCCCGACGAAGAAAACCCAAACGGGGTATTCAACGAACGCCGCAGTTTTGCGAGAATTAGCAGACGAACACGAACTGCCAGACATGGTTTTGTCTTACCGCGAAATGGCTAAAATAAAGTCAACGTATATCGATGCGCTTCCACGAATGCGAGCAACAGACGGGCGCGTGCATACCAGCTTCAACGAAACGGTGACCACCACAGGGCGGCTGTCGTCCTCTGAACCAAACCTGCAAAACATTCCTGTGCGTACTGAATTTGGGCGGCAGATTCGCGAATGTTTCCTTCCGCTTGAAGCAGGCAAAAAGTTTCTTTCCGCAGATTATTCTCAGATTGAATTGCGTTTGCTGGCGCACTTATCGGGCGATGCGGGGCTTGTAGAAGCTTTTGGGTCAGGCATGGATTTTCATGCTCAGACGGCTTCGCGGGTGTTTGATTTACCGATGGAAGCAATCACTACTGACCTGCGCGCACGGGCGAAGGCGGTTAACTTTGGCATCGTTTACGGGCAGCAGGCTTTTGGTTTATCGCAAAGTTTGCGGATTCCTTTTGGCGAAGCGAAAGATATGATTGACCGTTACTTTATCGCATACCCTGGAGTGAAAAACTACCTCAATCAAGCGGTTGAAGATGCGAAATCGACTGGGTTCGCGCTGACGATGTTTGGGCGCAAGCGTCATGTTCCCGAATTGCGCGGTGGTGGGGCACAGCGTGGTTTTGGGGAACGGGTTGCCATGAATCACCCTATGCAGGGAAGTGCCGCAGACATCATTAAGCTTGCTATGATTGAGGTGCAGAAACGCTTGATGGAACAGGGGTTTGAAGCAAAGCTTTTGTTGCAGGTTCACGATGAACTCGATTTTTCTGTTTCGGAAAATGAAATAGAAACTTTGAGTGCGATGGTTAAAGAAGTCATGGAAGGCATTGTGGAACTGAAGGTTCCACTTGTGGTCGATGTGTCTTACGGCAACAATTGGGCAGAAGCCCACTAAAAACTGTCGGTCACTTTCGTGCCCTCAAATATCTGTCGGTTGCTAACGCAACTTCTCTAAAACTTATCGCTTGTTACACTTGCTCCTCAAATATGTGTCGGTTGCTTGCGTAACCTCTCTACATATACTTCGTTCGCTAACGCTCACTCTGTTTGTCATGCTGAACGAAGCCCTTGTCATCCTGAATGAAATGAAGGATCCAGATCCTTCGCTAGCGCTCAGGATGACAAAATTGTTCAGGATGACAAAATTGTTCAGGATGACAAGATCGTTCAGGATGACCCCGACCTAGGGAGTTTTTTAGTGTTGGGTTGATTTTTGCGTTGACTTGTCGCTTACGCGCTGATAAGATAACGCTTTGCGTTTTAACACATTCAAGGAGAAACCAAATATGTACGCAATAGTAAGAACAGGCGGAAAGCAGTATAAGGTCGCGCCCGGAGACATTCTCGCAGTTGAGAAGCTTGATGTTGCCGAAGGTGCCAAGGTTGAACTCGAGGTCATCTGCTTAGTTGATGGCAAAAAGATTGAAACCGACCCAGCGAAAGCCGCACAAACTAAGGTAGAAGCAGTAGTAATCGAACAATTCAAAGGCGAAAAACAACTCGTCTTTAAGTTCAAGAAGCGCAAAAACTACAAAAAATTACGCGGTCATCGTCAAAATCTGACGCGTATTCAGATTTCTGCAGTTGGTGCTGAAAAAGCAGAAGTGAAAACTGCTGCAAAGGCAAGTGCCAAGAAAGATGCTCCTGCAAAAGAAAAAGCAGCAGCAAAAGCTGAAACTGCCGTGAAAGCTGAAAAGGCTGCAGCAGCTGAAAAGCCCGTGGAAAAGGCAGCCACGAAAGCAGCTACAGAAACGATCAAGAAAGCAGCCGCTAAACCAGCAGCAGAAAAGGCTCCTGCCGAAAAGAAGCCCGCAGTTAAAAAACCAGCTGAAAAGGCAGAAACCGCAAAGCCAGCTGCGAAAAAGGCTGATGCAGCAGAAAAACCTGCAGCAAAGAAGCCAGCAGCCGCCAAGAAACCAGCTGCTCCGAAGGCTGAGGCAAAACCTGCTGCTGAAAAGAAACCAGCCGCAAAGAAGCCTGCTGCAAAGAAAACGGAACCCAAGTCAGCTGATTCTGACAAGCAATAAGGAAGAGGTGGAGCAATGGCACATAAGAAAGGTCTAGGTTCAACCCGTAATGGTCGCGATTCTCGCGCACAACGCCTTGGCGTAAAGCGTTTTGGTGGCGAAGTGGTTGGCACGGGGAATATCATTGTTCGTCAACGTGGCACTCATTTTCATCCTGGTGAAAATGTTGGTCGCGGCAAAGACGATACACTTTTCGCGCTCTGCGATGGCATTGTTGAATTTACGAAGGGTAACCGCCGTAAAGTTCACGTGCGCAAAAGCGCGTAAATAAATGAGCATCAGGCAGGTTTATCCTGTCTTGACGGTGCCTCCTGTTTTATTATTGCAGGGGGCATTGTTTTTTAGGAAGAGATTCAACCTGAAGTGTTTATAGATAAAGTTCACATATTCGTAAGAGGGGGAGACGGCGGTGCTGGCTGTATGTCGTTTCGCCGTGAGGCGCACGTTCCCAAGGGTGGTCCTGATGGGGGCGATGGCGGTCATGGTGGCGATGTCTTAGTCGAAGCAGATGCGGGGATTTCTTCCCTCATCGAATACCGTTTCAAGCATCACTTCAAAGCGACGCGTGGTACCCACGGCAAAGGTTCAAAAATGCACGGCGCACGCGGCGACGACCTCATCTTGAAAGTTCCTCTGGGCACTATTGTGCGCGAATACAACGAAACAACCAAGGAAACAGGCGAACTTATTGCCGACTTAACTCACGATGGGGAACAGGTTGTGGTGGCTGGCGGTGGCATTGGCGGCAGAGGAAATATTCACTTCGTGACTTCAACGCGCCGCGCTCCTGCCTTTGCTGAATTGGGAGAGCCAGCGCAAGAAACTTGGATAGAACTTGAAATGAAGCTGATGGCAGATGCCGCTTTGGTGGGAGTTCCTTCCGCGGGTAAATCGTCTCTGATTGCACGCATTTCTGCGGCTCGTCCAAAAATTGCCGATTATCCGTTTACTACGCTCGTTCCGAATTTGGGGGTTGCCAGAAGTGGTGACTACAGCTTTGTAGCAGCAGATATTCCGGGCTTGATTGAAGGAGCCCATGCGGGAAAAGGGCTAGGGCACGAATTCCTGCGCCATATTGAACGTACTGCTATCATTGTTCATGTGGTGGATATGACGGGCGGTTATGAAAGCCGCGACCCTTTGAGCGATTATGAAATTATCAACCGCGAAATCAAGTTGTATGCACAAGACTTAAGCCAGCGACCGCATATTGTTGTTGCAAACAAGATTGATGTTCCTGGCACAGAAGAAGCTACCGAAAGGCTGGCTGCTCGGGTGAAAAGTGATTCGATTGCTTTAGCAGGTGGCGATGAATACGCACCTAGTCTGCTCGACCCGAAACTGTATCGCATTTCGGCTTTGACGGGAGAAGGTATAGATTCGCTGAAAGCGGCAATTGCGTCTAAAGTTCATGAACTACGCGAAGAAGCGCGTGAAAAAGATGCAAGTAGCGTGCAGTACGGCCACATCTGGGAACATCGCCGCAAAGAGCGCGACAAGTTGTTCAAGATAGTGAAACTTTCTGACGAAGTGTATCGCGTGGAAGGCAAGCAGGTTGAACGCATGGTGGTTCAGACCGACTGGGAAAACGAAGAAGCAATTGCCTTTTTGCAGCATCGATTGAAGCGCATTGGGGTAGAGGCCGAGCTAGAACTTGCAGGAGCCGTTGATGGGAATGAAGTGCGTATTGTGGGAAGGTCTTTCGAGTTTGAATCTTCCAAAGTAAGCGAAGATGAATTTAGGGAGCTCGACATCTAAGCAATCCATGGATCCTTCGGCTGCGCCTCAGGATGACAAGGGCTCGCTTAGGATGACAAGGGTTCGTTCAGGATGACAAGGGCTCACTCAGGATGACATGAGTCTCATTAGGATGACATGCACGCTCAGGATGACATGAGTCTCATTAGGATGACATGCTCGCTCAGGATGACAAGGAGTACAATAGCTTATATGTCATTGTGAGGAGCTTTCAAACAAAGGAAAGTCGTTTGTTGTCATTGTGAGGAGCTTTCGTAGAAAGCGACGTAGCAATCCATTTTGTCGGAATAGTAAGTGTGAAACGAGAGGCAGGCTGTGACTAAGAAAATCGTCATCAAGATTGGCTCATCTACCTTAACAACCGCAGAAGGCAAGGTAGATCTAGATTTCCTTTCGATGATTACTGCCCAGATAGCCAAGATAAAAAAAGCAGGTTGGCAGCCGGTTATTGTCACTTCTGCAGCTATTGCCTGCGGGCTTGAAGCATTGGGCATCAAGGAACGCCCGAGCGACATTCCCAGTTTACAAGCGGCAGCTTCTGTCGGGCAAAACGCTCTTGCCACCGCCTACGCGAAATCATTCGCGCCTTTTGGAATTGTGACTTCGCTTGTGTTGTTGACGCGTCGCGAAACGGCAGATCGCAAATCGTATCTGCACGCACGCGACACTTTCCAGCGTTTGCTCGATTTTGACGTAGTTCCTATTGTTAACGAAAATGACACCGTTTCAGTTGAGCAAATACGCTTTGGCGATAACGATACTTTGGCAGCGTTAGTTGCTTGCTTGATAAACGCCGATTTAGTGGTAGTACTATCCGATATTGATGGCCTTTACGATAAAGATCCACGTGCCTTTGACGATGCTCAGATCATTTCTCAGGTTAGTGCCATTGATCAAAAAGTAATTGGGAGTGCGGGAAAACCTGGTTCAGCATTTGGATCGGGAGGCATGATTACCAAGATTACTGCTGCTCGTGTTTTGATGGTTGCAGGTATTGAAATGGTTATTTGTGACGGAACGCGCAAGAACTCCCTAGTAGATATTGTGGCTGGTGAAGCAGTGGGAACTCGTTTTGTTGCCGCTGAAAAGCCTCACGAAATCACGCCAAGAAAACTCTGGATTGCTTTGGGCGACAGTGCGAAAGGCACGTTGGTAGTTGACGCTGGTGCAAAAGCAGCCCTTATCAATCAGGGGGGTTCTTTGCTCAGCGTTGGCGTTGCTGAAATTGAAGGCTCTTTCGAGATAGATGATATTGTGGACATTAAAGATTCCAGCGGACATCTTTTTGCACGCGGAAGAGTTGGTATTGCAAGTACAGAACTGACGCAAAGTTTTAGCCACCAGGAAAAGGTGGGAAAAACCGAAAAGAATTCCTGTATTTCAAACGGATTATCAAACAAACCAATCGTTCATCGTGATGATTTAGTTATTTTTGAGTAAAGAATACAATGGGTAAGTGGTAGAAAGGGTTAGATCATGTTTTTCCAAAAATCTTCAACTAAGAGTGTGCGCGACATTGCGTTGGCAGCAAAAGACGCGGCCACAGCTCTTGCCACAACTACTACCGATCAGCGCAACAAGGCTTTGCGTGCGATGGCTTCTGCGCTTCGGGTAAATGCTACCAAAATTGTTGCCGAAAACACGCAAGACATGGACCGTGAGCGGGCACAGGGTATGAAAGAAAGCCTGCTCGACCGTCTCATGCTTGATAGTGCTCGCGTTGAAGCAATGGCTTCAGCTTTGGAAGATTTGGTTGCCCTGCCCGACCCGGTGGGCATTATTCAAAAGCAAGGCAAGCTTTATAACGGCATTGATTTAAAGCGAATCAGCGTTCCTTTGGGTGTGGTGGCTATGGTTTATGAAGCGCGCCCGAACGTGACTGCTGACGCGGCAGGTATTTGTATCAAAACAGGCAACGCCGTGGTTTTGCGTGGTGGGTCTGCCGCACTTTGTTCAAACAACATCATTGCGGATGTTTTGCATGAAGCAGCTGTTGGCGCAGGAATGCCAGAAAATTGTATTTCAGCTATCAAAACCACTGACAGAAAAGCAACCGATGAGCTCATGAGCCTTCGCGGTATCGTTGATGTTTTGATTCCCCGAGGGGGAGCAGGTCTGATTGACCGCTGCGTTGAACTATCAAAAGTGCCTGTTATTGAAACGGGAATTGGGAACTGCCATATTTATGTGGAAGCTTCGGCCGATTTTGATATGGCGCGGGAAATTATTATGAATGCAAAACTGCGCCGCACCGGTGTTTGTAACGCTGCAGAATCTTTGTTGATAGATGAAGAAATTGCCGCTCATTTCTTGCCGCTTATTATGAAAGATCTTTTTTCTCGTGGCGTAATCATGCATGGAGATGCTTCAACGGTTGCCATCGCCAACATTTTGGGAATCGCTGGTGTTGTTGAAGCAACTGAAGAAGACTGGGAAAAAGAATACCTGGAAGCAGAGATTTCTCTTAAGATAGTTTCAGGAGTTGAAGAGGCTATTGCGCATATTAACCAGTACGGTACGAAGCACTCTGATGCCATTATTACCTCAAGTGAATCTGCGGCTGATCGCTTTTGTGCCGCTGTTGATTCTACTTCGGTGTACGTTAATGCTTCCACCGCTTTTACCGATGGCGGTCAGTTTGGGATGGGTGCAGAAATTGGTATTTCTACCCAAAAGCTTCATGCCCGTGGGCCTTTCGCTCTTGAGGCGCTGACTTCTTACAAGTACGTGCTTCGCGGTTCTGGACAGGTGCGCAGCTAAGTGGCAGCAATTATTTCAGAACGCTTTGATTCTCTAGGCTTAGACGACCCAAAAAAGCTGCGTCGATTAGGCATTATGGGTGGCACTTTCGACCCAATCCACATAGGGCATTTAGCTTGTGCAGAACAGGTTCGGGAAAAATTCGACCTTGATGCGGTCATCTTTATTCCTTCGGGGGTTCCGGTGTTTAAAAAACACCTCGAAGTGACCGATGGCGCACGGCGTTTAGAAATGTGTCGTATGGCTTGCGGCGATAACCAGGCTTTTGACGTTTCTTCCATCGAAATAGATCGTGAGGGTGACACGTTTACGGTAGATACTTTGCGTCAAGTACGCGACTACTACCCAGAAAATGTGGAGCTCTTTTTCATTACCGGAGCAGACGCGGTATTCAATATTATGAAGTGGCGAGAAAGCGATGTCGTCGCAGAACTAGCACGCTTTATCGCGGTAACGCGCCCGGGATACACTATTTCAGAAGAACAAAAGTACCTCCTTGAAACCCACTCTGCGTTCGATATCGCCTACACCGAAGTCACCGCTCTAGCGATTTCATCATCTACCTTGCGCCAGCGAGTTTCCGAAGGAAAGTCGGTTCGTTATTTAACTATGAGATGCGTATGCGATTATATTGCTACCCAAGGGCTTTACGGTGGCAAGAGCAATGGATAGCGCCCTTTTAACGACAGACCTTCTTGAGGAAATGAAAAACAAGCTGAAAGCGCGCCTGAGCCAGCAACGTTTTGAGCACACTCTTAGTGTGGCCAAAACAGCTGTAGAACTTGCTCGGGTTTATAAGGTGGATGAACTAAAAGCCCAGGTAGCAGGGCTTTTGCATGATTGGGATAAGAGCTTTACCAACGAAGAGTTGCGCCAGCGGGTCAAAGAGTTGGAAATAAAAAGAGATTTAGAATCTCTTGAATCTATGCCACACTTATTGCACGGTATTACCGCCGCTGCCGATTTGAAACGTGAATTCCCCGTGCTCGATGACGAAATTTTAGATGCGGTGGAAAGCCATAGCTCTGGTGCCATTGATATGACCGATTTAGCCAAGGTAATCTATGTGGCTGATGTGATTGAGCCTTTACGGGCGTATCCAGAATTACAGCGGTTGCGCGAAGAGGTTGGCAAGGTTTCGCTGGAAGAACTTTTCGTTATTACCTTGCAACATGTGTTTTTGCATCTTGTCTCAAGTCGTTCTCGAATTCACCCTGATACCATTACCGTATGGAATCATCATATAAGTTTACTCAGGAAAGAAAAAAACGAAAAGGGGGCTATGTGACCACTGAATTTACCTCAAGAGACCTTGCGTTAATCGCTGCCCGTGCAGCAGACGACAAGAAAGCAACCGATATCATGGTACAAGAGGTTCGCGAACTGATTTCTGTGACAGATTATTTTGTAATTGCAACCGCGTCAAACAACCGCCAGGTACAAGCAATTATTGATGAGATAGAAGAAAAGACTTTAGAAATAGCTCGGGTCAAACCCTACCATCGAGAAGGAACGGAAGATGGGTTGTGGGCTTTGCTTGATTACGGCAATTTTGTCGTTCATGTGTTTCAGCCTGAAACCAGGGATTACTATCGCCTCGAGGCGCTTTGGAACGATGCGCCGGTTCTTGATCTTTCGAAGGAAGAAGGTTTTAGCCCTATTGAATATTCGGAACGCATAAGCAAATTGCTTGAACAACAGCGCAGCGAATAAATAACCCTTGTTAAACAGGGCAATTTATGGCACAATTTCCCGTGGAAGCACATAAATGAACTAAAAAACGCAGATTAAAAGGACCAGAAAATGAAAAAAGCAATAACAACAGCTTTCGTTGGTGTCTTCTTTTCCCTCACACCCTTCGTTCTTACCGGTTGTTTTGGTGCGCCTTCTTTAGCAGATGCTCAACAAGCCCCTGAAGAAGAAAAAACCAACGTGCAAAGCTCGTATGAAGCAGAAATCAATAAGCCAGAAGTTGAGACTCAGCGTATTGGCGCAGAAAAATATGGCTATATCAACATTCCTGCAAGTTGGGCAGAGCATTACGACCCCAATTCTTCTCCCGATGCAATTCAGTACACAAATGGGGCAGGCGCAGTTATTACTCTCAATCTTTTAGAGAATGCAATTGATCCCAAAACCACCATAGCTAACCTGGTGCAATTCCATGAAGAGAATGGAGCAATAGAAGTTACCACTGCTGAAACCACCTTAGCAGGGGATAGCGTGCAGCAACTCTATAGTTTCTATTCTGAAGCTGGAATCTATTTAGTAACCTGGATCTGGAACGGGTCAGATGGGGTCACCCATTATGTTTGCGCAGAAGGCACTGCTATGGATATGATGAATGCTGTCGCTATGATTGAAGAAACCTATTCATATAAGAAGTAGTTTTATGGTTTTGCCTTTAGCCCGTAAGCTTCTTTTGCGGTTTCAATTGCTCGATAAATTGCTTCAACCATGGCTTCAGTAGCAATTGCTGCCACTAAGTCTGGCGATGATGGGGTTTCTCCAGAAGCAAAAGTAAATATGCTGTCGCCATCTTGAGATGTGTGGATAGGGCGAATAGTGCGGGCATAAGCATTATGAACTACAGACGATACTTTTGTTGCTTGGGCTTTGTTTAGTTGGGCGTTAGTCACCACTATACCCAGGGTGGTATTGGTTGTTGTTTGCTGAGAAAGCTGTTCAACTGCGAAGGAAAGAGCCTCCAGTCCGTCAACCAGCTCCCCTTTTTCATTGCGGCAGCCAGCAAGCACTTTCCCATCCGGGGAAACAACATTTCCTAAAGCATTGACGGCTACCAGGGTTGCTACTACTAAATCTCCCCGACGTAAAACGCTCATCCCGAATCCAGATTTCATAGCGTTTTGTTGGCCGAGCAGCTTGCCAACGCTGGCTCCACATCCAGCTCCGACGTTGCCTTCAACAAAAGAAGCCTTCTCAAAGGCTGCGTGTACTGCCTCTTTCCCCATTTTTTTATCGGGTGCACAGTTTTCGCCTACTGCTAAGTCGAAAAGGCAGGCACCAACCACAATGGGAACACATATTGAATCGAGATGAAATCCGATGCTGCGGGTTTTGAGCTCATCCATAACGCCACAGCTTGCCTCAAAACCAAAAGCAGATCCTCCTGCAAGAACAACAGCATGTACTTTCTCGATCATGTTTTCGGGACGCAACAGATCTGTTTCTCGAGTAGCTGGCCCGCCACCGCGCACCTCAACGCCACAAGTAGCCCCTTCAGGCGCAATCACCACGGTGACACCAGTGGCTCCCTGGGTGTTTTGTGCGTGACCGAAAAGAAATGAGGGCAACGCGTCAAGAGTGGTCTTTTCAAACATAGAGGCGCCTTCCAAAGTTGCGGAGAAATCGTAGGCAATTCTACCATTTTTGCCGTTGTTATATGCGAAGAAGCAGAAAACGACCTTGTCAAGATGGAGTGGTTATGTAAGAATTCCTCAAAGAAATATTATAAATGTAGTAGACTTTCGAAAAATATGAGGTGTTTCATAATGAAAAAAGCGTTGAAGATAGTTTTGCTGAGCGGTCTTGCTCTGTCGTTTTTTATTTTCCTTACTGGCTGCGACATCAGCGCGGAAGATCAAGCCGATGGGGAAGTTGAGAGCGTAAATGAAAATATCGTAGATGAAAATAGTATTCAAAGCTATGGCGCAGAGGGACACGGTTTCTTTTCTGCTCCTGGTACCTGGAGCACGCCCGAAGATTTTCAGCCAGAAGCGGGGGAAATGAAGTTTACCGACGGAGCTGGATCATATATAACTCTTGATGTATTGGAAAAGGGAACTGACCCCAAAAATGCGCTATCAGGGATAGCTGCCGAAATGGAACAAGGCGGCGCTGTGGGCGTTGCTTCTGCTACCGATTCAGTTAATGGGATTGATGCCTATCAGGTGTATGGGCATTTCGAGCAAGATGGCATCTACGTTGTTCATTGGATGTTTGAAGGGTCTGACGGAAAAGTTCACCACCTTAAAGCAGAGGGCAGCCAATCTTCAATAATGGAGCCCGTTGAGCTCATTCGGACTAGTTTTTCCCTGAGTAAATGAAACCTCGCTTATTCTTCAACGAAGAGCTTTTATAGTTACTATCTGCTAAAAAAGGAAGCAACTTCTACATGGTAGGATTGCGGAAAAAGATCAACCGGCTGCACTTTTGTTAAAGTGTAGCCGAATTCTTTTAGGCGGGAAACATCTCGTGCCCAGGTAGATGGATCGCAGCTCACATATGCTATTTGTGAAGGTGATGCTGCTGCGATACCATCGATCGCTTCCACAGAAAGTCCTGCACGGGGCGGATCAACCACCACGGCATCCAGCGTCCCTAAATCCATGAGACTGCGTGCGCTATCTCCGCCAATCACCTCAACATCTACGTTATTGCGTAAAACATTGCGCCTGAGGTCTTTTACGCTGGAAGAAGCAGCCTCAACGGCAAAAACGTGACTAACCTTATCGGCAAGAGTGATAGCGAAGGTTCCGCCCCCTGCATAAAGATCGGCAATTTTCATAGTACTCTCAAGCTTCAGCCCTTCAGCGACAACATCCACCAGTACTTCTGCTTGAACGGTGTTCACTTGGAAAAACGAAGGAGCGCTTGTCATAAAATGAAAGTCGCCCAACTTTTCTTCCCAGTAACCCTTGCCGTCTAAAACTTCGACCCCTTTGATTTTGCGTGCTTTCCCAGGATCTGCAATAACGCGCACGATGCTGGTGGTACGAAGAGCGTTTTTGAGAACTTGGGCTGCTGCCCCTCGAGGAAAACCACCCGGTTTCGTCCAGAGAGCCACTTCTACGTCTTTGGTTCGCACGCTCGAGCGCACTCCTACTCGAAAAATCCCCAGGTTTTCTTTGCCAGAGATATAGCGCAACGCCCCTTCCAAGGCTTTCGGACTTTTCTCGATTGCTTTGTCTGCTAATAAACACGCACTTACTGAGGTGATGTCGGTGCTATTTTCTTGAGAAAACCCCAGGGTGAATGGGGTATTGCTGTTGTAGCGAGTACTGAATTCAAGTTTATTTCGATATCCCAATTCTCGCTTTGAAGCCCTGCAAGGACCCACAAGCTTTTCTGCAAGGTCAGCTTCATAGCGAGCTCCCCGCACTAAAGCCGAAAGAACGTTTTCTCGCTTTGCGTCAAGTTGTGCTTGGTAGGTCAGGTGAATCCAAGGACACCCACCACAGGTTTCATGAAAAGAACAGGGTGGCATCTGGCGAAAAGGGGATGCATTGAGTATTTCAACAACGTTTCCTAAGCAAAAGTTACCCTTGTCTGTATGAATGTTGGTACGGACTAAATCTCCGGGAGCGGTAGCTGGTACGAAGACAGTTTTTCCTTGCGAAGTATGGCCAATTCCTCCGCTCCCATAGCTTAGTCTTTCAATTTGAATCATTTCTTCCATGAAAACCTGTGAATTCCTTGCGTATACGTTTCTGATTACTGCCCATAATAGCGTATAATTGTTAAGTTGTGCCCTTGTAGCTCAGGGGATAGAGCGTCTGCCTCCGGAGCAGAAGGTCGCAAGTTCGATTCTTGTCAAGGGCACCATAGTGACTTTAGAGAGATAATTTGTAGAGAAATTGTAAGAAAGACGAAAAATAAGGAGCTTAAATATGGCACTGTACACTCCCGAATATCAGCCAAATGGCGAAGAGCTAGCAGTAATTAAAACCTCAAAGGGAAACATTAAAGTGCAACTTGCTGGCAAGGATGCCCCTATTCATGTAGGGAATTTTGTTGAGTTGGCACAAAAAGGGTTTTATGACAATTTGAAGTTTCATCGCCATGTACCTGGCTTTGTTATCCAAGGTGGATGTCCGAATACGCGCGATTTGTCCACCGATCAAGTAGTGTCTCAGGCGGGAAGCCCCTTTGGCGGGCTTGGCACGGGAAACCCTGGCTATTCCATTAAAGAAGAGTATTCTACTAACCCCAATAACAAGCACCTGAACGGCTCTCTTGCGATGGCTCGTTCTCAAGATCCAAACTCTGCAGGTTCCCAGTTCTATCTTTGTCTTGGACCTCAAGCAATGCTTGATTCAGGGTATACTGTTTTTGGTCAAACAATTGATGGCATCGATGTAATCAATGAGCTTCGCGTTGGAGACGTTATTGAGGGCATCGAAATTGAAAATACAAGCGCGTAAGGTCTGCGTTAGAGAAATCGTCCCCGAAACGAAGGAAACAAATGAACAACGCGACATTTCAGCAAGCCCGACTTGCCTACAACAACAAAGACTACCAAACGGCTCTTGCGACATTTTCTCAGTGTCTCGAAGATGAAATGACTCCGCCTGTTCCGGGCGAAATTGGATTGCTTTTTCATCAGATTGGGAATTGCCTTGTTAAGATAGGCGATTCAAGCGAAGCAATTTATGCCTATACCCAATCAAATGCTGATCCAGCATACGATATGAAGGGTACGGTTAACTACAATTTAGGGATGGCATACGCGGCGCTTCATGATTTTGAAAACGCAATCAATTACTTCCAGGCAGCAACTGATGATTCAACCTATGAAGCTCCTTTTAAGGCGTATTTAGGTATGGGCAACGCCATGATGAGGCTGGGAAAAACTGCTGAAGCGGGTGTTGCGTTTCGTCAGGCGGCGCTTGATGAGCGAAACCCTGACCCTACCAAGGCTTTAGTAAATCTTGGCATTTGTTTCATGGCGCTCAATCGCCCTGCCGATGCAATTGCATCGTATGAAAGTGCCTTGCCTTTCAACATGGTTGCCGCAACGCGCAATAAGCTTTATGCAAATTTGGGGCAAGCTTATGTTGCTGCAGGTAAAATGCAAGAAGCGGTGGATGCCTTTGAAAAAGCCATGGAAGACAAGTCTTACCTGTTAAACGATTCTGCAAGTGTAGATTATCAGACTGCGGTTGCAGCATTGTCTGGTCGGAATTCTCTTTCTGGTTCTCTCGAGCCAGTGAATGCTGATATGTCAGGGCTTGATGTGCTTACCGAACCAACACCGGGTTATACCGGGCCTATTTATCCCGATAATGACCCTAATGATCCAGGTGACGATCCTTATTACTATCCTGAAAACTATGAAAATCCCGATGACGGTTATGAATCTGGCGACGATCGTTTCTTTAACGCAAGCGACGAAGAGCTTGAACAATGGTCGAAAGGGGTAGCTAAGCAGCAGCGTAAGCATCGCAATACCGGTCTCAAAATCATGATTGCTTTGATCGTTTTGCTCTTATTAGTTTTGGGCGCAGCGGTATTTGGGTATACCCAAGGTTATGGTTGGCCTACTCAGGAAGCTGTCATAGAAGAATTATTTAATGATCCTCAAGCTGCATCTGAAAAGCTCTTTGTCGAATCAGGAGCTGGCACAGAAGAAGTGGTCAATCAGATTGTTTCAGACAATAACGTTAAAATTGATGGAATGAACAAAAGCATGACTGAAACAACCGCTTATGTAACTGCAAAAACTGCAGAAGGCGCAGACGTTCAGTATAAAATAGTGCTCGTAAGAGATATGATTACTTGGCAAATATCTCAAGTTGAGCTTTATTTCCCCAGTCAGAATTAAAACCGAGAAGAAAGATTTAAGAATGGCAATCGAAAAAACTTATGTAATGATTAAACCCGATGGTGTTTCAAACAAGCATATCGGTGAAATTGTCAATCGCTTTGAACGCGCAGGATTGTCTTTTGAGCGTTTAGAATTTGGAATGGTCAGTGTTGACCAAGCAAAAGCAAATTATGCAGAACATGAAGGCAAACCTTTTTATAGTGGGCTGATTGAATATATTACTTCGGGCAACGTTGTAAAGATGGTTATTTCCGGCGAAGGTGCCGTTTTGAAGTGCCGTTCTTTAATGGGTGCCACTAATCCCGCAGATGCTGCCCCCGGTACTATTCGCGGTGATTTTGGTCTGGTCATGGATGAGAATGTTATCCATGGTTCTGATTCTGTTGAGTCGGCAGAGCGTGAAATCGGAATATTCTTCTCTTAAGAATTGCGCCCCTTGCCTTCTTGAGAACCGGAAAAGTGATACTTTTGGTTTTAAAAGAAGAGGAGAAACACTGTGCTATACCGCGTAATTGATGCGGCGGAATTACCTTTGCTCGTTGAAGCGTTCATGGAATCCCATGAAGTGGTTGCTCCGGTGAAACAAGGAGCAATTTACAATTTCAAGGCTATTGACGATCCAGCCATGATAGAGCTTGAATATCCCATGACGGTGGCTTCCCCGAAAAAGTACTTTCTGCCTCCAAAAGAAACGCTTCTTGAGTTTGACGCCGATCAAAACGAAGTGACAGAATACTCCGTAAAAGTAATTCCTCGCGTGCTTTTTGGGGTTCATGCCTGTGATATCAATGCAATTAACAGGCTGGATGAGGTTTTCAAGAACGCTTCATATCCCGATCCCTATTATGTGGCTCGTCGTGATGCAACCCTTATTGTAGGGATTAGTTGCATGCCGAGCACCAACTGCTTTTGCCATCTTTGGGATACCGAAGAGGCTCGTTTTGGGTACGATCTTTTTCTGCAAGATATCGGTGGTAGGTATCTGGTAAGTATCTCTAGTGTTGAAGCAGCAAACATCCTGGAAACGGCATGCAATCCCCGTGTCGCAACCGATGAAGACCGCAATGCTTTCAGGGATGCCACTCGCAGGCGTCAAGAAAGCTTCAATCGTAATATTCCTGAAATTCAGGAAGTGGCAATGTTGGTCGACGCTTTTCATAAAGATCCCTTCTGGGATGAATTGGGTGGGCGCTGTCTTTCTTGTACTGCCTGTTCAGCGGTGTGTCCAACCTGTTATTGTTTTGACATTTATGACGTTTTAAACCCCAACGGCAAAACTGGGAAACGTGAAAGAAGCTGGGATTCGTGTACTTCACCCCAGTTTGCCCTGGTTGCCGGCAACCATAATTTCAGAGATGATGGAAGAGGTCGCGTTCGCCATCGAATGTATCATAAACTCAATGGCTATTTGGCAAAGCACGACCGTATGCTGTGTGTTGGCTGTGGTAGGTGTGTTTATGCTTGTAAGGCGAAAATCAATCCGATTGAGGTTTTAAAATTCTTCGAGAAGAAGGGTGCTGAAAATGATCAATAAAACTACAGCTTCAGCTGTGCATATCGCGCCCATTCCTGAATTTAAAGAAGCTTTAACCGGCAAAGAAATGATGATGGCAAACCCTTATCGCCCCTGGTCTGCAAGGATTACCTCCATTACCGATCTTACGGCTACGGAAAAGCTTTTCGAACTGCGCCTCATTGATGAACGTATTCGCGAGGCTTTTCGTCATAGCCCTGGGCAATTCGTGGAAGTGAGCATTTTTGGCATTGGTGAAGCACCTATTTCTATATCCAGTTCGCCATCTAAGCAGGGCTTTATTGAGCTTTGTGTTCGCCGAACAGGAGAATTTAGTGAAGCAATACAAGGGATGCAGTGCGGAGACATCGTTGGGCTGAGAGGCCCCTTTGGTCGCGGGTTTCCCCTTGAGGACATGAAGGGTCACGATATTTTGCTCGTGGCTGGTGGATTGGGTATTGCTCCTTTGCGCGCCCTTATCAACAACATTCACGATGAACGTTCAGAGTTCGGTAAAGTAACCATTATTTACGGGTCGAAAACCCCTGATGAGGTTATGTTTCGGGAACAATTTGAAATGTGGCGACATCGCAAAGACTTCGATTTGTATCTCACCGTTGACCAACCTGATGAAACATGGGATGGGGAAGTGGGATTAGTAACAAAGCCTTTTGAGCATTTGGAAATCAACCCTGAAAAAACTTTTGGTGCTCTCTGTGGGCCTCCCATTATGTACAAGTTTGTTATCGAAGAGATGCGTAAAAAAGGAATTAGTTACGATCATATTTATGTAAGCTTCGAGCGTCATATGAAATGCGGAACCGGTAAATGTGGACATTGTCAAATTGGGCATCAATATGTTTGTATTGATGGGCCAGTCTTTAATTATTGGGAAGCAAAAAACATTCAGGGGTCGATGTAGTATGAGTGCCATGAAGAATGTATCAGAATCGCAAGTTGATACGGTACAGACAAAACTGCCCCGGGTTGTTGTGGTTGGTTTGGCAAGCTGTTTTGGCTGCCAGTTACAGATAACCAATAATGAAAAGCACTTAATGGAAGTATTAGGCCAGTTTGAGCTGGTAAATTGGCAGCTGGTTTCAAGCATGCCTCTCCCGAATGATTTCGATGTTGTCGTTATCGAAGGCGCTGTTACCACTGAAAAATCAATTCAAACGGTTAAAGCTCTACGGGAAAAAGCAAAAACGGTTATCTTGGTAGGAGCTTGCGCTAATACTGCCGGTATTCCTGGGCTCGCCGCAAAAGGATTCGAAGAACGCGCAGATCATGTTTACCTTACTCAGCCAGCGGCTTTAGGGGAAATTGTGGCACCACGTTCCGTTGCAGACGTAATCGAGGTAGATTTTCGTGTTCCCTGTTGCCCTATAGACCCCGCTGAATTCTTGGAGGTTTTAGGAAAAGCACTTTATGGATCTAACCGTCGTTTAACTACGAATACCCTGTGCGGAGACTGCAAGCGCAACGAAACTGCTTGTTTCTATTCTCAGGAAACCCTCTGCCTTGGTTTGGTGACCCGCGCTGGTTGTGGGGCTCGCTGTGTTAACCTGGGGCGTCCCTGTAATGGTTGCCGAGGGCTTTCCCCAGAAGCAAACCTTGAATCTGCCAGGGAATCGGCGAAACGCTATAACGTTGATGTAGACGCATTTGACGAAGCATTGGAAATGTTTAACCAGACCAATCCTCTTTTATTAGGGAAGGAATAGAGAAGCTATGGCAAAGACTGCTCTACACCTTGACCATTTTGCTCGCATTGAAGGACATGGAAATGTCAATGTGGTGGTAAACGACGGAATTATCGATACTATCGAAGTTAATATTGATGAACCCGCCCGTTTTTTCGAAAGCATGGTTCGTGGGTGTGATTATTCGGAAGTATCCTATATTGTTTCAAGAATCTGTGGTATTTGTTCCGCAAGCCATGTGGTAACCGATCTCAAGGCAATTGAGCGCATTTTTGGTGTTGAACCAACCGAACGAACGCAAGCCCTCAGAGAGCTTTTGGTGTACGGGTCATACCTGCAAAATCACGCAACACATTTATTTGTATTAGCAGCTCCCGACTATATCGGAGCCCAAGATGTCTTTCCGTTATCAAAGAGCAATCCGAAGCTTTTTAATGCTGCTCTTGATTTAAAGGCTTTGGGTAATGAACTATGCAATAAGGTGGGCGGACGCTCGATTCATCCTATTACCGCAGTTGTGGGTGGTTTTACCCATGAACTCAGTTCTGGAGAATACCTTGATCTGGCAAAATCTCTTGAAGCACGAATTCCTTTTGCCCTTGAAACAGTCGATTTATTTCATTCTTTTGAAGTTCCTCACATCGAAACCGAAGGCGATTTTCTTGCCATGGTTAAAGATGATTATTATCCTATTGTCGATAGCAATACCGCTCGTTTCCTCCAGGCAAAAATTGATTTTGATGCCAATGAAATCCCTGATCAAATTGAAGAATATACGGTTGACCATTCTGCAGCATTGTTTTCGAGAGTAAAGGCTACGGGGCGCCCTTATATGACTGCTTCGCTTGCACGCATTAACGCTTCATGGAATTATTTGTCATCAAATGCAAAAGTGGCTGCTGCAAAAGTTGGGCTGCGACCCCCTAAACTCAATCCTTTCTTGAACAATGTTGCTCAAGCAATAGAGCTGGTAGATGCTGTTGAGCGGTGTGCGGGAATTTGCAGAAAACTTGCCGCGAATGAATTCCAGGGTTCTAGCAAACCGGTTGAATTTAGCGTGAAGGCTGGTCGTGCGGTAGGGTATACGGAAGCTCCTCGTGGTGCACTATTCCACGACTTAACTCTTGATGAAAAGGGGAGAGTTACCAAGGCATCTATCATGACACCAACGGCGCAAAATATTGCAAACCTTGAATCGGATCTGCACATTTTAGCTGAAAAGCTGACAAAAGAAGGAAAAGATGAAGCCGCGATTCGTCTTGAGGTTGAAAAGCTTGTTCGCGCCTACGACCCTTGCTTGTCGTGTAGCGTTCACTAGTTCGGTTACGCTGAATTGACATTCAGCGTAAGCTCTCGACGCTACTAAGTGCCCGGGCACCCAATCTTGCCCCTTACGTGCTTTCCTTCGTGTGCGAAGCACACTCAGCCGCACAGCGGGGCAATCTTGAGCACCGGGGCACTTATCGCTGTCTTCGCTGGGGACGGCAGTTTGTCAACTCAAAGTAAGAATTTGAGGAATTGTGGGCTGTTTGATGAGGGGTTAGTTGTTCGTAGTGCTTTATAATAGTGGTTAAAAGTGTGGGGTTTTACAAGGAAATGAGCGAGAATTCTTTGAAGTGGTGGTTTGCAAACGCTTGTTAAGGGTGAAATCGGTTCTCAATGTGTGCCGTGTGGATTTTCCGCAAGAATTTTGCCCCTGTGATAAAATGCAGATTTGTATAATTAGAGAAATTGGGGCATATTTAGAATGTCGTTGTTAGATCGTTTTACACAGGTTTCTGGTCAGACGCCCTATGATATGGCGATTGACCTGGGGACTGCAAATACTTTGGTGGCTGTAGCTGGGGAAGGTATCGTTATTAACGAACCTTCGGTAGTGGCTATCGAAAAAAGCACCCATCGTGTTTTGGCTGTTGGTCACGAAGCTAAAAATATGATTAACCATACCCCCGATGCCTTTTCTGCTGAACACCCTTTACGTGACGGCGTTATCGCTGATTACGATGTTACCGAAGCAATGTTATCAGCCTTTATTAGTAGGGCAGCGCCCAGACGCTACCCTTGGCAGCCAAAACCACGTATTGTTATCTGTATTCCGTGCGGTGCCACTTCGGTTGAAAAACGCGCTGTATTTGAAGCCGCTATTCAGGCAGGTGCCCGTCAAGCGTACCTTATTGAAGAACCTATGGCAGCTGCTATGGGTGCAGATTTACCGGTAACCGAACCTACGGGGTCGATGGTAGTTGACATTGGTGGTGGAACCACTGAAGTTGCCGTTATTTCACTTGGCGGCATTGTAACTTCGTCATCGCTTCGCCTTGCGGGTAACCGAATGGACGAATCTATCGCTATGTATCTGCGGGATTTGTTGGGCATAAAAATTGGTGAGCGTACTGCTGAAGTAATTAAAATCAAAATCGGAAGTGTTTTACCCTTTGAAGATGGCCGCGAGCGCGACATGGCTATTTCGGGGCAAGACGTTCTTACCGAACAACCAAAAGAAGTCATTATTCAATCAGAAGACGTCCGCGCGGCTCTTCGAATGCCTATTGATGAAATGATCGTACACATCAAAGAAACCTTCAAGAAGACCAATCCAGACCTCGCAAGCGACATTATTCAAAACGGAATTCTTCTGACGGGCGGTGGCGGGCTGCTTTCCGGGCTTGACCGCTATCTTACGGAAACACTTGAAATCCCTGTTTGGACTAGTGATACTGCTTTAACCAACGTGGTTATGGGTTGTTTGAAAGTTTTGGAAACTCCGACTGCTTTGAAGCAGACTCTGATGCGTACCAAATAGGAACGCATCTCTTTTATGCCTTCGCAATTACAACAACGTTTACTAGAAATGAGCGGGCGAGTTTTGGTTATAACCTTGCTCGTTTTGTCGTTGGTGTTGATTACTCTCTATTATCGTGAAGATGACGATGGGCCTCTTCATGGAATACAGAGCACGGTATCGGGGCTTTCTGCTCCTTTTAAGTTTGTTGGGGGTGCCGTGGGTTCAGGAACTGAAGCTGCAACAGCAGCTTTAGAAGATGCTACTGCAAGCGATAATACCCTTAAAGGTCTTCGAGATCAGAACGAAAAACTCCGCGAAGAAATTATTAGACTTGAAGAATACCGCCAAGAAGCTATTCGCCTCGAAGGTTTACTTAATATCAAAGATTATTATTCAATTAATTCAGTTACTGCTCGGGTGATTAATCGTAGTACCAGTGCCTGGGAAAAAACTATCACCATCGACAAAGGGGAACGGGATGGGGTTATTACGGGTCTTCCTGTCATGGGTTCAACAGGCGTTATCGGGCAGGTTATTTCAGCAACTTCGGTAACTGCTGAAATTCGTTTACTTACTGACCCCCAAAGCGGAGTAGCGGTTCTTATTCAATCAAACCGCCAAGAAGGAATTGTGAGAGGCTCTCTTGAGGGGCTTTTGTATCTAGAAAACGTAGGTGTTGATGTTGCGGTAAAAGTTGGCGACGTGGTGATTACTTCTGGCTTGGGTGGGAGCTACTTTAGAGGTCTTACTATTGGAACGGTGATGAAGGTCGACGAAAATCAGGGTGGCTCTACTCGAAAAATTGTCGTTGCTCCTAATGCAAAAACAGGTCCGTTGGAAGAAGTTTTGGTAGTGCTTGAAATGAATTCTGAAGGCGATATCTTAACTCCTACAGAAGAAACTGAAGGGCAGGTTACGCCATGAGCCGCGACATAATAGCAGTTTGCATCGGAGCCATTGTTGCGCTTTTGCTTCAGATTGTTCTTTCGCCTAACATCGCAATTGGTGCTGCAATGCCCAATTTCTGCATAGTGTTTGTTTTGATAGTGGCAATATTGCGTCCAGCAGGCAACTCTGCCCTGGTGCTTGCATTTTTGCTGGGGCTCGTATTTGATTTGCTGGGCAACGGCCCGGTTGGAGTAACTCCGTTTTTGTTGGTATTAGTTACTTTCGCTGCTCAACGAGTATTCTTAATTCTTAACAACGATACCTTCTTTATGCCCATTGTGGTTTTAATTGCAGCCGTATTCCTTCTTGAGTTCCTTTATGCTGCTTTTATGATTACCTTTGGAATTACTACCAATATAGTTGAGGCATTTGTGTTCCGTGCTCTTGGCTGTGGCGTCTATGATTGTGTTGTTGGTGCCATTCTTTATCCCATAGGACTTCGGCTCTTTGCCGCGAGCTCTACCGGTTTGTCAGTAGGGGGAAGTTCACGCCCTTCCATGCATGTCTCGATGACGTCCAACAAAGATTACGGGAAACTGCGATCTAAGTCACGTCGTTTTTAGGGGCATAAATGCGTTTTGCAATTATTGCCATAATTATTACCGTTGTTTTGCTGGTAATTGCAATTACCATCATTTTTTATGTGCGCAATAAACAACAGCGAGGGCGAATAAGCACTAAAAAAAATGTTGTTACTTCTATTGATACCGTTGGTGAATACGCAGACCTGAAACGAGCAGGCGGTGGGCCAGCTATCCAGGTTAATGCTGCAAGAGAATCTGCCTCTAACCTGGCAGAACGCGTTCGTTATCGGTTTATGGCAATGGGGGTTTTTGCGGCTGCTATTTTTGGGTCTTTAGGAATTCGCCTTTGGAGTATGCAGATTCTTGCAAGCGATGAATACACCAAGAAAGCTCAGGAAAATCTCTACACAACAGTTTCAACGACTGCTCCGCGAGGCTGTATCTTTGATGCTGATGGGGTTGCGTTGGTGAAAAATCGTACTTCATTAACAGTTCTGGCTGACGCAGAAGTTGCTCAGGATAGGGTTGTTGTGCAGCGTTTGTCAGCTTTGCTGGGTGTTCCTCATAATGTTGTTCGGGAACGAATTCGCGACTCAAAACTAGGAGCTCAAGCCCAGCGAATTGTGGCAAGTGACGTAAAGCTTCGTGATATTGCCTTTATTTCTGAACACTCAACAGCCTTTCCCCGCATCACCACTAAGTCACTTACCGTCCGTGAATACCCCTACGAAGCACTGGCTGCTCATGTTTTAGGGTATTCGGGTACAACTTCTGAAGAGGACTTAAAGATTCCTCCTGATGGGTATATTCCTCAAATGGGTGATGTCGTAGGAAAAGAGGGGATTGAAAAAAGCTACAACCGGGTTTTATCGGGCGATCATGGGCAACGGGTGGTTTTAGCGGATGCTGATGGTACCGTGCGAGAAGTGGTAAGCGAAACCCAGCCAGTTCAAGGCAATGATATCTACCTGACTCTCAGTGCTCAAGTGCAACAAGTTGCCGACAAAGAACTCGCGCGTCTTGTTGCTCCCAACGGCATTATTGGGGAAAACAAAGGAACCGCCGCATCATTGGTTTGTATTGATTGCC
>Ga0209755_10001404_pt1 | contig 37835 bp, 32 predicted proteins | sample TergutCo191P1_FD_187301 | JGI IMG/M metagenome (GOLD analysis project Ga0209755, IMG submission 187301) | Cornitermes sp. P1 segment gut microbial communities from Petit-Saut dam, French Guiana - Co191P1 (SPAdes) (version 2) | ecosystem: Host-associated > Arthropoda: Insects > Digestive system... | reverse complement strand
CTAATGTAACAGGATGATTGGCAGGGATCGTACCCTGAGGATCCGCAAGAAGAAAGGTTAAAAATATTTCGTCGCCGGGACGCCACACATCACGCTCGCCGTAGAGAAGCCCGCGAATGCCGGAAGACGGCGCGCCGCCTGAAATATCAAAATGACTGACGGCAAGAGCAAGCGAGTCATTTATTTTTAAGTACGCTTTTCCAAAAGCGCTCTCGGCTATTATAAATAAACGCGAACCGTTTCCTGTTTCTGAAGAAGACAGTACTTTCGCAAGACCCTTTGTATCGGTTTTACCCTGCGAGATCATGCGTCCCTGAAAACTGAAAATTTTATAGTCAATGTTGGGAGCCGGTTTGCCTGTAACAAGATTTGTCGTTGAAACAACCCATATGCCGTCGTTGCCTCTTTTTGCAAGAAGCCCAAGATCGGAAACAAGCACATTGAGTCCTTTTGTAATATTATGACCGCCCATGTTGACATAAAACGCAGGATGACAAGGATCGTTCCTGTGCCTGTTCCATTCGCTGTAGTTGTAACCGGGAACGCTTATCTGATAACCCCAGTCATAATCCCAGCCGCTGTATTCGTTAGTCTCCGTTTTCATTGGATCAAAACTGTCGTCTGGAAATTCCATACTTGAAAAATTGCTGTGATTAATTGTGCATGTATACCGGACATGCCTGTTTCTGAAACTCACTCTTATATGGAACATACCTCCGGGAAATTTTTTACTCAGTTCCGCCATATCGAGTCCGCGGCGCACCCACCTGTTCTGATCCGAAGCAGACCAGTTAAAGTTATAAGCCTTTGTCCACATGGGTTCGCCTACGCGATCAAGCTGAGAGTCGCCTGAAAAACCATTCACCTGAAGAAATTGAATCATATTTTGATTATGAATTTGAAACGCCTCAACCAAAATGCCTGAAACATTTCTGGTTTCTATTACAAGCTGCGCGCCCTGACTTGAGGGCAGTATTACGCCTGATCCCGGAAAGCGAACCTCAGGAAGATCCCATCTATCGGGGACTGTGTATTGAACAGGAACCTCCAGATGATTACCTTCTGAATCCGCTAGGTCTTGAATCACAAGCTGCGTTCCAGCAGAGACAGCGCCGACATTGCTTCCGTAAACTCTTACAGTGTTCCCTTCCATTCTATATTGAACGTCTGTCTCACCTGACAGCGAGATAAAACCTCTTAAGTCCTGACTTTCATCCAGTTTGGAAGAGAAGGCAATCTCAATAGCATTATCAATATAATCAAGGGAGAGTATCTGGAAAACTTCTGCTCCAGGAATTGTTATTTTATTTGAACCGGCGCTCTTTATTCCCAAAGGCGATCCATTCCAAGTTACTTCCACAGTTCTGGAATCATTCCTGCGCGAAACAGCGTCAAAGAAAAAGCGATGCGTTCCTTTATCGTGCGTCCAGTTAGGTTTGCCAAGCTCCTTTGAATTAATCGTTTGTTTTATTTTTGCCGCTTCTGCGTCACTGTCAGCCATGACAGTTCCGGAAATTAAAATGCCGTTATCATCGTCTAGCTGCACAGAATCAAATTCAACATTGAATTCGGGAAGCGCGGCAAAAAAATGAAAATTAAACGGAGAAATGCCGCCTATATTAACGCAAGCCTGATATTTTTTTCCGCTCTTGTAAGATTCATTGGGTGTAAAGACAAGAGTGTATTCGTCGCGCCATGAAACAGAGCCCTTCACAGGAGGGTTAAGAACAAAAGTTTTAACGCCCAAAGGTTTTGCAGTGTCTTGAGCGTTCACAAACTCGACAATTACATTTTCATTCCTGCCTATAGTTCCGCCGGTTATCGCAGAAATCTGACTCGCGTCAGGAGGAATGTTTTTTTCTTTGCAGGATATGAATAAAAGGCTTGTAAATATAAGCAAGGATAAAATTAAAATACCGGATAAAGAATTGGACTTTTTCATTGTCCCTCCATATACTATATGGATTTAGTATAACAGACTTAGCGCATAATATCCAGATTAGAAGATGCTGCCTGCGCTAAAGAAATAAAAAGTTTTAAAGTTGATTTTAAATAGGCAGTAAACGGATCGGCTCCGTCTTGATTCCCCTGAGCGTCCTCACCTGCTTCTGGCGGCATTAAAAAACCAGCGATTTCTTTTACCTCGCTCCCGTTAATGCGCTTTGTAATTTCGTCAAGTTCCTTTAATGTTTTATTCTGCTGCTGAGCGTTCAATGGGTATCTAAGAGCAAGACGCGCAATTTCCGCCCCTTCTTCGCAAGCGTTCTTAATATTTTTTAATCCCGAATTTAAAACACCAACAGCCGCATCGTACCTTTCCGCTCTTTTTTGTTTTTCTTCCGCTTCATTAAAAACGCTTTCTGTTTGTTCAAACGCAGATTTAACGCGGCGGTCAATCTCTGCGCGCTGCTTTGGAAGCGCTAAAAGTTTTTCGCTCTCCATGGCATGGAGACCTGTAATGTGCAAACCTTCCATAAAAAGCCCGTAATTTTTAATTTGCGGGTTTTGTTTAAATTGATTCTCGAACCATGCCGCGTAAAGGGAAAGCCTCTGGTCTGTTAAAACTTGTCCGCCGCAAGCCGAGCGCGCTTTAAAGGGATTGCCGTCTCTAAGCGCGCGCACTATCCATTTTTCAACAGGGCTTAGCCTGTTTGATTCTGAATTGGAACGCTCTTCAAAGCGCGCGCCGCGGAAATGCGTTTTAAAACCGGGGAAGGCGAGGTCTAAACCCGCAATCCAAATTTCTTCTGAACCAAGAGAACGCGCAAAGTCCCATGCCGTAGTAGCGACCGAGCCTCCGGCTCCGAGTCTACCCTTTGGGTCTACTTGCTTTTCTATAAATGTGCCGAGCGGAAAAAGAGAACCGCATAAATATTTATTTTTAAAGGGTAAATTTAATACAGGCGGATAAACTGCAGACTCGGCTATAAGCGCGGTGCGCGAACAAACCTGCTCGTTTAAACAGCGATCTAAATGGCGGCTGTTCCAAAACTGCGGATCAACAACAAGGACAAAATCGGGAGTTATGCCGTTCTTTACAAAGAAGCGAAGGCTTGTGTCTACCGCGATTACAACGCATCTGTCGTAAATGTCGCGTAACATAGGTTTGATTTTATCAAGACTGGGTCCTGCTGCCGCAAGGAAAATAGGTAAAGAATCTTTTGCCGCTAAATCCGCAAAATGAGAAACACCGGGGCAATCCCTTATGGCGTTCATGTTACGAGAAAGGTTTCGCACCCAGCGCCGCCCAAAACGTTTATGAGTCGCTATGTTGACATCGTCCCTCATTGAGTATGAGCGTATTTTATCCTCTATTGTTTTATACCATTGTTCGTCAAGACTTATTAAAGCCTTATTGCGGATAATCGAAGGCTGCGCTTTTTTTTCGCCCTTCTCGCCGCTATCTGTTGTTAAAATTTCGTTTGCGATCGCAAGCGCGTTTGCAATTCCTTCTCCTGAGCCGCCGATAACAAAAATAATTTTATTTTTAGAAAGGAACTCGCTAAAATCGCGCAGTTCAAGCGCTTTTAAAATAATGCTCTTATATTTTTCTACAATAATTACAGGTTTACCGAAAGCAGCGGCAGCCTGCGCTGCATACCCAAGTCCAAAACCAAGCACAACAACAGCGCCGTTTGCATTAGAAGCATTAACAGCCTCGGTAAGCCTCTGCCCTTCTCTCGCAGGATCACGCGGCGAATGCACATGCATACCTTTAACGCAAAGTGTCGGCTCACCTGCAGGAGCGGTGTCTATCTTAATGTCTTCCGCGGAAAGCTCATCTTCACCCTGCGCGGAAATTTCTTCATAAAGACCGGGATATTGCGCAAGAAGTATTTCTTTGTTTTTGTTTAAGAAAGACATATTGGTTCATTATATCATTAACAAAAAATATGGAAAAGACATCACACTAAGGCACAAAGGATGCCTTCCGGGATGTTGCTTTATTGGTTTTTCATTATGTATAATAAAAATAACAAAGGAAGCCAAATGAAATACAGAAAATTAATTTTCATTGTAATGTTCATTTTTATTTCAGCTTTTTTATATTCGCAAAATGCAATACAGCATTATTTTAATTATTCACTGTCATTTAGTTATGGCGCAGATGGAAATGAATTAAACCACTCAGTTGGCACGGAAATATTATTTTTTCACAGTAATTTTATTAATAATTTTGGATTTAAATACACATTTGGAGATAATATAATAAATATTCAATATTCATATTTACCAGTATTTAATAATGATATTTTTTTTGAATTCCCGCTGCTTGGAGTTGGTATAAATACATCATATAATATAAATAAAAATATTTATAGTGTTTCACCTCAAATACATATTACATTAATCCCGTCCTTGTATTTTAAAATAAATTTAGCTTATAGATATAATATAAATTTTAACCATACTAATTCCAGTGAAGTTGCATTTACAATCGGGCTTATAAATATTTATTGGGCTATGCTGCAAGCCGGGGTATAATAATTCTACTCCAATTCAAGCACAATTTTCATTCCGCTTGTTACAGGAGTTCCGGCAGGCGGACTCTGGCGGCGAACCCAGCCGTCGCCGTTAATTTCTACGCTTAAATCGTCGCGTAACAAGAGCGGCAGCAGTACCCTCTTTGCAAGCCCCGTAAAATCGGGAATATAAGCATTAACAGCGGGAAGCCTGCCTGCCGGAATATTAACAGAAGGCGGATGATTAACCTGCGGGTTTCGTCCGCGAGGAATGCCGAGGTAATCGATTAGTTCTTCGGCAGCTTCACGAATTGCGGGTGCGGCGATGCGGCTTCCGTAAATTGTGCCCTGCGGCTTTACAACAGCAAGATATAAAATGAGCGAAGGATTTTCCGCAGGGAGAAGCGCAACGCAGCTTGCGATGAAATCAGTTTCCGAATATTTTCTTGTAGCGGAATCAATTATCTGCGCTGTTCCAGTTTTAACGCCAAGCGATAAATCTTGCACACCGGCTCGCCAGCCCAAGCCGCCCGCAGAAGCTGTATCCGCCATGTAAGAGCGCATCGCTTTTGCGGTTTGCGCGCTTATAACTCTGCGGCCTTCGTAATTTTCCCATTCAGTAACATTCCTTCCGTCTGCTGACACAATTTTAGAAACATATCGCGGCGAAACCATAACCCCGTCATTCGCGATAGCGGAAGTTGCCTGAAGTATCTGAAGCGCGGAAACCGCAATCTCCTGGCCAAAAGCGATTGTCGGTTTGGAACGCTCCGACCAATTGGAACTTGGCACAAGATAACCCGCTGTCTCGCCGGGACTGCCGGCGCCGGTTCGCGAACCAAAACCAAAATTGCTTAACAACTGATAAAACGCGTCGGAACCAATATTATCTGAAGCATAAGCGGCGCCGGCGTTACACGAGTGGATAATTATTTCCCTCGCTGTTACCCTGCCATGATTTCCAAGACAATTTATCGGAGCGCTGCGGTTAGGCGTATAAACACCGTTACAGAAAAAAGTTGTATTACCGGTAATTGAACCCGAATCAAGGAGCGCGGCTAAGGAAAAAACTTTAAATGTAGAACCCGGCTCAAACGCCCAAATAACAGGACGATTCATCCTTGTATTAGCGGTAGACGCGCGGATATTATTGGGATCAAAATCTGGCAATGAAGCGGAACCAAGAATATCGCCAGTTCGAGGATCCATCGCGGCGAACATTACAGCTTCCGCCTTGGTTTCTTCCATTGCCTTTAGAGCAATCTGGTGCAGAATATGCTGAACATAAGTGTCTATTGTCAGTATAACCTGAGAACCCTTGCCGTTATTATCAACGCCATCAAGAATATTATTAAACGCGAATTCTATGCCTTCAAGCCCGTTGTTTCTGTCTCCTACAAAACCGACAATCTGGCTCGCGAGATTTTTTTCCGGGTATACCCTGCCGACAATCGGCTGAATCATCACACCCCTGATTTTTTTTTCATCAAGCATCGCGCCAAGACGCCGCGCCGTGCCGTCATCAATCTGTCTCTTTAAATATAGAAAATTGGATTCTGAAGCGTTAATTCTGTTTTGAATCTCAGAAGGAGTCATATCAAGAATGACAGAAACCTCGTTCGATAAAAGATCGATATCTGTAATTGAGGGGCGCCAAACGCTGACATCCGCGAACCTGATCTGAATCGCGAGAAAGCGTCCGTTTCTGTCCAATATCGGGCCGCGCTCGGGAAGGTCAGCTATCGCGCGAAGCGCGGGAGGTTTTTCGCTGCCAAACATCAAAATAGCGTAATGTACAAGCAGATACAAAAGAAAAGCGGCAAGGAATGAAAATACAACTATGTATCGATGTTTTAAATTCATTTAGTACCCCAATACCTTCCCGATTATGTTTCCAAGAGGAACATGACCATATGAGCGCGAGTCGTAGGAAGCAATACTGTTATCGCCATGAACGTAAAAAAAATCTTCTTCAACTAACACACATCGCTTAACAGCTAAGTCACCCGCAGGCGTAAAAAAAACCACAACATCTCCCTCTTTTGGCCGCGCCCATTTAATCAAATATTTATTTGAGGGAAAGCGTATCCCATACCGCAAACGGCTGATTATCAATACAGAACCGTCATGTATCGCCGGTTCCATTGATTGTCCCTGAGCGATAATAAAATCAAATATGAATAGCTTTAAAACAAGAGCCGCCGCAATCGCTAAAAAGAATGGTTTAAAACCTTTAAAACCTTTCATATAATGGTATAATCCCAACCGCCTTTTTTGTCGATAAAACCAGTATATGGCAGCGATAGTAGAAAAACAACGCATTGCAAAGAGGCAAAGGTCATCCGCTTCAAAGCATACTAATAAATCGGCAGGTTTTAACTCCGAATTTATGAGCCACTTTGATCAAAAACCGGTTCATGGAAAGAAAAAAAGAGCCGGAAAATCAAAAGTAAGCAGTGGTTCACGAAAAAGCGTCGCGCGCGGCAGCACACGCAGGCAGGCAAGCGGTTTTAGTTTCCCTGTCCCCTCGGTAGCAAGCCTTGCCGTAGTCGCCGGAACCCTTGTAATCGCCCTAACAGCGGTAAATTGGGAAGGTATCGAGATAAAAACACCTGATATTTACGCGATTCAACCGGCAGAAGACAATGAAGCAGCCGAAAAACGAGTAGTTCAGTATGCCGCCACAGGAATTTCCAGCCTTTTCCCGGAAAAAATCGAAAGAAACGAGGCTCCAGCCAAGGAAGAAAACGTAGTTACGAACGAAAATCACCATGGGATGCTCGTCGCTTTTGAATGGAATAAATATAAGGTAACAAAAGGCGATTCAGTCTCCGGAATCGCTCAAAAACACGGAGTTTCAGTTGGAGCGATAATCGCTTCTAACAATATTAAGAACGCAAGACGATTGCAGGAAGGCACTATCCTTCGTATTCCAAATATTGACGGAATTCCGTACCAAATCCAAAGGGGTGACAATCTTTCAAAAATATCAGCGTCTTTTAATGTGCCTCTGGAAGTCATTTTAGATGTAAATGACATAAAGAGCGATAATATTAAACCCGGCGAAAACCTCTTTATACCCGGCGCGAGAATGAATGATATCGACCTTAGAATGAGTCTGGGTGAATTGTTCATGTACCCGCTTCCAACTAAACGTTATATAACAAGTTATTACGGCATGAGAAAAGACCCGATAAGCGGCGCTCTGCAGTTCCATGACGGGGTTGATTTTAGGGCAAACACAGGCACAACAGTCATGGCGGCTCTTGACGGCACAATTTCCGTGGTGAGCGAAAGCTGGCTGTACGGAAAATACATCATTATGAGTCATCCAAACGGATACAAGACCCTTTATGGTCATTTAAACGCGTATTCTGTAAAACAAGGGGACAGGGTGGCGAGAGGTAAAAAGATCGGCGAAGTGGGCAACACAGGTTACAGCACAGGTCCTCATCTGCACTTGGGAATTTACGATAAGAATAATAAATTAATTAATCCGCTGGATTTATTAAACTAACAGTGTTATAGTGAGGAGCTTATGAAAAAATTGCTTTTGGTGCTTTTGGCATTTTTAGCTGTTATAACCTATATTAGGGCTTATGAAACGTCAGAAATCAGGGATATTCCGTCTGCAAATTCAGTGGAAATATCACGCTAAAGTATATTACAATTAGAATATGACGCTTAGAGAAAAATCCACAGCCGTCAAAGAAGCTGGTATCGACGATTTTGGCGATGTTGTTGATAAGGCTTGCGAAAAGCTGATGGACAGGCAAATTAAATATTCAATCCGGCGCCTTCAAGAGATGGAAGACTGTCTTTCCAGTATGGAACAGGAACTGGACAGCTTCCTGCAAACCAGAGACGGGAAACTGTCATGAGGAACCGCTTTTTTACCTTTTTTTTTGTTCTCTTAACTATTCCGATATTTCACCTTTCAGGACTTGAGTTCAGCAATATAACTATATCGAACGACGACAGGCTTTTATACAGAGCGGACTTAGAATCACAGCATTCTCTTTTTTTTACCGATCTCGCTGACATGTCAACGCAGCAGATGACAGCTTCCGCGCAAAAAATGTATTTAATAGAAAACGGCAGAACATTAATTGTTCTTAACAAATTTGGAGCGGCAAGTATTCCAATATCAGGCGGGCTTCCAACTCCTGTAAAAGGCTACCCTTCTTTCGCGAGCGGCAGCGTGCCGCTTAGAGGAAATTTGCAGGACTTAGCGGTGTCCTCAGACGGCCGTTGGATTATTCATATTGAGCCCACAAGCCCCGGTTACGGAAGCCTGCTTCTCTTTAACGCTATTACAGGCGACAAACGAGTAATCAGCGAAAAAGTAGAGCTCCCGAACGCGAACTTTCCAGCAAAGTGGAGCCCCGATTCAAGGCTTTTTGTTTACGCTAAAGGCGGCAGGCTTTTTTATTTTCCAATTTTAAATAATTTATCAACACTAATAGACGAGCGTTTTAGAATGATTGGTCCCGGTGGTATCGATTCTGTTTCCTGGGGGCAAAAGGGTGAATTTTATTATTACACAGGCGATACCTTATACCGTGTAATAAATCCTGAGCTTTTTACAAGAACAATTTACGGCGATTTTCTTTCTATAGGAGCGGTTGCCGCGGTTCTTCCGCTTCAGTTCGATTCCGGTTTTGATCAATTCTGGATAGCGCCCGATTCCAGTGCGATATTGATTAATAAAAACGGCAAGGGATTATTTTTCTTCCTGTTAGGTGAAAACAGATACAACGCCACGGTTTTACCAAATGTGCTTGTTCCCAACGGCGCGGAAAATTTTAACGTTCTGTGGTCTTCTTCCGGGCAGATAACCGTTCTCTTTTCTGTAAAGGGCGATGCTTCTGTTTTACGTTTTGGAGCTTCCGGCAGCGCAATTACAACATTAACGCAAAGAACAAGTCCCTCGCTTACAAACGGATCCTTATCTCCCGATGGAACAAGGGCGATTTTCTGGGGAGAAAACGGGCTTGAACTTTGGGATTACGAAAATTGGCGGCACATACAGCGATTGGGTTTTAATCCTGTATTGAGCTGCGTGTGGGTAAGCAACAGATCCTTTATTACCGGCAATTCAAGATTCATAGAAGAAATAAATATTACAAGCTCTTCCTACCCGCGCAGGAGAATTTGTCTTTCCGCGGCGGAAGATTTTGGCTTTGAAGACAGCTCAAGTTCTCGCATTCTAGCGAAAATTGGAACTGACTGGTTCGCGAGTGACGGAAAAAGCGCATGGGTTAGCGCAAGCGACGCTCAAGTGCGTCAGGTTTCATATTCTACAAATCGTTACAGGGTTTTTCTGGAGCCGCAAACAATCGGCGACATAAAAAATATTCCCATGATACGCAGCATGTCCGCGACAGGCACTTTATCGCTTGTTTCCAAACATACCGTTAGCAGCGCGTTTACACCGGGCAGGCAAATACCTGTTGCGCTTTGCTTCGATCTTTACGATGATGACTCCGGGCTTACCCAGGTGTTATCTGCTCTAAGGCGCAGAAATATAAGGGCAACCTTCTTTTTAAACGGCGAATTTATCCGCAGAAACCCGCAGGCAGCCCTCGCAATCGCGGACGCCGGGCATGAAACGGGTTCTTTATTTTATTCACCAATTGATCTTTCTGACACAAGATACAGAATAACGCATGATTTTATCTCAAGAGGTCTTGCGCGTAACGAGGATGAGTTTAACAAAGCTACAGGAAAAGAACTCTCCATTATTTGGCACCCGCCATTTTACCGCAGTTCCAATCAGGTGAATACCTCAGCGGCAGCGGCAGGCTACATCACTGTTTCCAGAAGCATAGACACAGGTGATTATATTTCCAGAGAAGAAGCATTAAGATTGAATATTCGCCAAACACCCGGCGCTGAAATGATAGACCAGATAATTAAAAAAAGAGAAGCAAACGCGATAATTCCTGTGCGCTTAGGCCAGCTTCCCGGCGGCAGAGACGATTACCTGTTCCAGCGCATAGAAGTTCTGCTTGACGCTCTGCTTCGCAGCGGTTATGTGATAGTACCGGTTTCATCGATAATAAGATAAGAATGAAGAGGAAGAATTTTTCCCCCTTTATTTATATCTAGTTTCAGTTTATACTTGATTTAAGGGAAATATAAACATGATAAACGATGATATTATCGCAATTAAAGACAACATTCTCAATACAGTTGGGGAAACCTGCGAAAAAATCATCTTATTTGGATCTCGTGCTTACGGAACCCCTCGTGAAGACAGTGACTATGACTTTTTTGTAGTTTTGAAAGATGATACCGAAAAACCAATTTTAGTCCTCCAAAAGATTTATCGTAATTTGGCAAAAAGATCAATGACACCTTCTATAGATGTCCTCGCTAACTATAAATCCCGTTTTGAATGGCGCAGCACTCAACCAACAATAGAACGCAGAATAGCAAATTATGGTGTAATTCTATATGAGCGGCAATAATTTAGTTCATGAGTGGCTTAAATATTCTCAAAACGATCTGATTTCAGCTAAACACTTGTACGATGATTTACATCCAAAGCAGACGGAGGTAGCCTGTTATCTAAGTCAGCAATGCGCAGAGAAAGCGTTAAAAGGATATATACTTTTTATGGATATTGAACCGCCAAAAACTCATAACTTAATTGAATTGTGCCAAATATGTATAAATCACGATAATTCATTTTCAGAAATTTTAGATGCCAGTGCAGATTTAACCCCTTATGGAATTGCCGTCCGCTATCCTAATGAGCTTGCAGTTGATGATATAATCGCAAAATTCGCAATAAATAAGGCACAGTTGATATACGATTTTTGCTTAAATAAAATAAAAAATTAATTTTTAAATATATTATAATCGGAAGAGGATTTGTGGAGAGAAGAGATTCACACTGAGGCACTAAGGACACGGAGGATGTGAATACAACACTCAAATTTCATCCGATTGATTTTCTTAGATATATATGTAATGATAGCTATATGCACTTATGGTTTAATTGTAGATTAATTATAATTTTATTTTTCAGTGTTTTTTCTTATTCTTTATATTCTCAGGAAACATTAACTTATGTTGCTAATAAAGATTCCAACGCATTTAATTGGGATAAAAATGAAACAATTGTAATACGCATTGGTGATATAGTCAGTACAAGGTCTGAAGTTGGTTTTTATAGTATATCTATAAGGTTTGATGAGGAATATCAAATTATGATAGTATTCAAAATTGAAAATAATGATTATTGTTCCATTGCAAAAAACTTTCATCCGGTAAATACAGATAATTTTTTCGATAAAGATATTTTTATAGATTACCCTTCCGATATGGTCGATAGAAAAAATATTAATGAGGGAATACAATTAATTATTGGGGATGTTGACGAAATGTGGGTTCCTGATTATTATTGTAGTGTTTTAATGGGAAAAGACCGTAATAAATTACTTGAAATAAGACCATTGTTTAATTTAATGAATAATTTTATATCTGGGACTGAATATTTTTGGTATAATAATACTATGGCTGATATTCAAGAAGGAAGAGCGATTTTTTATAATTCGGTTATTAAATTAGGATTAGGAACACATTTTGCTATTAAAAATATAAAGAAAATAAATAATGGATATAAAGTGGATTGTGTTTTATCTATACTTGATCGGAGATATGATCCGATAGATAAAATCTTTCCAGAAAGTAAATTCTGGGATATGTATGATCCTGGAGATGCGCTTACATTATTTTTATATCTTGACGGTGACTATTTAAATATTTATGCAGATGGAAATGAAATCTTGCTTGGGACTTTTGTAAAAGTAAAACGTGAATTTATAAAACAATACCAAAGTCTTATAAAAACAAACACTTGCGATTTAACTAATGTAATTTGGCCTAGCCGAAAAGACGGCAGTAGGCATTTTACACTGCCTATTGAAGAAACAGCAGATAACATTGACAGCCATGAAAGCGCAATAGCGCAAGACAATGGAGAAAAGAGTTCCTTGCCCTTACCCTTATTGCTTGCGATTATCGGCGGTGTTGCGGTGATAGCTGTGGTTGTGATTATATTCGTTAGGGAAAAGAAGGTATAGATTGGGTATAAACATATAGGTTATCTACTTTTCCAATATTGCAGTTTTTGCCTAAAGCTCTGTACTTTAGCATTTTTTTATATTGACAATTTTCATAAAATATATAATAATGTTTGAATGACTCAGACGGCAATACAACTTTCTAACGATATAATCCTCGAAGCAGGTAAGTATGCCTCAGTTTATACTCGCTCTTTATCTATGCAGATCGAACATTGGGCGCGTATTGGCAAAATAGCGGAAGAAAATCCTGATTTACCTTATTCTTTTATTGAAGATGTATTAATTGGAAAAGCAGAGTTAGACAATGGAAATGTAACGCCCTTCGAATTCAGGCAAAGTTGATGCCGGAGGCTCCGCTGTAATTGCAAGTTATACAATCTAATAAATTCCAAAAATCATATAAAAAGCTATTCTCTAATCAACTACCAGAGACAAATGACGCTATTAATAAGATAATAGCAAATCCCGAAATTGGAGAGCAAAAACATGGCGATTTATCATGGCTTAGAGTATATAAATATAAATGTCTAAACCTTTTAACCTTAATTGGTTATAAAATAGAAAATGATACGCTTTTATTTGTTGCTCTTGGCCCGCATGAAAATTTTTATCGTGATGTAAAACGATAAATGATATTACCGCTCCTTGCCCTTACCTTTATTGCTTGCGATTATCGGCGGTGTTGCGGTAGCTGTTGGCGTTGTAGTGGTGGTGTTGTTGAGGAAGAAGAGGTAGGGTTGGTTGAGAGAAGAGATTCACATATAGAACCGCAGGTTCTTAGCACAAAGGGCACGAAGAAAGTAGAAACAACACCCGGATTTAATTTGTTTATTATAAATATAATATTGAGTAATATAAATGCAATTTGTCTATCCCTCTTGATTCAAAAAACCGCAGTCACTTCGCATTTTTCTCTATATTGACAGCTATAAAAATATGGATAGAATTCTAAGAAAAGGTGTTTACGGACAAGGGGGAAAAATTGCCGCTGTTTAGTTCAGCCCAGAAAGGTAAAATAAATAAATATGAAGCGCTGGATCTGGTCCTTATCATTGACCGAAGCGGTTCTATGGTAGGTACGGAACGCGGTATTATCAAAGGCCACCAAACGATGATTGACGCTTTAAAGAAAACCGGCAAAAACGTTACGTTAACAACTATTCTTTTTGATGATGATACGGTCATTGCAAGTGACGGTAAACGCATCCGCATTGATGAAATAAAAAAAATTAAATACGAACCCGATGGAACCACCGCTCTTTATGACGCTTGGGGAGCCGCAATCACTCATGTAAACGAGCGCAAAAAAGATAAGAATAACCCTTACCCCAACGCCGATGTTTTGTATCTTACTGTAACTGATGGCGAGGAAAACTCCAGCACAATATTTGACTGGTCGAAAATCAGAAGCATGATGACGCGGGAAAGGGAGCGCTCCAATGAAGGACGCGGCGTAAGGGAATTTGCCACTGTACGCGAATTCGGCATTGATTTTGAACAATTTTTAAAGGATGCCAAACTTGTTCAAAATAATACTCAAATTTTTTATCGCGGAGATGCGGGTATAGATGTATTGTTCAAGATTATTGAACTGGCTGCTGAAGAAATGATTCAAAACCGTAAAATTACCGAACAATGGATAAAAAAAAGCGACAAACTAAAAATTGGCAGTTACACTCTAGGTCAATTAAAGAGAATGACAAAAGAACCGGAAAGATTATTAGTTAATATGGAAAAAACATTCATGGAATTATTAAAGATTGCGGATGATGGTTTGACAAAGAATTTTTTAACAGCTTATACACAATACTGCAAAGGATTAGAAAAATTGAAGCTGCAGACGGGGGACGCCGAAGTTGATTCCATTCTTAAATTGTACATAGGAAAACAAAGTGCAAATCAAAAAGAAGTTTTACAATACGCAAAAAATAAAACTGTGGAAAAAGCCGCTGTGGAAAGCCAGTTAAACTTGGGGAAAATCAGAAAAATTGCCGACAGCAAACAGGCAACAGACTGGGAGCTTTATAACGCTATTAACGTGTATAATGACAGCGTTAAAAATTTTAAACAGGTTCCCGCGTCAAACACACACCTCAATGATATAAAAATCATTGATAATATATCTGACATCATCGCGAAACAAAAAGAAAGATTTGAAGAAATTATTTCAATCGCCTTTAAGTCGCGTACTGAATTACTTAAATATGCATTTGGTGAGGAAGATATCAAGACTTTTCGGTCGCTTTCATGGTTCACACGGGAACCCCTTTTTACATTGATTAAAGATTTTCCTGATTATAAAGAATTTTGCGGATGGGTTGATACATTAAATAAGGAAATGCCCGCATCTGCGTCAAAGGATAATATTTTTGGCTTTCTGGAAATATTCAGTCCCGATCAGCTTGTCCCGCTTCTAAAAAATGAATCCCCGGTCATAGCGGCAACGATTCTTTCACGCCTTCCGCCAAATGTTGCTGCACAAACATTGGAGAAATTCCCGCTCAATCTTAAGACAGAGATTCTCAAACACATAGCGCGTAAAAGTGAAGTTTCCCCGGATGTATTGGAACGCGTTGCTGCCGTGTTGCGTGAAAAGTCCGGCTAGGAGCCGCACAACTGCCAAACAAATTAAAAATTAAAATCCAACAGCGTATAGTTTGCTAAAAACTATACGTCGTCAATCTAATATGTTATGCGACATATATACAATATTTACCAGGAATATTATTAAAAAAACACTTGACATAATGCAATTGTATATGTAGAATTAAAGTTGTTATTGATATGATGAAATAGGAGATAATTTATATGAATACGTTGTTTTATAAATGGCGTTATTATTCACTTGGATTTGACGAATACAGAAAATGTATTGATAGAGCATTTGCAGACAATGTTTACAGGTTATTTTTGGCAAACAGAACGGTAGCTATATTTGCGCTAATTTTTACTGTTTACCCGTTATTTATCGCAAAAAATTATTTTAACGCCCTCTTTTATATAGGCACATCAATTATCGCTTTATTTTTTACTATTTTTTCAAATAATTTATATAAGCAACAAAAACAAGGAAAAATATTTAAAAAATGGTTTATTCATTTCTTAATAACATTATACTATATAAATGTAATTGTGTTTGGTATATATTTAGGTATTTGGGCAAATCCAGGAAAATACGCAGTATCATTTATGGGCATTTTGATATGCGCTTTATTTCTGTTTAACATCTCACCAGTGTTTTTTTTAGTTCATACGATAAGCGCAATGGCAATATTTATGGTTATTACTATTTTGGTAAAACCTCTTGTTTGCAGTATTATGGACATAACAAACTCTCTTTTTGCCGGGTTATTAAGCTTATATTTTGGATGGCAAATTATAACACATAGGATAACATCTACATTAACCATACATGAGTTAGAAAATGAACGTAATAATTATTTTGATCAAAGTACTATAGATGAATTAACACAATTAAAAAACCGTAGAGATTTTATGCAGACTTTTCAAAGATTTATTGTTAATCCTCGTCAGTCAGATAATTATTTATGTCTCGCAATTATGGACATAGATTTTTTCAAGCGCTATAACGATCATTATGGACATCCTAAAGGTGATGAATGTCTGCGCAATATAGGTAAGGCTTTAAATAGCCTTAATGAAAGCATGAATATTTATGTTTCAAGAATAGGCGGCGAAGAATTTGCAATGTTATGGTTTGAAAAAGATGTTCTCAATGCAAAGAAGATGGCTGAAAAAGTTAATCAGATGATACGGGATTTGAATATTGAACATAAACCTTCTGAAATAGCTCCATATGTTACTATTAGTATTGGAGTGCATGTATCTCCTTGTGGAACAATAAATGATAAACAGGTTTTATATGATCTGGCTGATAAAGCTTTATATGCTGCAAAAACAAGCGGGCGTAATTGTGCAGTTGTCAATTCATAATAAAATGCAGAAAATATTTATTTAGAAGGCTTAAAATGAAAAAAATTTATATTTTTATTATTAATTTGCATTATGCTTTTTAATTGTACTAAAAATGAACAAGATAAAAAAATTAATACTTATTATTTCTTCTATTATTTGAATGTCCGTACTCTCCTCCAAGATATATCATATATAAAAGAGATATTATATCAATATTTACATTAAAATGAAGTTTATTTACCTGGTTTGTATTACGATAAGCAACTTCACAGTTTATAAAATTATAAAATAAATTATCTTTAAATAAATTAAATAACCAGGAAAAACGTAATCCGGCGGTAAATATATATTCATTCCATTTCATTATTTCATTATCAAGTAAAAAATAATTTATAGAACAAAAAGGTCCAAAAAATATTTTTTTATTATATATTATATCCCAGTTAATATTAAAATTTAAAAAACTCAACCTTTGCTCACTTTCTTCCGATTCTTCATTGCTGGAAGAAAAGCTCCAATATTTTAACGGACTAATTCCAATTCCAATATTAGTATTTTTATGTATTATTTCCAGAGATAAAAATTCAACAAATGCTTCAAGATTATAATCAGTTTCTGAAAAGTCCATACCAAAGCCAATAGACGCTAAATTAAAATTATGTCTAAATGTATCTTCGGCGTATAAATTAAATGACAGCGGTAATAAAATTAATAGAAATAATTTCTTCATGATATTACTTTAATGTATATAATAGCATATTTCCTGTAGATTTCCATTATTTTTTAGTATTTATATATTTAATATATAAATATATACATTTAAACCAATCATTCCTTAAATAACTTATTAACTTCCTTGCCGTAGGTTTCCATTATCTTTTGCCTGAGCAGCTCACCCTTGCCGGAAAGCTCCTTGCCTGCTTCAAAAGGAATTGCAGATAACGTAAATTTATTTACCCTTTCAAAAGATTTAAAACCATTTTTGGCGCTTACAAGGTCTGAGATTTCGCTGGAAATAAGTTCTTTAATTTCCGGCTGTTGGAGCAACAAGTCGTAATCGACGATCGGGATAGAGTTTTCTTCGGCGAAATCCATGATTGCCTGCTGATGAGGAATTACAAGGGCCGCGAGATGCTTTTTATCCTGTCCTGCGACCATACACTGCTGAATATATGGGCTCTCCCTTAATTTACATTCAATTGGAATAGGCTCAACATTTTCGCCGCCGCGAAGGACGATTGTGTCTTTCGCTCTGCCTGTTATACGCAGCTCGTTGTTATGCGTAAGCATTCCTATGTCGCCTGTGTTAAACCATCCTTCTGCGTCAAGAACGGTGGCGGTGAGTTCCGGCTTTTGATAATAACCCTTCATTACCTGGTCGCCTTTTATATAAATTATGCCGTTGCGTCCCGGAGGCATTTTCTTATCATTTTTAATAATTTTTACTTCTGTGTTGGGAAGAACCTGCCCTATAGTTCCGCGGCGCGATCTTTTATACTGACGCACAGAAATTAAAGGAGCGGTTTCTGTCAATCCGTAAGCTTCCTGGAGCCTTATTCCTATCGAATTAAAAAAGAAATCCGCTTTAAAGGGCAGAGAACCGCCGCCTGAGATACCGGCCTTAAAACGTCCGCCGAAATACCGTTTAATTCTGTTAAAGACTGTTAGGTGAAGAAGTCCACGCAGTGGAAGGAGAAGGAGCCAGGGGAAAAACCCGATAACGCAGTCTATCGGGCGGATGCGTCCGTGAAAATTAGGCAAAAGGCAGAAAGTTAAATCTTTAAAATATGTAAACATCATAGAGAAAGTAACAGAAAGATCGAATAATCTTTTTGCAAAACCGCCTTTTGCTTTTACCTTCCTGTTAATGCCGTCCATTATAGCTTCCCAAACACGAGGAACGCTGACCATCCAATGCGGACGAATTGCCTGCATGTCTTCCATCAATATGGGGCCTATCGGTTTTGAGTAAGCGATGCTTGTTGAATAATTAAAAATAGCGTATTCTATCAATCTTTCGTAAACATGCCAGACAGGAAGCATGGAAAGCAGGATGTCACCGGGCTTTAAATCAAAAAATAAAATAAAGTGAGGCAGCTGGCATAAAAAATTTCTATGCACAAGCATTACGCCCTTTGGTTCGCCTGTAGTGCCCGATGTAAAAATGATGGTGGCAACGTCTTCGCTGTCGCCCTTGTCCATTTCCGCTTCTGTGCTGCCAAGATGAAGATTTTCACGCTTCTTACCCATTGCAAGCACGCTGTCAAAATATAATAAATTGATACCCATGTCTGCGGCGTTACGCTCAACTTCGCTGTCTACAGGATCAAAATAAATTAAAGTTTTTAAAGATGGGATGCCATCTTTGCAGGAAAGAATTTTTTCAACTTGTTTTTGGTTTTCCGCGAATACAACCGTACATTCTGTAAAACTTAAAATATATGTCAGTTCCTTAGTTGTAATATCGCAGCCGCGCGGAACATCAATCGCTCCAGTGGACATTATTCCAAAATCGGCAACCATCCATTCCTGACGGTTGTCCGCGATTAACCCGACTTTGTCGCCGCGTTTTACGCCCAATTCCATAAGACCGGAAGCGATAAAACACACATCTTCGTAAAATTGCTGGTAGGTAACAGACCGGTACTTCCCGTTTTTTTCTTTATAATATTGAATTACGATGTTAGGATTTTCCTGGGTCCTTGCTCTTAACATTAAAGGTAAGGTCTTTTCCATGCTCATTCTCCGCCTATGACATATTTTGCTATTTTGTCATGTTTTTGTAAAGAGTGTAATAATTAAAACTGACAATGTTAATAAACTACAATTTTACCGGTTTTTTGCGTTTCCGGTATTTTTATAATCCTCTGGTTCGACGAGCCTCTAAAAGGCAGGCTTGAATCGCGTTTAGCGTCGATATATTTTCCGTCGATTAATAAATCGCTAGCTGATAAAAGCGCGGTAATATTGATGTCGTTTTTTCCCTGCTCAATTAGTTCTTCGTATGTAAAGCCTGAATAAGTTACTACATCGAGACCTAATTGATGAGCCGCAAGCGCGATTTGCGAAAGTTCTGCAGCTTGCAGGAAGGGCTCTCCGCCTGAAAAAGTTACGCCCTGTATTTTTTTTTGCTTTTTTAACATACGGATAATTTCTTTAACGGTGAATTCTTTCCCGGTGTCCATGTCCCAGCTTGTTGGATTATGGCAATTGGGGCAGCGGTGCGGGCAGCCCTGTGTAAAAATCACATAACGCAGCCCGGGACCGTCAACTAAACTTTCGTGAGTGAGACCGGATAAACGCAAGGCTTGTTTGGGCATAAATTGATTATAACATCAATTAAAGTTCTGGTGTACCTGCCGGTGTTTTATTTCCGCGAGCTTGCTGTCATTAAACCGATCCAAGGTTGACAGATACCCTGTTATTCTGCGGACACGGCTGATATTTTCGCTGCCGCATTTTGGGCATACATCTTCTTTTATAACGCCGTTTAATCCGCAGTCCTTGCAGATGTCCACAGGGAAGTTTATCGCCGCGTAACCCATGTCCGCTTCCGACATCGCTCTTATTAAAGATTCAAAAGCGGAAAGATTACTTTCTGGCGCTGACTGCAATTCAACATAGGAGATATGGCCGGCGTTGCAGAATTTATGATACGCGCCTTCCAAAGCGATTTTATCAAGCGCGTTAATTTGATACTCAACAGGAACATGAAAAGAATTGGTATACCATTCTTTATCGGTTACACCCTTAATTTTGCCGTAGCGCTCTACGTCAAGATGCGTAAATTTTCCGCTCAATTGCTCCGCAGGTGTTGCAAGAAGCGAAAAATTCAATCCGTATTTTTTAGAAGCTTCATCGCATTTGCGGCGCAAATGGCCGACAATTACAATGCCAAAAGCCTGCGCGTCCGTGCTTTCGCCGTGATGTTTACCCATAAGCGCGGTAAGACATTCGGCAAGACCGATAAAACCGATAGTAAGCGTTCCGTGGCGTATCGCTTTTTCTATCGTGTCGTTAGGTGATAATTCATCGCTGTCAAGATAAAGTTTTTGCCCCATTAAAAAAGGGAAGTCCTTTACTTTTAATTGTTTCTGCACATTATAACGGGTTAATAATTGCTCAACGCAAAGATTAAAAACTTCATCCAGATATTTCCAAAAAAGCGATACGTCTTTTTCCGCCCTAATTCCAATACGCGGAAGATTAATCGTTGTAAAAGAAAGGTTCCCCCTGGAGTTTGTAATTTCCGGTCCGTTGCAGTTTCCAATAACGCGCGTTCTGCAGCCCATGTATGCCACTTCTTCATTGCGGTACGGCTTGTTAAAACTTGAGTCCATAAATGAATATGAGGGAAACAGGCGCTTGCAGGCAACCCTCATGCTTAATTGAAACAGGTCATAATTCGGGTCGCCTTCTTCAAAGTTAACGTCTTCCTTAATTTTAAAACAAACATTCGGGAACAAAGGCGATTCTCCTTTTCCCAAACCCTTTTCGTAAGCGAGTAAAAAACATTCTGTAACCATTCTGCCTTCTTCGCTTGTGTCAGTTCCAAGGTTAATGCTGGAAAAAGGAACCTGAGCTCCGGCCCTTGAATGCATTGTGTTAAGATTGTAAATGAATCCTTCCATTGCCTGGAATGTTTCTTCTTTGGTGCGCTCAAAAACAAGTGTTTTTATTTTGTCTTCGTCCGCTTCTAAGCCAAGCGCTTCAAGATTTTCGCGCATGAGTTTTTCCTGCTTTTCTTTTTCCAGTCTGACATAGACTGCCATGTCCCTGTCAAAATAAGCGAAGGACTGTCCGCCGTGCATATCATTTTGATTGCTCTGCAAAATTATAGCGGCAAGTGAGGCGGCGGTTTTTATTCCTTTTGGGGGACGTATATAACCATGCCCGTTGTTAAAACCGTTTTCTAATAATTCATCCAAAGGTATCTGGAGGCAGGTAAGCGTTTTTCCGTACCATGACAAATCGTGAATATAAATATCGCCGTTAATATGCGCGTTTGCTTCTATTTCCGGAAGGACGCGTTTTAGGTAATAATTTTTGGAGGCAATTTCGGAAATTTGCAGAACCTTCGCAGACGGCGAATTGCCGACATTGGCGTTATCGCGGTTTGTTTCCTGCAGGATTTCCGAGACGGCGTTCATCAGCTCGCTTCTGGCTTCTCTCAACCTTGAGCGGTCTTCGCGGTATAAAATATAGGCCTTGGCTGCCTTTACAAGCCCCTGCTCGATTAAAACGGTTTCTACAATGTCCTGAACGTTTTCTACGGTAAAGCTGTCTTCCTTATACTGCGATTTTATCTTTTTGATTACTTCCAGCATTAATTCGACAGCCCTCTGCCTGTCCTCTTCCCCGACAGCCTGGAGGCACTTAATTATAGCGTCTGTAATTTTGCCTTCATGGAAACTTTGAGTCCTGCCGTCCCTTTTTATAATCGATGAGAACACCTTACACCCCCTCCGCTTCAGGTTCCTGAGTATAAATCCCTTTGTCAATTCATGTCAAGTGGTTAAAGAGGCACTTACGCTATATATAGCGTTGATAACAAGGTATACTACACTATATATAGCGTAGTGTTATTCTTAGTAGCAGTTGCGTTAGCAGCAAGTATAGCAAGTATAACAAAAAAAACCCGGCGAATTGCCGGGCTTTTTAATAAACTCAACTCTCAATTTTACTGAGCTGGTCCGCCTGATACGCGTCTGCAGTTGTTAATATAGTATGCAGCAGAGGAGGAACCTTCAAAACCTGAACCTGTTGAAACTACATTCAACGCGGCGTTTGTCGCGTGGTGCAGGGTAATGTTTCTGACTAACTGGGTTATGCCGTTGCGTCTTCCTTCATCCTGGCTTGTTAAACCTAAGGCAAAATAGAAGGGCCCTGTTTCGCTTGCTGCGGGAATATTCTTTCTGTTAAATTGGCCGTGAGCTCTCCCGCCCGTAATGTCATAAGTATAGGTAAACCATTGATTCGCGACAGCGCCTATCTGCGCCCAAGACGCGATCTGCTGATGGATTATTTTGTGCGCGAACATAGGATCGGTGCTAAGGCTGACGACTGTGTTTCCGCTGTCCGGTATAAAATCTTCCGGTCTGTAGTTGCCGTAAAGACGAACAGCGCCTGTGCGTAATGACTTTACAATGTTTTCTTCATCTACCAGATACTCTGCTGTCAGTCTATTGTAGTTTCCCCACGTCTGTCCCGCAGGCAGTTCAAACTTATAAATAGCGAGGGCAGCGTTCGAGAGAAAAAGCCTTTCTGTTCCCGGAGGAGGCGGTTCTTCTGCCGGTGTTGATGCCGTTGATTGCTTTGGTCCAGCTCCGCCAGAGGCGCATGTAACCAGAGTAAATGCCGCTATCAGAGCGACAACCATGAAAATAATACCTAATTTCTTCATTATAGTTCTCCTTACTTGGATTTAGTAGCCCTATTCTATCACATGGATACCTATTATTCAAGAAAAATGTGTTTCAATCAACACTTTCTTATTTTAAAAATTTGTAGTATAAATAGAGGCATGGTTCTTTGCAATCTCGTGGCAGAAATAGGGAAAGCGCAGCCTCTTGGGGCTTCGCTTACTAATGAAGGTGTCAACTTCGCTATTTTTTCCAGAAATGCCACAGCTGTTAAGCTCATCCTTTTCGATTCTTCAGACGCGGACAGCCCGCGCGTCGAAATTCCGCTCGACAAGAAAGAACATAAAACCGGTAATATCTGGCACTGTTTTGTAAGAGACTTAAAAGCCGGAACTTGTTATTTGTACCGCGCCGAGGGACCTTACTTCCCCGAGAAGGGTATGCGTTTTAATCCGCATAAGACCTTAATCGATCCTTACGCCAAAGCGTTAACCGATGTAAGTAATTGGGATTTTGGAAAATGCTCAGGCTACGATCCAAGCAAACCCAGCCGCGATCTTTCGTACTCCTACGACGATGACATCGCTCATCAGCCGCGCTGTATAGTAATAGACGATCGTTTTGACTGGCAGGGTGACACGCCTATAAATTATCCGCTGCGTTTCAGCGTTATTTATGAAACACATGTAAAAGGTTTAACCGCTAATCCAAATTCGGGAGTAGAACATCCCGGAACATACAAGGGTGTAATCGAAAAAATTCCTTTCTTTAAAGATTTGGGAATCACGAGTATCGAATTTTTGCCTGTTCAGGAATTTAACGAAAACGAAATTATCCGCAAATCTCCGCGCAATAAAGGAAAGTTAACCAACTACTGGGGCTATTCAACGGTGTCGTTTTTCGCGCCTAAAGGTTCTTACGCGGCGGACAAAACGCCGGGCGCTCAGGTTAATGAATTTAAAGAAATGGTAAGAGAGCTGCACAAAGCCGGAATCGAGGTAATTCTTGACATCGTATTTAATCATACCGCGGAAGGCAACGAGCAGGGGCCGACTTATTGTTTTAGAGGACTTGATAATTCCATTTATTATATATTAAACGAAAACAAACGCTATTATCAAAATTATTCAGGCTGCGGAAATACGGTAAACTGTAATCATCCTGTCGTGCGCACATTTATAATGGATTGTCTGCGTTACTGGGTAATAGAAATGCATGTTGACGGTTTCCGTTTCGATTTAGGATCGATACTTGGCCGCGACCAGAACGGACAGATAATGGAAAACCCGCCCACTCTGGAACAAATCGCGGAAGACCCTGTGTTAAGCTCGACAAAAATTATCGCCGAGGCATGGGACGCGGGCGGCGCGTATCAGGTAGGCTGGTTCCCGGGCGGACGCTGGGCGGAGTGGAATGATAAATACCGCGACAATGTGCGCAAGTACTGGAGAGGCGACCCCAACGAAACACGCCACCTCGCGACGCGTCTTTCAGGCAGCTCGGATCTTTATTTGCGCGACGGACGCAAGCCTTTCCACTCAATCAACTTTGTTACAAGCCATGATGGTTTTACGCTTAAAGACCTTGTTTCGTATAACGGCAAACATAACGAAGATAACGGCGAAGACAACAGAGACGGCAGCGACAATAATAATAGTTATAATTACGGCAATGAAGGCGAAACTACAGATCCAATTGTCAACACGATACGCGAAAGGCAGTTAAAAAATTTTTTCGCGACCATGATGGTTTCGCTTGGCACTCCAATGCTTCTTGGCGGCGATGAAATCGGGCGTACGCAGAGCGGCAATAATAACGCGTATTGTCAGGATAATGAGCTTTCGTGGTATGACTGGTCGCTTCTGGAAAAAAACAAGGACTTATACCGCTTTGTTAAAGGAATAATAAAATTCCGCCTTCGTCATCCGGGTTTTATGCGCCCTGAATTTTTTACAGGAAGGGGCGGCGCTTATAAGGCAATCCCCGATATAAGCTGGTTTGATAACGGCGGCAATGTAATAAGTTGGGACAAGATGGGGCATTTTCTCGCGCTGCGTCTGCTTGGCAGCAAGGCTGATACTTTGGCAGACCGCGACGACAACGATTTTTACATTATGTTTAACTCTGACGCAGAAGTAAAAAACTTTACGCTTGCGGTTCCGCCGCAAAAAAAACACTGGTACCGCGCGGTAGATACAGGGCTGAGTTCACCTAACGATATCCTTGAACCAGGAAAAGAAGAATCTCTCGCGTCGCAGAAAAATTATTCTGTAAAAGCGCGCAGCCTTGTAATATTAATTTCCAGAGAAGTATAGAGGTTTATAATGGATAACAGCAGTTTTATCTTTGGCGTTGACCTTGACGGCGTTGTCGGAGATTTTTATAAATCGGTCAGAAAAATCGCTGCCGAGTGGCTGAACAGGCCGATAGAAGCGCTTACATCCGAAGTTTCTTACGGTTTCGGCGAATGGGGTTTGGCGGAATTCGGCGGCTATGAAAAACTGCACCGCTTCGCAGTTGAGCAGCGTAATATTTTTGAAGACATGGAGCCGATAGAAAACGCGCCAGCAATTTTACGCAAGCTGTCGAATCAGGGAATACGCATTCGCATTATCACGCACAGACTTTTTTTAAAATACTCGCACGCTACATCCGTTACGCAAACTGTCAACTGGCTTGATAACTACGATATCCCATATTGGGATATATGTTTTATGAAAGACAAGGGAGCTGTTGGCGCGCATGTTTATATCGATGACGCTCCCGAAAACATTATTAGCCTTCGCGGTCTTGGGTGCAAAACCATAGTATTCAGCAATTCCACTAACCGCGGACTTCCGGGGCCGCGCGCCAATGATTGGTTAGAAGTTGAAAAAATTGTAATGGAAGCCCGCGAAGAGTGGCGGACAGGAACAGTTGGATTATTCGCTAATTGAAAGATATTTTACTTACAACAATTAACGCAAAATGGATACATCCTTCACTTGCTCTGCGCCTGTTAAAAGCTAACCTTGGCTCTTTAGAAGAAGACTGTGAAATAATTGAATTCGCCCTGCGTCAGCCATTAGCTGAAAAACTGGAACCCTTTGCAAACGCCTGCGCTTCCGGCGTTCTGCCAAAAATAATCGGCATTTCTGTTTCGATATGGAATCATCTTGCGGCGATAGAATTGTTAAAAGAACTGGAAAAAATTTTCGCGGATGCGGCAGGCGCAAAGCCCATCATTGTCCTTGGCGGGTCTGAAGTGTCGCACTTGCCGCCTGAAGCGGAAATTTTACAGCTTGCGGATCATGTTGTCCAAGGTGAGGGAGAGATTGCTTTCCGTGAGTTATGCGAAAATATTCTGCAAAGACCTCACACGGAGACACGGATTGCGAACCGCAGGTTCGAAGGAGGATTGGTAAAAACAGCTTATCATCTTTACAGTGATGAAGATGTTAGTAATAAGCTGATATATGTTGAAGCTAGCAGGGGATGCCCATTCAAGTGTGATTTCTGCCTGAGCGCGTTAGAAAATACTATCTACGAATTTCCTTTGGATCAATTTCTCGCCGACATGGAAATATTAATTCAACGTGGAGTTAAAACCTTTAAATTCCTCGACCGCTCTTTTAATATAAATACAGAGAGAGCAATAAAAATAATAAATTTTTTCCTGACAAAAATAGAGCAAATAAATTCCTCCGTGACTCCGTGTGAGATCTTCTCTCCACCCTTTACAGTCCACTTTGAAATGGTTCCCTCACTTTTCTCGTCTGAGCTCTTGCAGGCTCTAACCCGCTTTCCGCCGGGGACACTCCGCCTTGAAATAGGCATACAAACATTAAACCCTCAGGTAAGCGCGCGGATTAACCGCCCCTCAAACCCTGAAAAAGAATTGGAAGTCCTGCGTTTCCTTAGCGAAAAAACTAATGCCATAATTCACGCGGATTTAATCGCAGGGCTCCCCGGCGAAGACCTTGCTTCCTTTGGCAGCGGCTTTGACCGGCTTTGGACAGCGCTTGCCGCGCCAGGCGATCATAAAACCAATGGTCGGGCGGAAATACAGCTCGGCATTCTAAAAAAACTGCCCGGCGCTCCAATCAGCCGCCATAATGATGAATTTAGGATGAGATATAATCCCCTGCCGCCCTATGATATAGAAGAAACTTCTGTTTTTTCCGCGAATGATATACTGCGGATAAAGAATTTTGCCCGGTTTTGGGAACTGCTTGTTAACAGAAAATATGTTAAATTGGAAGACGGCGCTGTTTTTGACAAGTTTATGCGATTATCAGACAGGCTTTTTTCGCGTTTTGGAAGAAACTGGGGAATAGACAAGGAAGAATTAATAATATTTATAAAAAATAATGATTCCTGTATTGTTCCTTTTTAAAATTTACGATATATTACCTTCTTAAGGAGAAAAACATGAAAAAAACGTATTTGTTTTTATTAACGGCGTTAGCGTTTGCTATTTTCGCGTGTGCCATACCAAGCGAAATAGAAGTTAGAGGGTCTATTCCGAAATTAAAATTCGCAACCCAGACAGATTTTAGTGAAGAATTCTCGAATATAATAAAAGACGCTTTTGGTAATGATGAAACCATTAAGAAACAAGACTGTGTAAAGGTTAATGAAGTACAGACTTTTCTTATTCACGTGCAGGCTGTAGATCAAAGCTTTGCTTTTGATTTAGACACTGGTTCGATTAACACGATAGAAATTGACGGTGTAGAATATAATATTTCTGATTATACTACTACATTTCAATTTGAAACAGACGCAGTTATATTTGATTCTGACGAGGAAAAAAATAAGGATAAATCAATAACACTGCCGCTTTCAAGTCTGGGTGATAACTTAAAAGGATTTAATTTTAGTTCTGATAATATAGAAGCAAAACTATATATTTATTCGGAAAATGAAATTATAGAAAATGCGGTTATACAAATCAGGTTTGATAAAGATGACAACGGTGTCTTTGTTCATGGAGACAACCCTATAATAATTAATGATATAGTTCTAGCTAGAAGCGGAATTGATTTAAATCTAAGTGATTATTTTGAAACTAGCTTGCCTTCCGGCGGTTATGAAATTGATGGTTTTGCAGGTATGTTAAATGATAATGCTGATTATCAAATTAATGTTAAGGTAACATTACCGGCAAATAAACCAATCCAAAAAAGCTGGCTTGATGATGACGTAAAAATAACAGCAGAGCTTTTGGTCTGGTTCCCGCTGGAATTAGAAGCCCGCGGCGAAGGCGCAGCAATAGAATTCCCGGAAAGTACTTTTGACGGAGTAGGCGGCTTTATTGATTCTGTTGTCGAATATATGGAAGAACTTTCGCTTATTGTCGAGATGAATAAGAATCCGTTTCAAGATGGAATATTGGTTATGAGTCAGAGTGAGGGATCGGAGATGCTATATAATATAGAACATTCGATGGGCGCTAAAACATTAAACTTTAAATTATCAGATAATAATATGAGAATAATAGAAAGACTTAGCGGGGATTTTAATCCAAAGTTCAGCGTTAAGTTTGATTCTGGTGATAGATTATCCATTCCAAGAAGTTTTAATACAACTAATATTACTTTTAGCGCTAAAATCAGTTACATGCTAATGGGAGATAAATAAAATGAAAAAATTACTTATACTTTTTATAATAGCTTTTCTTGCTTCACCTTTGTACATCTTTGCGGACGAAGAAATCGCCGCGGAAGATACCGAAGCTACAGATGAAGATCTTGCAATTGAAACAAAAGAACGCGGTCCCTTCCGCATTAAAGATCGCAGATTCGAAATAGGTCTCCTTCACGGAAGAGTCGGCTTTGCCAATAATTTTTTATCAACAAGCCAGATCTTTCAGGATAGGGTAAAAATTGATCTTGACGATCTTGGAAATGGTTTTAATGTTAATTTTAATCTTGGCTTAACGCCCCTGTTCTTTAATTATTTTTCTACCGATAAACAATGGGGTTTTGGGCTTGCGATCGGCTTTGATACTGTCGGAATTTTAAATCTTTCCGGGAATATGCTTACTTTTAATGAAGCAAGAAATGATAAGTCGGATATAGGCGGAGCGGCGTTTATCGATTTTAAGGCATCAAGTTTTTTCCATGTTAAAAATATAAATTCTAAAATAAAAGCTAATCTGTCTGTGTATGTTCCTGTAATGTATATAGATCCGAATATTTCATATACCCTGGATAATTCGGGCGATGCGACAAAGATCGATCTAAAATATAAGGTAAAAGTTTACACACCCATGTCAATGGAAGATGACGCGTCATTTGCCATTAGTCCTACTCCCGGTATTGATATTCAATTGGGAGCGGAATATCCTCTTGCCGAAGTTCTTGGCTTAAAAGAAAAAATTCATTTTCTTGATTTTATTGTCGGGTTGGATTTAATAAACATTCCGCTTGTTCCTTCTACCATGAAGGATTATATGGAGCTGACAGGACGAGTCGGCAAAGGCGAACAAATTGATATAGAAAACGCTGAAAATCTTATTGATGCAGACGGCGATCCCTTATACGGCAGCAAAGAAATAAGTATCTACCGTCCTTTTAAAATGCTTGCATGGGCTGATTGGAAGCCATTTGATACGATTCCTGTAAGTTTTATTCCAACGCTTGGTTTTGCGATAAACCCAATGTATCAGGAAGAACCCGGTTCTTTAGAAGCCGGTGTAAAGGCGCGTTTTGATCTGGCTAATATGCTTATCGCTACCTTTGGTGTTGGTTACTATGATCGTATGTGGAAAAACAGCATAGATTTAATTTTTAACCTCAGGTTCTTTGAATTTAATTTCGGGCTTGATTTACGCTCGCAGGATTTCGCAAAAAGCTGGTCAGGCAGCGGATTTGGCTTGAATTTTGGGATTAAATTCGGCGGTTAGCTGAATAAATGTCTCATTTTTGCCGAAATTTAATATAACATACCGGAAATTTGCCATATAGGTAAATATGGACAATTAGACCGGTATGAGTTATATTCAAAATGGAGGCAAAAATGAGAAAAATCGCTATTTTTCTTGTTTTACTATTAACCATATCAGTAATTTTCTCCTGTGGTTTTCAGCTTCCAAAAGCGCTTGAGGTTCATGGGAATCCGGATCTTACATTTTCGGCTAATAAAGATATAGGCGAAATGCTGCAAGGTAAACTGGATAGCACCGAATTTGAATTAATCACATGTACAAACACCAATACCCGTACATATATTTTCCGCCAAAATATTCTTGGTGATGATTTTAATTTAGCTGAACATAAACCCGATGATATGCCCTTAGATCTCCTCGATCAGGGTGAGATTCCAAAAGATATAGAACTTTTTCCATCTGGTTTTATTACCATAAAGATTGATTTTGACGAGGTTTTACCAGATTTTAAATTAAAACCGGCTAAAGCAAGATTGTACTTATATGGTTCAAATTTATGTAATGTTATTAAAGTTGACATTGAAGGTGATGATTTTAATTTCAGTCCTTTTGACTTTAATACAGAAAGTGTTAGTTTTAATAATAAAATATATACCGGTACAAATTTACCCGGCAGCAAGAGAGGCGAATTAACATTAACTTTGAGCAGTGAAGAACAGACAATGGATTTTTCTGTTATTATACCGAAAGACTCTTTTGTAGATATTAAATGGTTTGATCAGCCCCTAAAAGCCGAGCTGCTTATCTGGCTGCCCCTTGAGTTTGTAGCAAGCTCGGATCATGCACAGATAGTTTTCCCAAATGATTTTCTTTTTTCAGACGGCGATCTTTTTGGCAGAGAAGATCCGGACGATTCAAACCCGATAGGCGATTATGTTGAGAGTCTGGAACTTTCGATTAACTTAAAGCAAAATGCGTTTAAGGGCAGGGAGCTTATTATCTGGAGCCAGCATGGTTTAAAAATACCAGATTTAGATAAGGATATTGTAATTAGACACACTTTAAAAGGAAATGCTTTTGTAATTCCAATTAGCAGTGACACAATGGAAAAAATAAACGACCCGGCTAATTATCCTTTTAATCCGCAATTCCTGTTTAAATATGAAGAAAACGAAGAATTAATAATCCCCAGAGAATTTATATCCAGTGAATTTGTTTTTAAAGCCAAAGTCAAGTACAGAATGGAATTTTAGGAAGGCAAAAATGAGAAAATCAGCCTTATTTTTACTCTTTTGTTTTCTTATTATACCTTTTTGTCTTTACGCTGCTGATGAAGAAGAAGCAGAAGAGGAAGAAACAAGCGAAGAAGTAATAAAATATGAAGATCCTTTTAAAGACGCTCCTAAAAAACCGGAAATAATCCAGAACAGGGGTTTTGAAGTAGGGTTTAATTTTAATCTTTTTGCATCTAATAATTTCATGTCGATTCCTGATGTTTTAAAAGAAACCATAATGGTTAATATGGAAGATCTGACAAATGGTTTAATTCTGGATTTTAGCACCGGTATAAGGCCTTTTTATTTTATGATCGACAGTCACAAGGGCTGGGGTTTTGGTTTGTCTACAGATATAGAGGCATTTGGTATTGTTGATTTAAACAAGGTAATGCTTTCCTTTAATGAGACTGACGGCGAAAACTCAACTGTAGGCGGTTCTGTTTTTATCTCGGCTGGAATTGATACATTCTTTCATATTAAAAAATTTAAGGTTAAACTGCGCCCGGCTGTTTTTTATCCTGTGGCATATTTAAAAGCAGATGTAATGTATACCTTTTTAAATACCGACGAAGGAACAGAATTGGGTATAGATTATGAAGGACGTCTCTATACAGCGTTCCCCATGAATGATATGCAGCCAAACGCTCTTACCGGAATTCCGGGTTTGGATTTTAGTATTGGAGTTGAATATCCTTTGTCAAAGGCAGTTGGTATAAGCAGTTCTGTTTTTGATTTTGACGTTGGTATAGATTTTATTAATATTCCGATTTTTTCATCTACATTAAAGAATCTTAGAATATATAAAGGACGAATTGGCAGTGAAGAAGCAATAAATATTCTTGACAAAGGCGGCATGGATAATTTATTTTCTTCTTTTGAAGATTTTGAAAAAGAAGAAATTGATGAAGAAGGAATATATAAAGTAGAACGTCCCTTTAAGATGCTTATGCATGCAAATTGGAGACCAAATGGAAAGCAATCATTTACAATAATTCCTGTTTTTGGTTTCGCGTATAACAAACTTTTTCTGGAGCCTTTTGGCGTTGAGGCGGGAATTAACCTGCGTTTAAGCGCCGCGAACATGATTGTAATATTGCTTGGAAGCAATTATTCCGATCGCGCGTGGAATAACAATATAGATTTCGCGCTTAATTTTAAAGCGTTCGAAATTAACATTGGAGCCAAAATGCGTTCCCGTGATTTTATAAAAAGCTGGACAGGGCATGGAGTTGGCGTAAACCTTGGTCTTAAACTTGGTTTATAATTTTTTCACAAGACCATACAGGCACCGAAAGCTTTGACGAAAAGGGATTAATCTTTTTAAAATCCGGCAGCCAGTCGTTTCCCGTGACAAGTTCCTGACAAAAACCGTCTTCAATTCCGAATTCTTCAAGCCACTTTAAAACAGTTTTATATTCATCTTCTGATAAATAGCGATCCGGCATTTCTCTGTTTCTGTTTGGGATTGGAGTATATTGAGTCATTAGCGATAAAAGCGCGTGAGCTTTAACATTATCTGCAAACCAGCGTAGCACGGAACGCGTGGATTCAAGATAACCGGGTAAGACAAGGTGGCGCATGATAACTTTTTCCTGCGCGTTGTTATTGCCGCGCGCGTTATCAATCATTTTTAATATTGCTTTTGGCGCGGTTTTAGGATAATCGGGAGCATTAAAAAATTTCGCGGCGATTTCGCTGTCCAGTGTTTTTAAATCCGGCAGATAAATATCGATATAATCTTTTAAAAGTTCCAGCGCGGGAATGCTGTCATAAGCTGAGGAGTTCCAAAGTATGGGGAGATTTACTCCTATTTTTCGAGCGGCAATAAAACCTTCTATTAAGCCAGGCACAGCGTGGCTTCCTGTCACAATATTAATATTCTCGGCCCCGGCTTCGCGAAGCGCTGCGCAAATAGCGGCGAATTCTTCGGCGGTCACGGCTTTTCCAATTCTTGAAACTTGGTTCCCCTGGGAAACCTGATAATTCTGGCAGAAGGAGCAGCCCAAATTGCAGCCGCTGACAAAAATTGTCCCGGAGCCGCCTGTCCCTACAAGAGGAGGTTCTTCTCCCTTGTGGATAACTGCTGTCGCGATGCGTAAGTCGGCAGTTTCCCCGCAAACGCCAATTTCCCCCGCCAAACGCTTAACGCCGCAGCTTCTTGGGCATAAATTGCATGGATTGTATAAATTTTTAAGCTCCATGAGGCATTTTAGCGGTTTTAGGAGCATTTGCAACCAAAAAAAGCGCTTTAGTGTCCAAAAGGTGTAAATATCCTTGATATTAGTCCATCGTCGATGGAATTCCCTCTTGACAATAATCAAGAAATATAGAGAATAATAGGAGAATGACAAAAATTGAGATTTTGTCATAAAAGAAAACATGGCTATAGAAATTATTGGAACAGGGCGAGCTGTACCGCCAAAGAAAGTCAGCAACGATGAACTAGCCTCTCGGGTTGATACCACAGATGATTGGATAAAATCTCATACAGGGATAGAAAATCGCCATTACGCCGAAGAATCTGTCGCTTGCAGTGACTTGGCGGCGGAAGCGGCGATAAACGCCTTAGCAATAGCGGCAGGTTACAAAGGTGACGACCCCGCTCAAAGAGATAAAGCCGCCGCCGAAATTGCGCCGACTATCGATACAATTATACTTGCAACAGCTACCGCGGATTATTACGGCACGCCGTCTACGGCTTGTATTGTGCAGCATAAAATTGGAGCGAAGAACGCCGCCGCGATGGATATTACCGCCGGGTGTACCGGCTTTGTTTACGGTCTTGAGATTGCCTCAGGTCTTTTAAACGTGAGTCCCCAGCGCAAACGTGCGCTTGTTATCGGCTCAGAAGTTTTAAGCAAGATGATGAATTGGGAAGACAGATCAACCTGCGTTCTCTTTGGCGATGGCGCCGGAGCTGTTGTCCTGGAAAAAACAGAAGGCACGTCCGGTTTACAAAAAACTTTAATGTATGCCGATGGTTCAGGCGCGGGAAGTCTTGTTATGAGAAGGGGCGGTTCGCGAAGTCCATTTAAAAAAGGTGAAACTATTGACGCGCCTATTTGCGTTGAAATGAACGGACAGGAAGTTTACAACTTTGCCGTAGGAGCGATGTCAGATACAATCAAAGCCCTTATGGAATCTTCAAACCTAAACATCGATGATATAGCATGGATTATTCCGCATCAGGCTAACGCGCGAATTGTAAAAGCGGCAAGATTAAGGCTGCATATACCGGCAGAAAAATTCTATATTAATATAGAAGAATACGCCAATACTTCCGCCGCGACAATTCCTATCGCTATGGACGAAATGAACAGGAGCGGGCAATTAAAGAAAGGCGATAAAATTTTAACCGTAGGATTTGGCGGAGGCCTTACCTACGGCGGTAATATTATAATTTGGTAATGGAGAGGGTATGAACAAAAAAAATGTTGCATATTTGTTTCCCGGACAGGGAGCGCAATACACCGGTATGGCGATGGATTTACTTGAATCCGCCGCTGTAAAAAAACTCTTTGATACAGCTTCTGAAGTTTTTGGCAAGGACGTAAAAGAAATGCTAAACTCTGACGCTGACACACTCAAGCGCACCGACGTTTCGCAGCCCGCGATAACTGTCGCTAATCTTGCCGCTGCGGCTTACCTTGGCGACAAAGGTTACAGTCCTGCGGCTTGCGCCGGCTTCAGTCTTGGCGAATATGCCGCCCTTGTTTACGCGGGTGTGTTAAGCGATGTTGACTGCCTGCGTCTTATTAAGGCAAGAGGTGAAGCGATGCAAAAAGCTTCCGATAAAATCCGTGAAGCTGCGGGCGGCGACCCAGCGGCGGCTCCCGGTATGGCGGCAGTTGTCGGTCTTGAGCCAAAACAGGTAGAAGAATTAATTGCGAAATGGAAAAGCGAAGGGCTTGCGGATTTATATGCCGCCAACATTAACTCGCCCAAGCAGCTTGTGGTCGCGGGAACAGCCGCCGCTTTAACAGAAGCGGAAAATAAATTTAAAGAAGCCGGCGCGAAACGAGTAATTCGCCTGCAGGTTGCGGGACCTTTCCACTCACCATTGATGACGCCCGCGCTTGAATATTTTACACCCGTTCTGGAAAGCGTGACATTTAAAGATCCTTCAATTACAGTTTTCTCAAATGTTACAGGTAAAAAGATTTCGTCAGGCGATGAAGCGAAGAAACTTGCTGTTCAGCAGATCACATGCCCTGTTCGCTGGGTTGATGAAGAAGCTTCGGCAGCGGCAAGCGGAATCGAAGCATGTTTAGAAGTTGGTCCCGGCAAAGTGCTGCAAGGTTTATGGAAAGACTCTGGAAGCGAGCTTCCGGTTTTTGCCGCAGGAACAGCAGAAGATATTGGCAAGATAGCCGCAGAATAAGGAGTTTGTATGAGACTTGAAAACAAGAAAGCGTTAGTAACAGGCGCTCTAAGAGGAATCGGAAAAACAATAGCCGATTTATTTATCGCGGAAGGAGCCGAAGTCTGGGGTTTGGATTATAAAACTCCCGAGGATCTTTCTGACAGAACCGCTCAGGCAAATGGAAAACTCCATTGGGTAGAACTCGATCTTTCCAAGCTTGATAATATTGACGAAGCTATCGAAAGCGTGGTTAAAGAAGCGGACGGTTTTGATATAGTTGTAAACAACGCGGGCATCACAAAAGATAATTTATCTTTTAGAATGTCTCATGAAGAATGGCAGAAGGTAATTGACATTAATCTTTCCGCGGCGTTTTATGTTTCCCGCACTGTCGCGAGAACCATGATAAAGCAGCGCAAGGGTTCAATTATAAATATGGCAAGTATTGTCGGTATTCATGGTAACGGCGGGCAGGCGAATTACGCGGCGAGTAAAGCAGGTTTAATCGCTGTAACAAAAAGTATAGCCAACGAAGTAGCGTCCCGCGGAGTACGCGCAAACGCGATTGCTCCTGGCTTTATCGAAACTGATATGACCGCGGTTTTACCTGAAGATATTAAGAAAAAAATGCTTGACGGCGTTCCAATGAAGCGGCCGGGGCAGCAGAGTGATGTCGCGAAAGCTGTATTGTTTTTCGCGTCTGATGATTCAGCGTATATTACCGGGCAGGTATTGCCCGTAGACGGCGGAATGTACTTCTAGGAGCAGGTATGAAAAAGAAAGTAGTAGTAACAGGAATGGGAGTTATCTCCTGCATCGGCAACAGTATCGAGGATTTTTGCGCGAGCTTAAAAGCCGGTAAGAGCGGCATCAGCAAGATCGAATTGTATGACACCACAGGTTTTGATGTAACTATAGCCGGTGAAGTTAAGAACTTCGATCCAAGTCTTTGGATTGATAAAAAAGAAGCGCGCAAGATGGCTCGCTTTACACAGTTCGCGGCAGCCGCGACAGCGCAGGCGCTTACAGACGCCGGCCTCATGGGCGAAGTTGACGCGGAAGGTAAGCGCCCTGTAAAATGCGACGCCGAAAAAACCGGCATTGTAATGGGGAACGGCATCGGCGGTTTTGAAGTTGTTCAGGAATCAATGAAGAAAATGTTTGATTCAGGGCCAAGCAGAATGTTGCCGCTCACAGTTCCCATGATGATCCCTAACGAAGCAGCCGGAAATATTTCGATGATGTTCGGTACAAAGGGACCCGCATATACACAGGTAACCGCCTGCGCCGCGGGAACAGACGCGATCGGGCAGGCGCTCGATTTAATCCGCTCAGGACGATGCGATGTTGTTATCGCGGGCGGAACCGAAGCGACGGTAACCCAATTCGCTGTCGGCGCTTTCCAGATGTTAAAAGCGCTTTCTACAAAACGCTGCGACGACCCGACAAAGGCTTCGCGTCCATTTGATGTTGACCGCGACGGCTTTGTAATAGCGGAAGGTTCGGGCGTTTTGATTCTTGAGAGCGAAGAACACGCGAAGGCCCGCGGCGCGAAAATCCACGCGGAACTCGCGGGGTACGGCGCTTCGGCGGACGCTTACCATATAACAGCGCCCGACCCGACAGGAAACGGCGGCAAGCTCGCTGTATTAAAAGCGCTCGCAGATGCTGAGGTTAAACCTGAAGAAGTTCAGTATTACAATGCCCACGGCACTTCCACCGCGATTAATGATCCCACAGAAACCAGAATGATTAAAATGGCGTTTGGAGATCATGCTTATAAGATGAAAGTATCCAGCACAAAGAGTATGCACGGCCATAATATCGCGGCTGCCGGAGGTATCGAAGCTATCGCCTGTATTCTGGCAATGCGCGACAGCTTCTATCCGCCGACAATCAATCTTGATAACCCCGATCCTGAGTGTGACTTGGATTATGTGCCTCACAAGGCGCAGAACGGCGAGATCAATTGCGCCGCTTCCGGCTCACTTGGTTTTGGCGGACATAACGGCGTTGTGGTTTTAAAGAAGTATAAGTAATTGCTGACATATTGAGGAGTTAGAAATGAGAAGTGAAATGGAAAAACTTATTCCGCACAGGGATCCGTTTTTGTTTGTTGACGATATAAAGGAAGCAAGCAAGGAAAAGATTGTCGCGGAGCATTTGTTTGCTGAGACCGAATTCTTTTTTAAGGGGCATTTCCCTGAGTACCCTGTTGTGCCCGGAGTTGTTCTTGTAGAAACAATGGCTCAGTCCGGCGGCGCGGGTTTAAGTAAGCTCGGTGTTTTTGAAGACGGCTCACTTTTCTTTCTTGCCACAGTAGACAAGGTAAAGTTTCGCCGCCAGGTTCGTCCCGGCGATGTTGTTCGCTCAGAGATTGAGAACCTTAGGATCTCTCCAAAGATGATCAAGCAGAGCGGCAAGGCCTATGTCGGCGATGAACTTGCCGCTGAAGCTGAGTGGATGT
>Ga0209755_10001402_pt1 | contig 37852 bp, 39 predicted proteins | sample TergutCo191P1_FD_187301 | JGI IMG/M metagenome (GOLD analysis project Ga0209755, IMG submission 187301) | Cornitermes sp. P1 segment gut microbial communities from Petit-Saut dam, French Guiana - Co191P1 (SPAdes) (version 2) | ecosystem: Host-associated > Arthropoda: Insects > Digestive system... | reverse complement strand
TCAAGGAGATTATCGCGGCTGGGGGGTTGCTGGCATCCATCAAAAAGAAGCAGGGGAGATCGTAATGAACGCTAACATAGCGGTAATTTCCGGGGACGGGATTGGCCCCGAGGTGGTCGAGCAGGCGATTTTGGTTCTGGATCGGGTGGGCGAAAAGTTCGGCCACAAGTTTTCCTATAAAAACGTTCTCGCCGGCGGTTGCGCCATAGACGAGTGCGGCACCCCCCTCCCCCAAGAGACCTTGGACGTGTGCAAGACTTCGGACGCGGTTTTGCTGGGCGCGATCGGCGGCTGGAAGTGGGACACCCTGCCCGGGGATCAGCGTCCGGAGCGCGGGCTGTTGGGGCTTCGCAAGGGGCTTGAGCTTTTCGCCAACCTTCGTCCGGCCGTGCTTTTCGAGGAGCTGGCCGAGGCCTGCCCCCTGCGCCCGGAGCTTGTGGCCGGTGGGCTGGACATCGTGGTGGTGCGCGAGCTTACCGGGGGGATTTACTTCGGTGAGCGGGGCCGCAGGGATACGCCGCAGGGTCAGGCGGCCTTCGACGTGGAGCTGTACTCCGAGGCCGAGGTTCGCCGGATTGCGAAGGTGGCCTTCGACATGGCGATGAAGCGCGGCAGGCACCTTACCAGCGTGGACAAGGCGAACGTGCTGGAGTCGTCCCGTCTGTGGCGCGAGGTGGTGATTGAGGTGGCCAAGGATTACCCGGAGGTTACCCTTAGCCATATGTACGTTGACAACGCGGCGATGCAGCTGGTGTCGTCGCCGAAACAGTTTGACGTGATCGTTACCAGCAATATGTTCGGGGACATACTTTCGGACGAGGCGAGCATAATCACCGGGTCGATCGGGATGCTGCCCTCCGCGAGTCTTGCCGAGGGGAATTTCGGGCTGTACGAGCCGGTGCACGGATCCGCGCCGGACATAGCCGGACAGGACAAGGCGAACCCGATGGCGACGATACTTTCCGCGGCGATGATGCTGCGCTACACCTTCGGCCTTTCCGCCGAGGCGGACGCGGTTGAGGGCGCGGTGCAGAAAGTCCTGTCGAAGGGCTATCGTACTGGCGACATTCACCGCGGGGAAAGATCGCTGAAGCTCGTTGGGACGAAGGAAGTTGGAAGGTTGATTGCGGGGGAGATTTGACGGGGGGCGTTGTCGTTTTTTCCTTGCCTGTGATGCTGGCAATCGCTATACTCAAATGGTAAGGAGCATGTATGGTAGCGGTAAGGGCATATTATGACGGGCATGTTTTCGTTCCAGAAAGCCCGTTTAAGGCGGAAGTCAACCAGAAAGCGATCGTAACCATCTTGGACAGGGAAATTTCCCTCGGTGATTCGCTAAAGGACAGGGCTTCGGGTTTTACCGATAATGAGTCGGGCGAAGACCACGGTAAAATAAGACAAACGCTTGAGGGTATAAGAAACGGGGATATACCCACGCCAAGCGCGGATCGATTTCTTGGTATACTGGCCCACGTTGATGGCGACATAAGCATGAAAGAAATTCGTGAGGAACGGCTGGCGGAAAGGTATTTGAAATGAAAGTCCTTGTTGACACCAATGTTGTTTTGGACGTGTTCATGAAACGCCAGCCTTTTTACGAGGACTCCTTTGCGGTTTTCCAACGAGTTGGCAAACGGGATATCGATGGGTGTTTGTCCTCGACATCGATGACGGATATTTTCTATTTGCTCCGCAAGTTTCATCATGGTTCCACTAATGTCTATCCGATTATGGATGACCCCGCCGTCTTTTTTTCAATCGTTCCCGTATTTGATACCACCATCGTCAACGCTCTGGCACTTCGCTGGAATGATTTTGAAGATGCGGTTCGGTCGCCAAGGAGAACGGTATTACGCATATCGTTACCCGAAATCAAGCCGACTATAAAAACACCGACATCCAGTGCCTGCGTCCTGCGGACTTTATCGCATATCTAGAGAACGCAAAATAATCCAAGGTAAGACAAGCCATGATACTAAACGAAGAAAATTCCACGGTTTCCATTCCCGCCGAATTCGACGATCCAGAAGCAACCCAGAACGTTGACAGTATAGATGAGATTTTTGACAGGCACCTGTATTCTTTTGAGAACTACAAGTTTGACAGGGATGCGGCAAATGATTACGACTAGGATTGCCATGTACGCTAGGACTTTCGGTGATACCCTCGCGCCCTGCGTTTGGACGGCGGACACGCCTAACTAAGCGGTCGAGATTTGGTACCTGTCACTCCAGCGTTACCGTTGTTGCTGAACGTAAGATCGGAGCGGGATTCTACACCATGGCTTTTGGGCGTATCATTTTCTCACCTTAACCCTTCGATTTTAATTATCTCACCGCTTTCGTTCCACGACCAATATTCCATAGCCATCTTTTTACTGTCGAAGATGAAGCGATTAAACCCAGTTCTGCTGGAGCATACTTTCTGAAGGTGTCCTCATTCTTTTTTGAATAATGATTAATATGCTGGCATTTCCTTACTTTTTTCTGGAACGCAGGAAACTCATTGCGCTTCATTACATGTTCACTGAACAAATCCGCTGCAACTGTGCCAAATACAAACATTTCTATGCTGTCGGAACCTAACAAGTCGATTTCCTCAAAAAACCAACCTATATTTTTATTTATGTTTTCCAACGTCAGATTGGTACTGACAGTGGAGGCGTTTTTCCCAACGACATTTTTGATAATGTCAGTGATATAAGCACCCCTGTATTTTTCCACGTTAAAATTTTCACCGCTCAGAAGCCATTTTACATTGTAATTTGCATAGATATTATGCCAAAATCCCCATGAGGAAGGAAGGGCGTAGGAAAAATTCAGGCCGACAAACACGACATTGTTGTTCAAACTCCGGATTACCTCGTCCTCTAAGACTTCCTTATCTATGACTTCATTTTCGCCGTAAATAGCCCAGCTTGAAAAATAAGGCAATTTGTTTGGCCTTGCCGTCTTGTCTGCCCATATATCCACCCAAGGATTGCCTTTATCAAAAATATGCGCCTGTAATTTTTCAAATACCGCCTTTTCCACCATGACTCCTCGCATGTGCGTTCCATGCTTGTAAAAAACTTTGAACTACGTCTGCCACGAAACCTTGAACCCTGGCAACCCAGCGCGGCTAAAAATAACCTGTTGCTAGTAAAAAAGTGACAGGCCACCCTGCGCAGAGGGCTTAAAAAATGGTGCCTGTCACTTCGCATACCCGCCCGCGCTTATTCCGTTACAGCCTTAAAAAAAAAGCTTTGGGGGGCTCCGGGGGGACTGTGGGGGAGATCGCCAAAGTCCAAATTAAGAGTCATATTAACGCTCGTTACAGCAGGATCAAAACCAGGTGTAGTTATCCCAGTAGCGTCAAAGAAAGATACATTGCGAGCATTACGATCAGGGCCGAGAGTACCACTACCCGCAGGAATAGAACCACTTGTATGTCGCAGTCCAACATCAAGCGAAAATTGATAGCCTATCTGAACACCATTCTCCACAAAAGGCGGCAAAGTAAAAGTTAGAGATATTGGTTCACCATTAGATGTCACAGAGAAATCGGAATCATTTATGACGGTTTCTCGATTCCCTGGAGCACGGTAGACGAAAACTCTGAACCCCAGAATGTTTCTTTCGTAAGACGCAGCAAAGGTAGCGGGAATAAGATCATTCCTGATGGTAACTGTAACTTCCCTATCGGGGAGATTGACAGTTGTCCCGCCGCCGCCACCGCCAACGTTTGTGTCATCGATGGTGCCGTTGTCGCAAGCCGCCATCGAAAATCCGATTACCGCAATTGCCGCGATAATCCCGAAAAGTTTGAGTCTGTTTTTCATCGAAAAACTCCTTGTTGCGCCACCCGCCGCCTTTCGGCGGATGATCGCTTTGATTTATTGATTCCCCGCAACGAGGGAATATATATAAGCTGGAAGCCAGCTATATATCCGAGCCAACATGGGCGGCATATAAGTACCAGGCACCATATGCATTAACTCTTTTCATTTGAAAACTCCTTGCGACTTCTTAAAACCTGACAGGACATAAGCCTTGTTTTCTACCAGGCTTATTTCAAACAGCCTAACCGATGTTTGCGAACCTGTCAACCTATCAGATAAATTAAACCCATTCAGTAAGGAAAAGAATGTGGACGGAACGGAAATAAGGAAGATTCTAGCCCGAAATATCAAATCCTTCCGCGAGCATCGGCTCTGGTCGCAAGCCGATTTAGCCGAAAATTCAAACATTTCCATACCTTTTTTGAGTGAGATAGAACGTGGCAACAAGTGGCCTTTCCCCGATACTCTGGGGAAGATTGCGAAGGCCTTAAACATACAAGTCTGCGAGCTTTTTCGGGGGGAAACCCCATCGGACGAAGATCGAGGGTTTGCCGCCATGGTGGTCAAGGAAATGCTTGCCGCCCAAAAAGCGGCGGTGGACAGCGTTTCCAAGCAGTACTTATAGAAAGAAAGCGCATGGGTGTGAATCGTTAATCTGGCTCTGGAAACGAGCGTAATAAGGGGCTTACACGTTTCAGCCAACCTTAACCCACCTACTGTGGGTATTGCCAGATTCATAGAACAAACCAAGCAGAACGTCAAAACAAACCTCTTTTTATCATAATATGCCTCATTATGCCATTGTAAAATAAGCCATTGGCTATACATATATGCACTACTCTATCAGATATTTGCCAACAGTGCAAGATGTTTTTACAGTGCTAATGGCTGATGTGATCGATTTCTCTTTGGGAGGCTTTTAATCGAAGAAACTGAGGGTATGGAAACCGATGAACAAGTATGCCGAAGGTTGTTGAGCCAGAATATCAAGCGGTACAGGAAGCGGCTTGGATTTTCACAGCTCGACCTGTCGCTTGAACTTGGGATTTCGACCGCATTCCTCAGCGATATTGAAACATGCCAAAAGTGGGTATCGCCGAAAACACTGGCGAAGATTGCCAAGACCCTTAAGATAGAAGTCTATGAACTTTTCAAACCCGAAGAAGCGGATCACGGTACGGAAATAGATCCGGACGTTTCAGCCGAGGTGGTGAAGTATCTCGATTCGGTGGATGACACTCTGGTAAAGCAGATAACCCATTCCATACAACCGGCTCTGGAAAGGGCGATCCAACGCTCGGTGGCGAAGACGCGCAGATACTATGAGCAACAGGCGAATGGATAAAGGTCATGCGCCATATAAACGCTGATGGCTTTGGGGGATTCCGGCGTATGCGGGAACTGAAGTGACAGACATCCTCGACAAGCCCTATTCATGGTTCCATGGTTTGGTGCCAATTTATGGGTTGACAAGCAAGCACCCAAAGTATATACTTGTATTAACTTTCATGCACGGAGGTTCCTATGCTGTCGCAGGTATCGAAATGGGGGAATTCGCAGGGTGTTAGAATCTCAAAAAAGATGCTGCAGAGCGTAAATATAGGGCTTAACGACGAGGTTGAAATTACGGCAAAGGGAAACATGCTTGTTATCGTGCCCGCGGCCAAAAAAACGCTTGCTTGGTACCTTGAGGGCTACGACGACGAGGCCGACAGGTATGATTGGGGCGACTGCGACGAACCCAAAGGGCGCGAATTGTTATGAGGCAAGGGGACATTATTCTGCTGGATTTTGACCCGACAAAAGGCAGGGAACAGGCAGGCTATCGCCCCGCCGTGGTTATCAGCCAAACGGCGTTTAACTTAAAGCGAAACTTGGTTTTTGTTTGCCCTATAACAAGCAGCGCCAGACCATTGCGCTTTCGTGTTTTGCTGGACGACAGAACGCAGACACGGGGCGATGTTATTTGCGAGCAGGTCAGGGTTATCGACTTGTTGGCTCGAAGGTGCAAAGTGGTGGAACAGCTTCCCAAAGATATGCTGAAACAAGTTTTGGAAGCTGTATCGGTCATTATCGCATTGGAAGATTAAATATGTGATCGCCAAGATTTGATCTGCCAGACAGTATGAAATTCGTCAGATGCGTGTAAGACTTTATGGCAGCTAGAATGCCTTTTATATTTTCAGGTATTTGCGTGCCCATGCTGCCCCGTAATTCTTTGCTGGACAAAAAATTACGGGGGCAAAAGAAAAAGGCTGTCATAAGAAATGGTATTTTTTTATAGGCTCCATTATGTATTTGACAAGAATCTCTTTTAGTCGTCCTTGAATAGCAGATCAAGTTCTGGCTATCACACCTGAACATCACGTTTTCGCACTTTCGCGCTCGGGAACGCCTTTCCGCACTTCAGGGGCATTCAGCGCAGTGCCAATGTCTTTCGCCAATTCCGCAAGACGTTCCACAAAGAAGCCCAGGTTTTCCCCGATGAACGTCAAATCTTCCGCTTTGCCGGCAACTTCAAGCTCCGCCGCCCTTTCGGAAACTTCCAGTGCCCCCATACTTGCACACGTACCCTTCAGGGCGTGAACATGGCTCACAAACATGGGCAGGGTTTCTGGCTTTGGCATTGCCAGTGCCGGCAGCCTGTCCTCTACATCCTTGTGCAGCATGGACAGTAGCTTTAGGTATCCCGCCGGCTTAACACCAAGCCTTGCGGCACCTTTTGTGATATCAATTCCGGGAATAACCGGAAACGATTCGCCCGGGGAAAGCCCGGAAGCGGCTGCGCTCCCTGCATCCTTGTTTCGCTCCCTTTTGTTTCCGGGAATCCAGCGTTCAAGAATTTCGCCAAGCTTGGAGACGTCCATGGGTTTGGCCAGAAAATCGCTGAAATCTTTTTCGACAAACAGTTCCCGCATCCCGGACACGGCATTTGCGGTCAGCGCGATGATGGGGATTGGGTCGCGTTCCTTTCCCTCTTTTTCGTTGCGCTCTTTTTCCCAAGTCCTTATAATTGCCGTTGCCTCGATGCCGTCCATATCGGGCATCATGTGATCCATGAAAACGATGTCGTAATCATGCTGCTTTACCATTTCGATGGCTTCCTGCCCGCTTATGCATATATCCACCGTGGCCTTGTAGGGGGCGAGAAACCCCTGCGTCACCCTGAGGTTCGTGGAAATATCGTCCACAACCAACATCCGGGCTTTCGGAAAAACGTACTTAAGTACGCCGGACGTTTCACAATATTCACTTTGATCTGCCTGGCCGTTCAGGACATTGGCGATGGACAGCGATTGTACCGGAATAGACACGAAGTACGCGCTGGAATCGTAGGCTTCGAGGCTCCATTCCACCATGAACAGCACCGACGGTTTTTCGCCGCCCGGGAAATCCCCGCCAGGTCGATCCATTATCAGCTTTACCTTGTCGTGAAGGCCATAGCCGGAAAACACGAAGTGCCATTGCTCGCGAAACAGCGCCTCGGTAAAAGTGTCAGCATCGTTTGCCAGAAAATGCGGAACCCCCATGTTACTAAGGGACCAGCACACTGACTGGGCGTAAGTGGCGTGGCGCTCGAACACCAACACCTTCTTTTTTTCAGGTTCGTTCACCGCCGCGAAAGGCTCCGGCGAACCAATTCCCTGGGGAATCAGCACCGCAAAGGAGCTCCCCTTGCCGTACTCGCTTGTTACGATAACATCCCCGCCCATCGCCGTACAGAGTCTTTTGACGATGGCGAGACCCAAACCCGTGCCTTCGAGAGTGCGGTTTTTTTTCGTATCCAGCCGCACGAAATCGTCAAAAAGCTTTTCTATGTTTTCCGGCTTTATGCCATACCCCGTGTCGTTTACGGTAATCTTAATCCAAACAGTATTCTCGGCACGTTTTTCCTGGGTAATGGAAAAACCGATATTCCCCCTTTCCGTGTACTTCACCGCGTTGGAAAGAAGATTGATAAGAATCTGTCGCACCCGAACCTCGTCGCCTATAAGGCTGTTGGGAATGTTGCCGTCGATATTGGTATAAAAACGAACGGGCGTATCCACAAGCCTCATTTTGATAATGGTAACGGCATCGTTGACAAGGGACGCAAGGAAATATTTTGCTGGGATTATTTCCAGTTTGCCGGCCTCGATCTTGGAAAAGTCCAGCAGGTCGTTGATGATCGACAACAGGTTTGCCGCCGCGTGTTTTATGTCCTGCGCGTGCCTGCGCGATTCGCCGGATAGTTCCCCGCGCAAAAGAAATTCCGACATGCCGGTTATGGCGTTCATTGGGGTGCGTATCTCGTGGCTCATGCTGGCTAGAAAATTGCTTTTTGCAAGCGCCGCCTGGCTGGCCTCGCTGCGGGCCTTTGTCATGTCGGAAAGTGTCTTGGCGTATGACTTGCCGAATATGTAAATCAGGCCGTTTAGGCAGAGCGACGTGATGAAGTTCAGGTAGTTCTGCACCATCGTAAACGAGGGGCCAAGAAGGTTGCGATTAAACACGAAAAGCAGAACCGCCATAACCGCGCCGCTCACAAGGATGTAAAGAGCAACCCCTTTCGGCCTTAAGTATGTAAGCGAGATTAGCGCAATTCCGGTATAATACGTAAAAACTAGGAAATCGCTGCCAAAAAACAAGGCTCCGGCGATAATTTTCGAGAGCAGCAGTGTCGGCGTCAAAAACGCCAATGACGAACGGCTAAGCGAGCTCCTCTCAAGAAGGACGTATCCCAGGATCATAACGCTGCCGGCGACAATTCTGATGATCATCCATGGAATGCTGAAAAAGAGACCTGTGTACGCCGATACCACCGTGACGTACACGCATAGGATTAGCAAAATATACGGTGCGCTTGTGTTTTTGTGCCGATTCGAGAATATTTTTTCCTGGATAAACCAAATCATCGCAGGCCATCCTTTTTGACACGACAAGAAAACTTGTAAGCGCGTTTACTGCGCTCCATGCCAGGAAAACCTGCGGTTTTCGAGCCATAGTAAAGCATCACGTATGCCAACGCATATTACGAGAAATATACCAACTTCGGTCGAAAGCGTCAATGTGCGGGTATTTTAGGTAAAAATTGCGGCACGCTTCCAAACCCGCTTCATTAATCCGCCCCGATTTGCTACCCTAGAGGTCGGAGGAGCCCTTGGCCAAAATCTGCATCTGCCTGACGGCCAAAACCCTTGGGCAGAACCTACGGATCCTAGAGAAATACCGCAAGCATGTGGACATAGCAGAGCTCCGGGTTGACTGCCTGGATCCGGACGAGCGGCTTCTTATAAGGCGTTTCCCGGAACAGGCGAACGTCCCGGTGATCCTGACGATTCGCCGGGACGTTGACGGGGGGCACTTTGTTTCCGGGGAAGGAACCCGGATAAACCTGATGGCAAGGGGGCTTGCCTACGCGGACGTGGACAGGCGAAAGAACTTCGCCTACATAGACATAGAGGACGACATCAGCGTTCCCAGCATAGAAGAGGCGGCCCGCACATTCGGGACCAGGATTATACGCTCGTACCATAACGTCAAAGGCGACGCGGGCAACCTGTCAGCAAAGATCCGCTCGATGCTCCAAGCCGGCGACGAGATAGTAAAGCTGGGGATAGCGGCCAAGTCCACCTGGGACGTGCTTGGCCTTCTGCGCGTGGCCAAGGAGTTCAAGGGACGGGAGAAAATCCTTATCGCGATGGGGCATTACGGCGTTTACAGCAGGATTCTGGCGGAGCAGTTCGGCTCGGTTTTAAGCTACACATCGCCGGTCGCGGAAAAGGACAGCGTCCGCGCCGCGCCGGGGCAGTTCGACCCGGAGATGCTGGCGAGGATTTACCGTTTCCGCAACATCACCACCGCCACGAAAATTTACGGCATCGCGGGATATCCACTTGCGTTCACGGGCAATCCCCAGTTCTTTAACTCCGTTTTCGAAATGGAAAACATCGACGCGGTATACGTGCCGTTTCCCGTGGATTCAATCACGGCCTGCATGGAACTTGCGAAGGAGCTAGGCATCGAGGGGCTTTCGGTAACGTCCCCCTACAAGGAATCGGTGGAGCCCTTTCTGGGCGAGCGGTCTCCGGAGGTTCAAAAAACCGGTTCCTGCAACACCCTTAGCCTTTGCCCCCAGGGCTGGCTGGGAACGAACACCGAGGGAAGGGCCTTTTCGGATTCGATTCTGGAAACCCTGGGCAGGCAAAACCTTAAGCGCGTGCGGGCGACGGTTATAGGGGCGGGCTGCGCGGCAAGGGCAGTGGCCCTGGAACTGCACAGGCTGGGGGCGAAGGCTCTGATCCTAAACCGCACCGCCCGCAAGGCTCGCGTCCTGGCTCATCCTTACAGGTTCGCCTGGGGCGGCCTGGACACCTCGGACGTTGAATCGATGGGCAGATACAGCGATCTGATAATCCAGGCAACACCCGCCGGAATGGAGGGCAGCGATCCGGTGGAAAACTATAGTTTTACCGGGAAGGAGGAGGTCCTGGATCTGGTTTACGGATCCAGGATAACGCCCTTCCTTAGGCGAGCCGCCGACGCCGGTTGCCGGATACATAACGGGCGTGATATGTTTACGCGACAGGCAAAGTTCCAATACGCGCAGTTTGTCGGCAGGGAGTTTCCTGAGCACCTTCTGACAAAGGTTCAGTTCGGCGAGGATTAGGCAGGAGGCGGTTTGTATGGATCAGCGGATGGCGGCACGGATGAAAGAAGCGGCAGGCAGGGCGGCCGTTGACGCGATGGTAAAAAGCGGGATGAAGCTTGGGCTTGGCACTGGCTCCACGGCGATTCACGCGGTACGCAGGGTCGGGGAGCTTCTCGCGGAAGGCGGACTTCTGGACATTACCGCCTTTGCCACGAGCTTTCAGACCGAAATCGAATGCGAAAAACTGGGGATTCCATTTTTCCCCCTGAATTCGCGGGAACTTTCGGGAAGCCTGGATCTTACGATAGACGGCGCGGACGAGGTTGACCCGGGGAGCCGCCTTATCAAGGGCGGCGGCGGGGCGATGCTGGTGGAAAAGATTGCCGCATACGCTTCCGCGGCCTTTGCCATAGCCGTGGATGAATCGAAGATCGTGGGGGCCATGGGCACGGCCTTTCCCGTTCCGGTGGAGGTGGTTCCGGAAGCCAGGCTTACGGCGACCAAGGCAATCGAGGCGCTGGGCGGAAGGGCAACCCTGCGGGAGGCCGTGCGGAAAGCCGGGCCGGTCATAACCGAGCACGGCAACCTGATCCTGGACATCCTGTTCGCATCCCCGGTCGATCCGGCGACCATGGAACGCGAAATCAACCAGATTCCCGGCGTGGTGGAAAACGGCTTTTTTTCCCGCAACCCGCCGGTAGTTTACATAGGCCGCCAGGACGGAACGGTCGACGTAAGACCGCTTTCCTGAAAGCCCAGGCGACCGGCAATTTTCGCAACTAGCCTGGCCAGCACTTGACTCTTTCGCGGACATGTATTACACTGTGTAACATGAACGCCCAAATAACAACAGCCAGGCTTCCCCAGGAAACCAGGAACAAACTCGTTGCCCTTGCCAGAATCAAGGGCAAGACAAAGTCGGACATAATAAAAGCGTCCCTGGACATGTACTACGAATACGAGGAACGCGAAATCGACTCCTTTATGGTGGGCGAGCCGTATTTCGGCAACTACGGCTCCGGCGAAAGCGACCGCGCCACAACCTACAAGGAACGCATACGGGAAAAACTTTCGCGTAAAATGTCCTCGAACGGAACCGGGGCTTACTAATGCTGCTAAGCCAGATTTTGATTGACGCGGGCCCGCTTATTGCCCTGTTCGACTCCAGCGAAAAACACCACGAGCCGGTCAAGGCGTTTCTAAAGGAACGCCGGTACCGTTTCATAAGCACCCTGGCGGTTTTTACCGAGGTTTCCCACATGCTGGACTTCTCGGTAAAGGCCCAGCGGGACTTTTACGAATGGGTTATGCACAAAGGGGTTATCATCAGCGACATAAACCAGAACGATATGTACAGGGTTATGGAACTGACCGGAAAATACGCGGATCTTCCGATGGATCTTGCGGATGCAACTCTTGTCATTACTTCCGAAAAAACGGGCATCAGGGAAATTATAAGCCTGGACAAGGACTTCGACATTTACAGGCTGCCTGGGAAGGAACGGATACGGAATATTTACAAGCGGCAATAAACAGGCGGCGTTTTACGCCGGAATCATTCCCCTTGAAACACAGGCATTTTATCGGTATTATTAAGCGATGAGCGCCATCAGACTCTTGGCCGTAGACCTGGACGATACCCTTCTTAGGTCGGACTTGACCATCTCCTACCGCACAAGGAGCGCCATAAAGAAGGCGGAGGATGCCGGGGTAAAGGTGGTGCTGGCCTCGGGAAGGGTCTCGGCGGCGATGGAGCCTTTCGCCAGGATACTGGGGATGCACCGCAGGCTTGGGTACCTTATCTGCAACAACGGGACCGTCATCCAGGAAACACTTGCCGGAAATATAGCCTACGAAATCAGAATGGACTCCAAGTCCGCGCTTGCCGCCTTCGATCTTGCCGATGCGGAGGACTTTCCCGTGCAGATCTACGAGGGCGACGTTATGTACGTGTCCAGGCACAACGAGTACACCGAGTACGACAAAAAACTTACCGGGCTGCGCCAGGTGGTGGTGGAAAATTTCCGGGCGATGGTGGGCGGCGGCTGCCACAAGCTGCTTATTCCCGGCGATCCGGTGCTTTTGGCTCCGCTGGAAAAGCTGTTCCGCGCCTACCTGGAAGACGACGTGACCCTGTTTACCAGCAAGCCCTATTTTCTGGAGATACTTCCGGCCCGCACCGACAAGGGAACCGCGCTGGCAAGGGTCGCCGAGTTCCTGGGAATCAGGCGGGAGGAGGTTCTTGCCGTGGGCGACTCGATGAACGACGAGGCGATGCTTCGCTGGGCCGGCACCGGCGTGGCGATGGTCAACGGCAACGAGCGGATAAAGGCCATCGCCGACTTTGTCACCGAAAGAACCAACGACGATGACGGCATTGTCGAGGTTATCGAAAAATACGTCCTGAAAAAAAACGGGAGCCCATAATGAGCGATGTCCTGGACGCCGGCACCGTTGCACACGACGATGGAGCAATCCAAAAGCAGGACATTCCCATAAACACAGACGATTCCCCTTCCGTGGTTTTGGAACTTATCTACCAGTTAAAGATCAAGGACGTGATGACGAGCGCGGTTATTACAGGCAGCCCAACCCAGACGCTTCGGCATCTGCAGAACATAATGCGGGAAAACCGCATAACCGGTATTCCCATTGTCAAAGATCACGGACTTGTCGGGATTATTTCCATCCACGATATTATCACCGCTTTGGACAAAAACACGATCGACGATCCAGCCAGGGAAAGAATGACCCGCGATGTCGTCGCCTTGCAGGATGACATGCCACTGTCCTTCGCCATTTCCTATTTCAACAAATACCACTATGGACGTTACCCCGTGCTGAACAAGAAGCACGAGCTTGTGGGGATTATAAGTTCGATAGACGTCGTGCGCTCCCTGTTGGTGGAGATGAACCGGGAAATCATGCGGCTAGAAAAGATACACCAAAGGGAGGGGGGGAGTATTTCGTCAACCTTTTCGGAAATGGAATTCAATGTTGCCCGTTACGATTTCGAGATGGCGGGTCGGGCCTCGACGGAAATAAAAAAGGCTCTGAAGGGGCACAATATCGATCCGAAGATTATCAGGCGTATCGCCATCGCCAGTTACGAGCTGGAAATAAACATTGTGGCCCACTCGCAGGGCGGCAAAATTCGCTGTAGCATCCTGCCGGACAAAGTGAGCGTCATGGCCTCCGACAAGGGGCCGGGCATTGCCGACGTAAACCTGGCCCTGCAGGAAGGCTGGTCCACGGCCAACGAGTATATCCGTTCCCTGGGTTTCGGCGCGGGAATGGGTCTTGCCAACACCAAGCGGGTTTCCGACGAGTTTTCGATCCAGTCCGTCGTGGGAGCCGGCACCACGGTGCGATCCGTGGTGTACATACATTCGTCGAAGGACGAATAGGGGCGACGCATGACGATTCGGGATCTTGCCGCGAGCCTGGGGGCGGAAATATGCCAAGGGGAATTCGATGACGCGGAGCTTACCGGCGCCTACACTTCGGATCTGCTTTCCGACGTAATGGCCAACGCGAAGGACGGCGGCGCCCTTGTCACGATCCAGGCTCACAAGAACACCGTGGCGGTTGCCACCCTGGTAAACATTTCCGTGATTGTCGTCTGCAACTCGCGGCCACTACTGGACGACATGCTGGAGGCGGCGCGGGACGAAGGGATTGCGGTCATTCGAACAAGCGAAAACCAGTTTACCGTGTCGGGAAAGATTTGGGATCTGCTGAACCCCGCAGTTATCGCAGGCAAGTAACGTCCCTGCGATAAAAAAATGTCATGCTAGATTCACCCTGCCAAACACCTTCAGCACATACGTGTCCATTAGCACCGACTCCAGAGCCGAGCTGGAGGAGCGGGTCAGCACGTCGTATTCGGCGGTAATGGCAAGACAGGCATCAACGGCGGCGGCGGTGTAACGGCGGGCGGCGGCGGCGTAGTCGCTTTTGGCCTTGGGATGGGAAAGGCCGATCTTTTTCAGCTCGAAGCTGTTGTCCGCCTTGCCCTCCCTGGAAAGGGCCAGGTAAGCGCGTAACTTCCTGAAGCACGAGGCTAGGGCTGCGAGAATCGCGATAGGACTTTCCTTTGCCGCAAGCAGGGTGTGCAGGGACTCGATGGCTTTCGGGACATCTCCGGTGGCGATTCGCGAGAAAAGGGTAAAGGCCGATTCCTCGCGGTTGTGCGAAAGCCACTTCTCTATGTCATCCGCCTCGACCGGGCGATCGTTGGGCAGGAAAAGCATCAGCCGTGAACATTCGCGCTTAAGGGCGTCGGTGTTGTTTTCCACCATCTCCAGAATCAGGTCCACGCCGTCGGGACTTATCTTGCGGCCCTCGCGTCTGAAAAAGGACTGCACCCACTCGGTCTTTTGGTTCTCGAACATTTCGTAAAAGATTTTGCGGTTCGTACTGGGGCAGGCGTTGTCGATACCTGTAGCAAGCTTGAATTCATCGGAAACCAGTATCATCGCAGTGTCGGACTCAAGTTCGTCCATGCACGAGGCGACTATCGAAAGCTCTTCCTTCTTCTTGATTTGGTCGGCGTTTTTTACGATGAACAGACGCGGCTGCGCGAAAAGGCTGTGGTTCTGCACCGCCTCGGCGATTTTCAGCGCGGGGGTTTCGCCGGCGTAAAAGACGAATTCATCGATGGGATTCCCCCTGGAAAACTTCTTCCTGACGTCATCGATCGCGTCCTGCCTTTTTCCGATTTCGGGGCCAAGGAATATGTATGCGTTTGCTGCCGGCATCTTAGTATTCCCGGATTATCTTGGAAAGCTTTCCCAGGATCCGCACGTCCTGGCAAAAAATGGGCTGATAATCGGGGTTCTCGGCCTGTAGCTTGATACGGGAACTTTCCTTGTAAAAGCGCTTCAGCGTAACGGCGTCGTCAACCACCGCCACGGCGATCTCGCCGTTCCTGACAAGGTTCCGCTTTTCTATTATCGCCATGTCCCCGTCCATGATCCCAGCACCGGACATGGAATCCCCGCGCACCCTGACGGCGAAATACGTCTTGTTTTTTTTCAGCGTGGACTGATCCAGCCTAAGAGTGCCTTCCCAGTTTTCCTCCGACAGGATTGGAACCCCCGCCGCAACCGTTCCCACAATAGGAATTTGCAGCAGCGAATCCTCGTCGCCGGCCGCGTCCTTTTCGGTTCCGTCCCCGGACACGGTCAGTTTGAGCGTGCGCGGGCACCTGCCGTTCTGCTCCAAACAGTTCTTTTTTCGAAGCGCCGTAACATGATCATGCGCGCCTTTCATGGAAATACCAAAATGCTCCGCAATCTCCCGTATGCTGGGAGGGTAGGAATGTTTCTCGATGTGGTCAGCGATGAACGAAAGCACGGCCTTCTGGCGGTCGGTAAGTTTCTTCATTGCCCTTCCTTTCCGTTTTGCACCGCTATTCCAAACTTTTTTAGCTTTGTGTGCAGGTTGCTCGGATAGATTCCGATGGCCTCAGCGGTTCTTGCTATGATACCATTATTTTTGGAAAAATGGAACTCCAAATAACGTTTTTCGAACGATTCTTTTGCGTTGTGGTAATCTCGTTCCAGAATACTTTCGGGGAGGGTCGCTTCCCCGGAAGGCTCTTGCCCGCCATGGCCGCCGCCGGGTACCCTGGTTAAAAGCCCCGAAAGCTCCTCCCCGTCTATGCTGTCGCCCGTGTGCATTACCGATATGCGCTCGGCCAGGTTTTTCAGTTCCCGCACGTTTCCGGGCCAGTCGTGGGAAAGCAGCCGATCAAGAGCGCCCTGTTCCAGGGTGAAGTTTTCCATTCCCAGGCTCTTAAGGAAGTGGTGCAGCAGCAGGGAAATGTCCGCCGGGCGTTCCCGCAGCGGGGGGATGTGTATGGGGATTACGTTCAGGCGGAAAAACAGGTCCTGCCGGAAACGCCCTTGGGCACAGGCCCTTTCCAGATCCATGTTGGTCGCCGCGATAATACGAACGTCGGTCGTGATCGTTTTTTCCCCACCCAGGCGTTCCATTTTCTGTTCCTGTATAACCCGCAGAACCTTGGCCTGCGCCGAAAGGGACATGTCGCCAATCTCGTCCAGAAAAAGGGTGCCGCCGTCCGCGATCTCGAAACGTCCCTTGCGGCTGGAAACGGCGTCGGTAAAAGCGCCCTTTTCGTGGCCGAACAGCTCGCTTTCGATAAGGGATTCGGGAATGGCGGCACAGTTAAGTTCCACGAAGGGACGATCGCAACGGGAGGATCCCCGGTGTATAGCCCTTGCCACGACCTCCTTGCCGGTGCCGTTTTCCCCTGTAATAAGTATGCGCGTGTCGCTTGTCGCGGCCTGTTTGATCGCCTTGCGAATGTCGTTTATCGCCGAACTTGAACCGACTATTTCGTCGCGGGTAAGAATGCTTTTTTTTAGGCTTCTGTTTTCCTCGCGAAGTTTACCCATGGCAAGCGCGTTGCGACATACCGTAAGAATTTTTTCCAGGGAAAGCGGCTTTTCCAGGAAATCAAAGGCGCCGCCCTTAACCGCCCGCACCGCCATGTCGATGTTTCCATGGCCGGAAATCATTACCACCCCAAGCCCGGGCCAGCGTTCGTGTATCTGTTCCAGGGCCTCAAGCCCGCCCAGCTTGGGCAGAAGCACGTCCAGAAAGACCAAGTCCACCTTGTTGTCTTCCAGAATATTTATCCCGGCAACGGCATCCTCCGCGACAAGCACCTTGTATCGTTCGTCTTCCAGAATGGAAGCAAGCGTCTGCCTGATTCCCCTTTCGTCGTCGATAATAAGAATGAGAGCTTCCTTGGTAGCCATTATCCCCCCCCCCCTTCAGTTTCGCCGGCAGGCAAGTCGATAAAAAAGACGGTTCCGATGCCCTCGCTGGAGTTAAACCAGATGCTTCCGCCGTGGTCGTTAACGATTCTTTCGACGATGGAAAGCCCAAGCCCCGTGCCGGATTCCTTGGTCGTAAAATACGGCGTGAACACCTGTTCGGCCTCCTGCCCGGAAATGCCCTTTCCGGAATCCTTCACGCTGATCCTGCAGTACCGCACGCCCTTTTTCTTTACAAGATCGGTTCTTATCTCGATGGATCCCCTGCCGTCCATCGCGTCGATGGCATTGATAATCAGGTTTGTAAGAATTCCGGAAAAGCGTATCTTCTCTATTTTGACGACAAGATCGCCGGCGACGTGGGCGATGTCGAACACGACATTGGGATGCGAGCTTTGGTACGGGCTGATCAGCTCGGGAATAACCTCGTCGAATTTTATCGACGACTTCGAGGGTTCCATCGGCTTGGAAAGCGTCCTGAATTCGTTTAACAGCGTCGAAAGCCCCTCGGTCTCCTGGATGATCGCCATCATGGAATCCTCGATTATACCGCCGACCTGTTCCGGATCGTTGCGCCAGCGCCGCAGAACCCTTTCGGCGGAAAGCTTTATCGGGGTAAGCGGGTTTTTTATCTCGTGGGCGAGCTGTTGCGCCATGTTCTGCCATATCGATATTTTCTCCGCCTTTACCAACGCAGCCCTGGACTTTTCCAGATCCTGAACCATGGCGTTGAACGATCTCACCAAAAGCCCAAGCTCGTCGCCACGGCGGGACAGGATCTGCACGGAAAAGTCACCCTCGGCGACGCGGCGGGTCGCCTCGGTAAGCTCGGCGATTGGGCTGGTGATGCGGCGGGTAAACGAAATCGCTATAATCATCGTCATGAGCAGGGGGGGGATGAAAAACACGCCGAAATAAAAGACTTCTAGTATTCGCACGTTGTCCCGCAGTATTCCAATAACCTCGAACCGCTCCACCTGGGTCTCTATCGCGGCCACCCCGAAGTCAAAGCCTTCGCTAAGGCCGTAACTGGCCAGCCTGATTTGGTTCGGGCCGGGCACCATCACGTAACGGATAAAGCCGGTGTCGCGGGGCAGTTCCCGCACGGGAAAACCCTGCATCTGCGAAGGCGGCATGGCGAGTCGTCCGGCCTCGTTGCCCAGGAAGGCGGTATCCTGCCAGCCGTCTTCGGTAAAAAGGAAATACTGCACCGAGGCAATGCCATGGGGCGGCGATTCTATCGCGTTCCAGTCGGTTGTCCTTAGCAGGCTTTCAAAGCGGTCGATATGGAAAGAGAAGGATTCCACGGCGAACGAGCGCGAGGCGCGCTGCGCCGCGTCCGCGTCAAAGCTGTGCCAAAACCTGACCATCTCGCTGATGGAAAGACTGGTAACGATGGTTATCGGCGCGGTCGCAAAAACTACCGTAACGACAAAGTACGCCAACAGCTGCACCCTGAATTTTATTCCGGGGCGACGGGCGACAATGTCCCCCAGCATGTTCGCAACGGCAATCCCCAGAAAAACCAGCAGCACAACCGGGGCCGAAAAAAAAACCAACAGGCTTAGCGTGTCGGGAATCCTGCCTTCGTATAAGGTGCCCCAAAAGAACGACCGCGTAAACAACACCGTCAGGATACATAGCAGTATGTACACAAAGACCAGACCCCTGGTGTTTAGGAATAAATACTGCGGACGTGTCTTCACGGCATTCAGGCCCCTTCGTTTTCATCTTCGTAAAATTTCGACTCGAAAAGGCGGGTTATGATCTCGACCGCCTTTTCCTCGTCCTCCCCGTCGGCAATTACCTTTATCACCGTTCCGTAGCTTGCCCCCAGGGTGATAACGCCCATGATGGATTTCGCGTTTATCCTATCCCTGCCTTTTTCGAAATGGATGCTGCACTTGAAATTTTTGGTTTCCTGGACGATAAGCGCGGAGGGGCGGGCATGGACACCGGCCCGGTTCGAAACGATTACGTTTTGCTCAATCATGTCTGTCTGTTCCTACGTTTTTTATAGAGTATTGTCATGCCAGAAGAACACAGGGCGACTGGCATCGCTTTCATTCCACTTAAGGATGTTTTTCTTGAACTCCCTGGCGGCGTTATAGCCCATCGATTTGAGCTTCTCGTTCATCGCGGCGGTCTCGATGATGATGGGAATGTTCCGCCCGGGTTTTACGGGTATCTCCAGCTTGGGAATATTGACCCCCAGGAATTCCATCATCTGCTCGTCGCCGCCCAGCCTGTCGTATGACTTGGCGGAATCCCAGGTTTCCAGTTCCACGACAAGCTGGACCTCTATCCTGTCCCGGATCGCCCTGACGCCGAACATGTGGGTAATGTTGATGATACCCAGCCCCCTGATTTCCATGTGGTGCCCGAGTATCCTGTTGGCCCCCATGCCCATAAGCATGTTGCCGTTAACACAGTGCATGTCCACGACGTCGTCCGCCACCAGCCGGTGACCCCGGTGAACCAGCTCCAGGGCGGTCTCGCTCTTTCCCACCCCGGATTCACCCAGAAGCAGAATCCCCAGGCCGAAAACCTCGACAAGCACCCCGTGGATGGTTTGGTGCGGGGAAAAAACCTCGGCCAGGACACGCAAAAGCCTGGCGGAAAAATCGGTGGTTCCCAGGTTTGTCTGCAAGATTGGGCACTTGTTTTCCTCGGCTATCTCCTGGAATTCCCTGCTTGGGTTCAGGCCATGGGTGAAAATACAGCAGGGCACGGGGTAACTGAACAGGGTTCGGACGTTCTGCAGGTTGCCCTCCCTTTCCAGCTGGTGCATGTAGGAGCATTCCCCCCTGCCGAAAAGCTGGATTCGCTTGAAGGCAAAGTCCTCGTAATACCCCATTAGGGCGCCTATGGGACGGTTCAGGTCGGGAATTGTGACTTCCCTGGACAGGCCTTTCCTTCCGCCTATACACTGGAGGTTAAGCGAATTGTGTTCCTTGAGGTCGATTTTTATCAAATCCAGAACCGTAAAGCCTATATCGTCCATGGCGTGCCCATACGTGCAATCTTACATAAAAAACCGGCCCTGTGCAATCCGGCCGGATCCCCCGTGATCCCAGGGTCACAAAAATAAGCCAAAACTTTTGGATGATTTTTTTCGGCTTTGGTGTTACGATTGTGTGTTATGACCAGGAAAAACCAAATAAGCCGTGTAGTTTTCCGCAGGCGGGTCTTCGTCATGTCCCTTTTGCTTGCCCAGATTGCTATTTTGCTTTCCCTGGTCATGGGGGCGGATCTGTTTTTCAGGTATGCAAACTTGGTTTTAAGCACGCTGAGTATCGTCGTCTGCGTGCACGTTCTGAACAGGCAAACCAAGGCGGCCTATAAGATTACCTGGATATTCCTGATCCTGCTGTTCCCCTTTTTCGGGGGGGCTCTGTACGTTTTCTTCCATTTCCAGTCAACCTCCCGCAAATTCAAGCGCCTGACCGACCAGATCAACACCGAAAGCCAGGCCGCCTTCTACCTTGGCGGGGATCACCTGCCGCAACTTGTGGAGGCATACCCCGGGTTTGAGTCGCAGGCCAGGTACCTGCAGAACCATGCCGGGTTTCCGGTGTTTTCCGACACGAGAACGCTTTACTTCGATTCCGGGGAGTCGTATTTCCACCGGGTGCTTGAGGAGCTGGAAAAGGCCCAAAAGTACATCTTTCTGGAGTTTTTCATCGTGCGGGAAGGGGAGATGTTCGGCGCGATACTTTCGATCCTGGAGCGGAAAGCCAGGGAGGGTCTTGACGTGCGGCTGGTATACGACGACCTTGGGTGCTTCTTTTCCCTGCCCCCGGATTTCAAGCAGACCATGGAGGGCAAGGGCATCAAGTGCTTTGTGTTCAACCCGTTCAGGCCGGTGCTCGCGTCGCTGCACAACAACCGCAACCACCGCAAGATAATCGCCATCGACGGCAAGGTGGCGTTTACCGGCGGCGTGAACATAGGGGACGAGTACATCAATGCCGTCGACCGTTTCGGCAGGTGGAAGGACGCGGCAATCATGCTGGAAGGGAAGGGGGCCTGGTCCTTCGCGCTTATCTTTTTGCAGATGTGGAACACCTCGCCGGAGATGAAAGGGGACGCGACCCTTAGGGACAATTACGGGGCGTTCTATCCAAGGGACGGCTCCGGCGACAAGACCGGGGAAGGGTTCGTGCAGCCATACTCGGACAACCCCGTCGACGACGAGAACGTCTGCGAGCATGTGTACATCCAGATAATCAACAGGGCCAGGAAGTACGTGTATATCAACACCCCGTACCTGATCCTGGACGACAGCCTCCTTTCCGCGCTGACCCTGGCCGCGAAAAGCGGCGTGGACGTCCGGATCATTACCCCGCATCGCTGGGACAAATGGGTAGTGGCCTTCACGTCGCGATCCTACTACCGGCAGCTTATCTCCGCCGGTGTAAAGGTCTACGAGTACACCTCCGGCTTTAACCACGGCAAGACCTTTGTCTCCGACGATATCGTAGCAACCGTCGGCACCGCGAACCTGGACTTCCGGAGTCTGTACCTGCATTTCGAGTGCGGCGTTATCGTCTACAGGGGCGAATCGATACAGGCGGTGAAAGAGGACTTCCTGCGGACGGTTCCAATCTCGCACGAGATAACGCTAAGGGAATGCTCCCGCAACGTGTTTCAGCGGGTGTTCTCCAACGTGCTTCGGATTTTCGCGCCGCTGATGTGAGCGGGCAAAACAACATATCTTTATCAAGAGGGAAACATGGCGGCGATCGGGAAATTTGCGGGCTCGGATTTGGAAATAGCGCAGGCGGTGTATCCGGAACACGCGCTTCACATAGACAGAATCGCGGAAAGGGCCGGCATTCCGGACGAGTACGTCGAGCATTACGGAAAGCACAAGGCGAAGATCGATTACCGTTACCTGCAGGGGAACGGGGGGGCCGACGGCAAGCTGGTTCTGGTGACCGCGATCAGCCCCACTCCGGCCGGCGAGGGCAAGACGACGACTACCGTGGGCGTTACTGACGGCCTTGCGAAGATAGGGAAGAAGGCGATGCTCGCCCTGCGCGAGCCCTCGCTTGGGCCGGTCTTCGGCGTTAAGGGCGGCGCGGCCGGCGGCGGGTGGGCGCAGCTTATCCCCATGGAGGACATCAACCTGCACTTTACCGGGGACTTCCACGCAATCGGCGCGGCGAACAACCTTCTTGCCGCGATGATCGACAACCATATTTACCAGGGAAACAAACTGGGAATCGACCCCCGCAAAATCATGTGGCGAAGATGCGTCGACATGAACGATCGCCAGTTGCGCTTTGTTACCAGCGGGCTTGGGGGAAAGGCCAACGGTGTTCCCAGGGAGGACGGCTACGACATTACCGTCGCCTCGGAGGTCATGGCGATACTCTGCCTCGCGTCCAGCATCGACGACCTGAAGGAACGCCTGGGGCGCATTATCGTTGGCTACACCTACGGCAAACCGTCCGACGAAAAACCGGTTACGGCGGCGGATCTTAGGGCCCAGGGCGCGATGGCCGCGCTTCTAAAGGACGCGCTGAAGCCCAACCTTGTGCAGACCCTGGAAGGCACGCCGGCATTCGTCCACGGCGGGCCCTTCGCCAACATAGCCCACGGATGCAACTCGCTTATGGCGACGCGCATGGCGCTGAAGTGCGCGGACTACGTCGTAACCGAGGCCGGCTTCGGCGCGGATCTTGGGGCTGAAAAATTTCTTGACATAAAATGCCGCTTCGGCGGGCTTAAACCCTCGGCGGTGATAATCGTCGCGACCGTGCGCGCGCTGAAGTTCCATGGCGGGGTCAGGAAGGCCGATCTGGAAAACGAAAACCTTGCGGCCCTGGAGGCCGGCCTGCCTAATCTTTTGCGGCACATCGACAACATCACAAAGGTGTACGGGCTTCCGGCGGTAGTTGCGATCAACGCCTTCCCCAGGGACACAAAGGCCGAGCTTGACCTGGTCGCGGCGAAGTGCCTGGAGCTTGCCCCGGACGTACCCGTCGCGCTTTCCGAGGTATGGGCCAAGGGCGGCGAGGGCGGGACAAGGCTTGCCGAGGAGGTCGTGCGGCTTTGCGAACGACCCAACGATTTTGAATTCGCCTACGACGTCAATCTTTCCGTCAACAAAAAAATCGAGGCAATCGCCCGTAAAATCTACCGCGCCGACTCCGTTTCGATTCTGCCCCCCGCGCAAAAACAGATCGAGCAGCTCGAAAGGCTGGGCCTGGACAAGGTGCCGGTCTGCATGGCGAAAACCCAGTACAGCTTTTCCGACGATCCCGCGCGGCTCTGCGCACCCACCGACTGGACGCTTACCGTGCGAAACGTAAGGCTTTCCGCCGGCGCGGGTTTCATAGTCGCGCTTACCGGCGAAATCATGACGATGCCCGGTTTGTCCGCGGTTCCGTCGGCGGAAAAGATAGACGTTGACGGCGACGGCACTATCTCTGGGCTGTTCTAGGGTGTATTCCCCTTGAAGAAAACCCGGATGGCCTATGGTCTTCTGTCGATTCTGTTCCTGGTCGCAGGCATAGGCATATACTTCCTGTTCAGGGATTTGAGCGGTCTGTTGCTTTTTACCTGGGTGCCATTCCTGGAATTCGTCGGGAGCGTTCACATAAGGTTGCCGCCGTCCGTCCTGGCCAACGCGCTGATGCACAACACGGCGGGCATGTTGTGGTTTGTTTCGGGAATCCTTTTTTTCAGGTTTCTGTGGTTTCCCCGGCCCAGGACGCAAGGGATCTACATCGCCTGCTTCTGCCTGGTTGCCGCCGGTCTGGAAACAGCGCAGTTGTCGGGAAGGGTGCCCGGAACCTTTGATCCCCTGGATCTGGCCTTTATGGGCGCGGGCGCTTTTGCCGAAAGTCTGGTGTATAATCTTATCGTCAGAAGGAGGGCGGCGGGAAAATAACCATGGCGTTCCATCTGCCGCTTCCCGTCCTTTACGTGGCTGGGTGGATTTTTCGGGTTCCTTTGGGAATACTTTTAGCCAGGCGTTGTTTTCCGCGCCCTGCGGTGTTATACTTGTGGCATGAAAAAGATGTGCTTAATAATTTCAGTCATCGTACTTGCGGTTCCCGCTTTTGCCCAGGAGGATCGGGAAAATTGGGAGGACAACCGGCGAATGGCAGTGGCCGCAAGAATATCCCCCCTCCTTTTGGGATCGCTGCTGAACGGGTTTGGCGTAGACGCGGGGTTCGAGTTCGCTCCGGTGCCGCTCGCGTCGGTCAGGGCGAACATTCGCTACCTTGGCTTTAGCCCCGCCAACTTTGGCTTCGTGTCCTATGACGAGGAGGATGGCACCAACTCGGCAAACGCCAGGCTTTCGCTGATTCGTTTTAATCTGGAGGGGCGCTGGTATCCCGGTGGAAATTATGTGCAGGGCTGGTTCCTTAGCGGCGGTTTGCAGTTCCAGCGGTTTGCCGCCTCCGCATCCCTTTTCGTCGACGACGCGGAGCTGTCCGGGGGAATCGGGATGAATACCTGGAGCGCGTTCGTCGGTCTTGGCCATAAATTTGTTTTCAGAAGCCAGCACAGAGCGGCCTTTATGATTGAGCCGATACTGGATCTGGGCTGGCGGCTTGCCTCCGACATCCCGAGCGAGGTGTTTGCCGTTCCTTTTACGGGCTGGGCGATGGGAGCGAACGGCTTGCGCTTCAGCGTTCTTTTTGGCGTGGCTTTCTAACCGCCAGCCGGGTACAACCTAGGCACGCGCCTGTTGATATTGCAGACAATCTCGTAGGGAATGGTGCCGATCCGCTCCGCCAGAGCATCGGCACCAGGGGCGGATCCGCCGAAAACAACCGCGTCGTCCCAGCGGCGAGCCTCCCCCGGGGGGGGGCCTAGATCGACCATGCACTGATCCATGCAGATGGTTCCCACCAGCGGGTATGTCCCGCCGCCGATCCGCACCTGCCATTTGTTGCTTGCCAGCCTAGGGAGCCCGTCGGCATAGCCAATGGGCAACACCGCAATCGCGGTGTCCCTAGGCGCAACCCATGTCCTGCCGTAGGACACGGATTCGCCTTTTGCAACTTCCTTGACAAGCACCACCTTGGTTCGCAGTTCCATCACCGGTTCCACGCGCAGGGATCCCCGGTCGTGATCCCCGGCGGCCTTGTAGCCGTACAGCAGGATCCCCGGGCGCACCATATCGAACCAGGCATCGGGGTGAAGGATAATGGCGCCGGAATTCGCGGCGTGGACAATGCCCGGGTTCAGGCCCGCGGCGCGTATGCCCTCCAGGGACTCGCGGAAAAGGGAGATCTGCCGTTCCGTGTAGGCGAGGTCTTCCGGGGTGGTGGAATCGGAAACGGCGAAGTGCGTGGCGGTTCCGGCGTATTCCAGCGCGGCGCTGCCGGCCAACCGTCCGGCCAGGGCGGGCGCTTCCCCCGGGGTGCATCCCAGCCGCCCCATGCCGGTGTCTATTTTCAGGTGGACGGAAAGCCGCGTGTTGGCCCTGGACGCGGCGTCGTCCAGCATGGCGGCGAATTCGCCGTCCGAGACGAGGGGTGAAAGCCCGTTTTCGACGATCCGGGGAATCTCCCCCGGCAAGGGCTGGGAGAAAAGCAGTATCGGCGCGGCGATTCCCTGTTGCCGCAGGGTCTCCCCTTCCTGAACGGTCGCCACCCCAAGGCAGGACGCCCCGGCATCAAGGCTTGCGCGTGCAATGGCCAGGGCTCCGTGGCCGTAGGCGTCGGCCTTTACCGCCGCGCATATCCGGCGCTCCGCCCCCACCCGTTTTCGTATGGCGCGGAAATTCCCGGCGAATTTGTCCAGGTGAATAATCGCCCTGGTTGCTCTTGTGGTAATGATCCTAACCTTCCTTAGCGACATTGTACATGAGAGCCGGGGATTTAACAAGCAAACCGGGGATCGCGGCCAGGGATCCTGGGGGAAAACCAAGGTTATGGTTTCCTCCTCCATCGTTTCCTCGTAGTCAAGGTCAAGCCTTTCGATAATAGCCGGAAACGCGCCCAACGCACCCCCCTGTCGAGTTCCCCGGGCTTCCCGTATACTAAAACCATGCCTTCGCAGATTTTGCATACCCTTTTTGGCGAGGATCTTCTCGATGCCCTTCGCTCGCGGCTCGCCTCGGGAACGCCATGGCAAGGCCGGTGGGACAGGGTTTGCCGGGGGGCCTTTGCCGTCGGCTGCCAGGGCCCGGACATTTTCTACCACAGCAGGAACACCAGGCCCCTCGCGCTTGAATACGGGAGTCTCCTGCACCGCCGCGGCTTCGGCACCTTCTGCGCCCAGCTTCTAAGGCTGGCCCTGCCAACAGAGGCGAGCCCGCCCCGGAACCCAAGCGCCCATGCCGCCTATGCCCTGGGCTTTCTTTCCCACGCGGCGCTGGATCGCGGATGCCATCCCTACATCATATACAAGTCCGCCACCGTGAACGCGCGCGGCGAGGAAAACAGCCTTTACCATCCCTTCTTTGAGCGAATCCTGGACACGCTTATGCTTAGGGAACTGCGTGGAATGGAAACCGGGGATTGGGATCAGGGACTGCTGGCGGAAACCTGTGGCCGGCCGCCTGGGTTAAAGGAACTTGTCGCCGGCGCAATGGTCGCCGCCTTTCCCGAAAAAGCGGCCGGGGATCAAAAACTTGCCGGGCGAATGGACAGCGCCTTCGCCGACAGCGCGCGTTTCTACAGGCTTACCGATCCGGCAAAGACCTTTGTGGAAACCCTGGACGCGCCCCCGCCGCTCAATCGCCGCTACCTTTCGGTGGTCTACCCCCTGGAACTTCCCCGGCATATCGATTTTCTTAACAAAAACCAGGAACCCTGGTATTACCCCTATCGCCCGCCAAATCTCGGCGTTCCCGAAACCCCGGACACCCGATCGTTCCCGGAGGTTTACGCCGACGCGCTACAAGCCGCCGTCGATACCATCCTGCCGTGCATGGTTCGATACATGGAAACCGGCGCCTTTCCCCTCGAAGCCGCGGCGCACATCGGCAACGGCAGCCTTTCGATCCACGACGGGGAGGGCAAACCCTGCGCGCCAAATTTTTCTTCCCCGTTGCCATTGGCCACGGTGTTGGAACACCAGGCGAAACTTCGCGCGACATTAGTACCCCCCCCTCCCCCCTAATATAAACAGCCGACTAAAATTTAACCCATGGCAAAAAAATTGCTTGACTCATTCGATCGGAGCTGACATAATGTATGCTACAAACTGACGATCGACAAGACTTTATTCGCGTAGAGTCGTGCTGACAGAAAACCAAAGCCGTTTGTGGTAAAGATTATGAAAATTCGCAAGACGCGGAAAGAAATAACGCCGCAAGCTGACAAAGGCGCGGCGCACGCCTTTGTCAAACACCTGGCAGATAATATTTTTCCGCACATTCACATTTTTTGGGGGAAACTATGTTTAGCAGTCTAAAGACCAAACTGATTGTCCCGATCGTGGGACTGCTGGTAATTATGGTCACTTTCATTTTCGTGTACGTGTCCGTAAGCTCGACGGATCTCGCCAGTAACCTGACGGACGAACGCGGCGACGCGGCGGCCCAAATGGTACACCTGTACGTCGACGGCCTGACCGAGCGTATGCGCGTAACCGCATACGCGATATCAAGCAGCAATGGCCTGATTTCGGCGGTCAATAACTGGAACGAGGGCATAGACCGGGCGGGAAACCGGCTGTCGTTATATCGGTACCTAAACAGCCGGATGAGCGAACTGGGGCTGGACGGCTTTGTCGTATTCGACCGGGCGGGGGACATAATACTGCGAACGCATGATTTCGGCCACTACGGCGACAACCTTCGCCACCTGCCCCACGTAGCCGCCGCTCTCGACCACGGCACAAACTCCACGCTGTTTGTCTCCACCCCGGCTCAGCCAATGGGCCTGACCGGCGCCACGCCGATACGGGAAAACGGCGAGGTCATCGGCCTGATTTCCGCGACCCTGTTTTTCCACACCGACGAATTCGTGGACCAGATATCCAAGGGGTTCAGCGCGGAGGTTACGGTATTTGCCGGAAACACGCGCGTCGCCACCACGTTCCTGGACGCCGCCGGAAACAGGGAAGTCGGCATAGACGCGCCACGGGAAGTCATAGATTCCGTCATGGGCAGGGGCGAGCCATTTAGGGACGATCTGATCCTGGGGGGGGTGGATTTTGACGTGTATTATCTTCCGCTGCTTGGGTGGGGGGGGGATCGCGTGGGCATGTTCTTCGTGGGCTTCTCCAACGAGCATACCATCGCCGCCGTCAACGCGCTTCGGCGAAACCTGCTTATCATAGGCATCGTGAGTCTCTTGGTGGTCGCGTTCGTAATGCTCGTGTTCATCATGCGGATGCTGAAGCCAATCGGCCTTTTGACGCTTACCCTTGACGGCACCGCCGACGGCGACCTGACAAAAAGACTTCCGGAGGAAGGCAGGGACGAGATAGCCAGGGCCTCCCGCTCGTTCAACAAGACGATGGAAGAGCTGCGAAAAATGATTACCGCGATCAAGCAACAGGCGGGAACCTTGGCCGACATCGGCGACAACCTTGCCAGCAACATGACGCAGACCGCGTCCGCGATGAACGAGATTACCGCCAACATCCGGAGCATCAAGGGCCGGGTATTGAATCAAAGCGCCAGCGTCACCGAGACCAACGCAACCATGGAACAGGTTACCGCCAATATCGACAAGCTAAGCGGGCACGTCGAGCGGCAGACAGGCGCCGTGTCGCAGGCATCGTCCTCTATCGAGGAAATGATGGCCAACATCCAGTCCGTAACCGCGACGCTTGTCAAGAACGTTGAAAACGTGCGGGACCTGCAGGATGCGTCGGAAACAGGCAAGTCAAGCCTGCAGGAGGTGGCGCACGACATTCAGGAGATCGCCCGCGAATCCGAAAGCCTTCTGGAAATCAATTCCGTAATGGAGAACATCGCCAGCCAGACGAACCTTCTTTCGATGAACGCGGCAATCGAGGCCGCGCACGCCGGCGACGCGGGCAGGGGCTTCGCCGTCGTCGCGGACGAGATCCGCAAGCTGGCCGAGTCATCGGGCGAGCAGTCCAAGGTTATCGGCAGCGTGCTAAAAAAGATCAGGGAATCGATGGACAAGATTACACGTTCCACCGACAACGTCCTTAACAAGTTCGAGGCGATTGACCGGGGCGTAAAAACCGTCGCGGACCAAGAGGAGCTTATCCGCAGCGCCATGGAAGAGCAAAACGAGGGAAGCAAGCAGGTCCTTGGCGCGTCCGGGCAGGTCAGCCAGATAACGCATCAGGTAAAGGGCGGATCGATGGAAATGCTGGAGGGCAGCAAGGAAGTAATCGCGGAAAGCAAAAACCTGGAAAAGGCGACGCAGGAGATAACCAACGGCATGAACGAGATGGCCGCCGGCGCGGAACAGGTGAACAAGGCTGTAAACAGCGTCAACGATCTTACCGACAGGAACCGGGAAAACATTACGTCGTTGGTAAAGGCCGTCTCACGATTCAAGGTTTGACGCGGCGGGCCTTTTCAGTTCCGCCAGCCTAGTGCCAACTGCTATACTGACGGCGTTCTCCAAATCGGTCTGCACGCCCTTCCTGAACCGCTCGATTGCGTCGTCATTATAGGAAACCATAGAAAACAATTGCGGGCTGTCAAATTCAAGAGCCCTTGCTATACGCTCTAGCATTTCGGGTGAGGGGAATTTGTTTTCTTGCTCAATCTGTGCGATATAATGGGCAGAAATTCCAATTTTTTCCGCTAGCTTTGCCTGTGACAGCCCCAAAATTCGCCGTCTTGCCTTGATGTTATATGATAATAAAGCCCTTAGACTTGTCATCCATAAAAAATAAGTTTACGCTGCAAATTTTTGTTGACAAGTGCCGAATGGGTATAGTATTATGCTACACATGATTATATATCACTGATAGGCACAATGATATATCACCATAAGGAACGCCTGCGCGGGAACAAACGGGTGGGTGAAACTAGAAAAAAGGAAGATTTCATGAAAAACATGGGCAATTTTTTGGGCACTGTCGCCTTTGTCGCGGCAATCGGACTTTTGTGGGTAGGATGCGCCACGCAATCGGCGGAAAGCCCCGGCGGAATGACGCTGGACCAGGCAATCGCGGACGCCGCAACCCGCATAGACGAGCGGATTCCGGCGGGATCAAAAATCGCCCTGCTTAATTTTACTTCACCCTCGGATCGCTTTTCCCTGTACGTACTGGACGAGCTTTCGGCGAACCTGTTGGACAGCGGAAGGCTTACCGTGGTTGACCGAAGGGAGATCGACCTTATCCGCGGCGAATTCGATTTCCAGCTTTCCGACGAGGTGGGCGACGATTCGATGCAGAGCATGGGGCAGATGCTTGGGGCACAATCCATCGTGTCCGGTTCCCTGACCGAGATTGGTGGCGATTACCGCATCGCGATCCGCGTGCTGAACGTGCAGAGCGCGGCTATCGAGGTGCATTTTAGGTCGGATATCGCCAACGACAGGCGCGTTCAGGCTTTGCTTGAAGGTGGAAGAGCCGGCGGGATGGCAAGTGCTCAGCCACGACCGCCAGTGGTGCAAACCCCGGCAACCCAGGCGGTACCTGCCCAGGTGGCGGTTTCGCCCGCCGTTGCCAATCCCACCCCTGCCGCCCCCACGGTTACCGCCATAGAAGTAACCGCCAGATCCGCCGGCACACTCTTTTTCCAGGATCGGGAAATCGCGACCCTGTGGGACAACGAAACCTACACCATATCCATTGATGGACCGGGAACCTTCGCATTGCGGCTAGCCATGGCAGATCGCGCGGAAACCCGTTCCGTCGTGATTAACGCGAGGGGGATAACGAGGGTGAATCTCGGCGGCACTTTCGCGGTAGGCGATGTCGGCCCGGCGGGGGGCATAATCTTCTACGACAGAGGCCGACACATAGACGGCTGGCGGTGGTTAGAGGCTGCGTCTCAAGACCTTACCGCGCCGGCAGAATGGGGAGCGGCTGAGCAAAACATAATCGGGACAAGCACGGCGCTAGGAACGGGGAGGCAGAACACGCAAATCATAGTGAACCATTTGAGGCAACGTAACGAGAGTGGCAGGGCAGCGGAGCTTGCGCAGAATTTCACCCAGAATGGGTTTACGGACTGGTTTTTGCCGAGCAGGGAAGAGCTGAATCTGATGCACATAAATTTGAGGCAAAGGGGTCAGGGGAACTTCACGGACGGTGTATATTGGTCTTCTTCGCAAGGATCTATGATTCAGGGAGCATGGGTTCAGAGCTTTTCTGATGGCAGACAGAGTGGTAACCCCTTTTCCTCAGCATTGTTAGCTAATAAATCAATGGCACGCTTAGTGCGCCCCATACGGGCTTTTTAATGCCAAGTTTGCCAAGGAGATATTCATAATGAAAAAGAAACCAACCGTTTACGGCGCATTTGCCGTAATCTTCGCGCTTGCCTTTACCGCCTGCGCGGCAACCCCCGCCCCTGCTCCAGAACCATCGCCAATGGAGGAACTAAGCAGGGCAATACGCGACGTGTCGAACCATTTGAACGGTAATGTCCCGTCGGGAAGAATGATTGCCTTTGTAAACGTCCAATCCGGCTCCGCGGAACTCTCGAATTTTATCATTGACGATCTAATCGCAAATGCCGTGACCGACAGAATCTTTACCGTGGTGGATCGCCAACGACTGGACTACATCCGCGCCGAGCAAAACATACAACTATCCGGGGAAGTCGACGACGAAACAGCCCGCAGCATAGGCAGCTTCTTGGGCGCGCATACAATCGTGTCGGGAAGGGTAAGTTCGTTTGGCGGCCACTTCCGCCTGACAATACGCGCCCTCGATGTGGAAACGGCGGAGGTGCAAGGCCAGTACAACCGAATCATCGGCACGGAGAGAGCCATGGCCACGCTGATGGGAGCTGGCGGGGGACAGGTGGCGCAAGCCCCGGTTGTGCAAGTCGCGCGGGCTCCAGTTGCGCGATCTCTGGCGACACAGGTGGTACAGGTACCAGCCGGCCAGGTTACACCTGCTGCCCCCACGGTAACCGCCATAGAGGTAACCGCCAGATCCGCTGGCACGCTGTTTTTTCAGGACAGGGAAGTAGCGACGCTGTGGGACAACGAAACTTACACCATAGCCATTGACGGGCCAGGAACCTTCGCGCTGAGGCTGGCCATGGCAGATCGCGCGGAAACCCGTTCCGTCGTGATTAACGTGAGGGGGATAACGAGGGTAAATCTTGGTGGCACTTTCGCGGTAGGCGATGTCGGCCCGGCGGGAGGCATAATCTTCTACGACAGAGGCCGCCACATCGACGGCTGGCGGTGGCTGGAGGCTGCTCCGCGCGACCTTGTGCCGTCTGAGTGGGGGGCGTATGGGCAAAACGTAATAGGAACAAGTACGGGGCTTGGAACAGGAAGGCAGAACACGCAGATCATCGTGGACAATTTGAGGCAGCGCAACGAGGTCGGCAGGGCAGCGGATACTGCGCAGAATTTCGCTCATAACGGATTTACGGACTGGTTTTTGCCGAGCAGGGAGGAGCTAAACCTAATGTTCATAAACCTGCGGCAAAAAGGGCTGGGGAATTTTACGAACAATTGGTACTGGTCTTCTTCGCAGGCCAATGCTAATGAAGCATGGTACCAATCCTTTTTCAGTAATCGTACGGCTGGTCGCCAGGAGCATAGAACGGCGGCAGGGATTGGTTTGCATCCGCATGGGAAGCATCAAGTATTCCACGTGCGTCCCATCCAGGCTTTTTAGTGGCAAGTTTTTTAAAGGAGGTCTGCATGGAAAAATTGGGAATGATCCCATTAATTGCGAATCCATACAAACGGCAAGCTCTGGTGGCATTGCGCTAGAATTTGGAAAAAAGTATGGAGGTTAAATATGGGCAGTAAATGTGGCACGATACCAATCGGGGTGATTTTAAGTCAGTTGCCATGCCGTGGAAATGTAGGGATAGATAAATGCAATGCTCCGAACCACGGTTGTGAATACGAACAGCAAGTAGATGATTTCCGTTGGAAATGTACTTCTTGTAACAGTACGTTTATCAGCCCTTATGCGGTATGTACATCTTGCGGAGCAGGGGGAGCCGATTACGTAGGGACGGCATAGAAAAGAATAACAGTGTCCTCCAACCAGCCAAAACATAATTTTCCATGGCGTTTTTTGGATAATTACCGCTGTCGCTGGTTTAGGCTCTGCGGAAAGAGGTTTGGCAGGTGGCGTTCCAGGGGAAACGCCAATGTGGAAAAGTTTTTCTGGGAAATTATAGCCAACGGGCTTTAAACGTAAAGGAGTTAATCATGGCAAAAATGGATGTAGCGGCATATCTGGGACGTGCCGATGAGTATGTGCGCAAAGGTAACTACGAACTGGCTTTATCGAACATGAAAGTAGCCGTAGCAATGGATCCCCATAACGTTGGTCATCGGGAAAAACTTGAAAGGCTGTCCGCATTTATCGGGAGACAATCAACGATAGTGGCTTATCTCCTGTTTGTTTTTTTGGGGCTCTTTGGTATTCATCAGTTTTATATTCGCAATGTCATATCTGGTGCCTGGCGATTAATACTGATGGGTGTCTTTTTCTCTTTCCCTTTTCAGGGCATTCTGGCTTATGTATTATCTACCATATGTGCAGGCGCCGTTATTGCTTTTTGGGGTAAAGATCTCATAACCCTGCGCAAACAGGTTCGCTATGCAGATACTCGCATTTACTTCATCCCTGTCATAAGGTTTCTTTTTAACGGTATTTACAACATCCCTGTCATGGGGTCCATTTGCTCTTTCGTCAGAAATGCTATCGAAATTATTTTAGGATGGATCAATGATATTTTATGGGCGATCAACATAAAACCTCTCATCAAAAGGGGTTTTATCGTCAAAGGGGTTTTTATCGGTGCAATTATCGGCACCATTGTTGGCGGTGTAGGAGGCATCATTATCATCATTATCGGTCACAATATTGGCGGTGTCGGAGGTGCCATAGTTTCTGCCGTTGGCATTTTTTCGGCAGTTGTTTTCGGCATTAACGGTGGTATTGTCGGCGGTACTAGCGATGAATATTTTCGTGATATTTGTAGAATTATGGAGAAGGGGACATGAACTATTGGGACGAGGTTAAACGAATCCAGGTTTCGATGAGAGGTGCCTCAATTTATACCGAAGAGGCAACCAAAATCATCGATGGAATTACAGGAAAGCATGGGTATTTTTTCACGGTCAACGCTATTTACAAAGCCGTCCCCATGGAAGAAATCAACCGCATAATTTCGGAGGCGAAAAAAAGGGGCGGGGATGACGCGGTAATGGCGGTAGAGATGGAAGAAGCCTATAAAGACGAAGGCCCTTTCGTGGTTGGAGAGGAACTTGCGGAAGCCGAAATTATCGAGAACAAAGCCGCGCTTGACAACGTTATTCGGCAGATCGAGGCCGAGGTTTCCGAATATCTAAAGAAGCGCGGGGCTTGATATGTTACCAATTACCACTATAGATGAAGCCCTGGTGGCGGTGAAAGAAGACGGCGATAACCTTGCGAATGTGCCCAAAGAACTTATAACAGCAGAAGTCTGCATAGAGGCCGTAAAGAAAAAAGGCTATGCACTTGGGTACGTACCGCCAGAATTCAGAACAATGGAATTGTACCTTGAGGCGGTAAGGCAGGATGGTTATGCGCTTAGGCATATACCTGAAAAGCTTAGGACGGCCGAGATCTGTCTTGAGTCCATAAAGCAGGATGGTTGCGCACTTCGATATGTGCCTAAGGAATTCGTAATGGCGGAACTATGTCTTGAGGCGGTGAAGTGTAAAGACAGGGGCGATAAGTTTCATTATGAACTGGGCGTAGCGATTGAAGAGGCCGTGAAAGCTAGTGGTGGTATGTCCACTCATGAGGTACTAGAATGTATTAAGGGAAACGGTTCGTTGCCACAAGAAGCAAGGGATATATTTTTTGATGAAATTGGCGTTGATGCGCTTCTGTTCGTACCCGAAGAACTAAAGACGGCGGAACTATGTCTTGAAGCGGTGAAGTCCAATGGAATGAGGCTTAAATATGTACCCGAGAAACTCAAAACGGAAGAACTATGTCTTGCGGTGATTAAATCCAATGGTTCTGCCCTTCAATTTGTACCTAAAGAACTCAGGACAGCAGCATTATGTCTTGAGGCGGTGAAGTCCAACGGTCTGGGGCTTGAACATGTGCCGACAGAACACAAGACGGGGGAACTTTGCCTTGAAGCTGTTAAGAATAATGACTGCGGTTCGATGATTAAGTTCGTTCCAGAAGAACACAGAACAGAGGAACTTTGCCTTGAGGCGTTTAAGAACGATAGTCTTAACGAAGCGCATAAATATATACCCGAAAAATATCTGCCCAAGACAGCAGCATCCCTCCAGACCCCCGCTGATACCTGTTCGTCATCCCATACTTTTCATGGGGAATAGAGATCAAAGGCAATGCGGGGTATTGCAAGGCTTCTAAACCTTCCCCACGCATTCCATGACCGCCTTGGAAATAGCCGTCGCCCTCTCCATGCTTATGCTGGACGACTGCGAAAATATCTTCTTGCATTCATCGGCAAATCCCTTTAACGCGCCAAAATCGAACCACCCCAAATCATCGACAAGTTTTATCTGTTCGGCATGGGTTTCCTAAATGGCTTGCTTTCCACTTGCGAGCCAACGTTTTGGGTGTTGTGCCACAACGAGGTGCCACTGTCGTAGATAGGCGCAAGGCCAACCCATTCCAGGCTTTCCGCATTACGAATAAACCCAAAGTTGTTGTAATGTCTGTCTTCGTTTGCGATGATATAGTCCAATACAAGCATCTTGTCAATTTCGGGTTTGGCGTTGGGAATGCCAAGCCCTTCGCAACAGCGCAGCAGATGGGCCAATGCGGAATCGTTGTTGCTGCGTTTTGCCGTCTGTATAACTCGCCATGCGGGGATTAGTTCGGTTTTCGTGTCAACGAAATTTTCACATAGACAATAGGGCTTTCCATTGTCGTGGGTCAGCGTGTATGTCACATGGGGTATATCAAGCCGGCGCATGATGGTGGTGGCAATCGCTTCGTTAAAGGGTTCCTGCATAAAGACACCACTACCGCCTTTCATAAGGAATCGCCTGCCATTCTTTATTACCCATTTTTTCATAAGCCAGCCGTCGGAAGTATTGTCTGGCGAGACCATATCGGGATCCAAAGGGTTGTCAGGGTTATTCCCAAATAGTATTTTGCCGATGTCTTTCGAAAAATCATTCTCAAAAAAATTGATGCCATCCCACGTAAGCCCCGAGCCTTTCGGGCAAACCCAATATTGGTCGGACAAACTTAGGCCGTAGCACTTGGCGATAAGGGCTGTGGGCGTGCGTAAATCCAACAGGCAAAGAGCGGCCTCAATATTGGCACGGCTTGCAGGAATGGATCGGCCCGTCAACCATTCGTTTAGAAAGGCGCGGCTTGGCTTGCCTTTTTCCACACCCGACAATACCGCCGTGCCAATCGGCAAATGCTCCAGATTGTGCAAAGTCCCTATTTTGTCAACGTAACCGCTGTCTGGATCTATATCTATGTCCACAACGGGGATACGTTTGTGCATAAGGGTACAGTTCATAAGCCCATTCCTCTACCTTATATATAAACACCATCGTTCCTTCGCGGTCAAGCTTTCCATTTGTGCTATTGACAAAACCCGCCCTGGTCTTTAAGATATACAATAACGCGCTTCCCCAGCGGAAGAGTGTAATAAAATAACCCTGTAGGGAGGCCATAACATGGCAAAAGTGGAACTGAAAAGCATCGGGAAGGTGTACGAGGGCAATGTACGCGCCGTCGAGAACGCCAACATCACGATCGAGGACAAGGAATTTGTCGTACTGGTAGGGCCGTCGGGCTGTGGTAAATCCACCACGCTCCGTATGATTGCCGGTCTGGAGGACATTACCGAGGGCGAGCTGTATATCGACGGCGAGCTTATGAACGACGTTCCGCCCAAGGACAGAAACATAGCGATGGTGTTCCAGAACTACGCTCTGTATCCCCACATGAACGTTTACGAAAACATGGCTTTCGGCCTTCGGATAAAGAAGGTGCCGAAGGACGAGATAGAAAGGCGGGTCAAGGACGCGGCCAAGATCCTTGATATAGAGAAGTTTCTTGACCGCAAGCCCAAGGCTCTTTCCGGCGGCCAGCGGCAGCGCGTCGCGGTTGGTCGCGCCATTGTCCGTAACCCCAAGGTCTTCCTTTTCGATGAGCCGCTTTCCAACCTTGACGCGAAGCTGCGCGTCCAGATGCGCGCGGAGCTTTCCAGCCTTCACCTTCGCCTGAACGCGACCATCGTCTACGTTACCCACGACCAGGTGGAAGCCATGACCATGGCCAGCAAGATTGTCGTAATGAAGGACGGGTTTATCCAGCAGATTGGCGCGCCTTTGCACCTGTACAACCACCCGGCCAACAAGTTTGTCGCCGGCTTTATCGGATCCCCGCCCATGAACTTCCTTACGGTTACTGTATTGGAAGAAAACGGCGCGATGGTTCTGGCCGAGGGCAAGGATTCGTTCAGGATCAAGCCCGATCCGGGTCATGTCGAGTACCTTAAGGGGCAAATCAACAAGCAGGTTCACTTCGGCA